>Ga0075011_10000920_pt1 | contig 15848 bp, 13 predicted proteins | sample TARM_MetaG_T_14_FD_72354 | JGI IMG/M metagenome (GOLD analysis project Ga0075011, IMG submission 72354) | Freshwater microbial communities from Pennsylvania, USA, analyzing microbe dynamics in response to fracking - TARM_MetaG_T_14 | ecosystem: Environmental > Aquatic > Freshwater > River... | reverse complement strand
CGAAATCCGCCGCCTTGGCCTTTTCCTTGGCCACCACGTCTTCGGGTGCCTTGCTGACGAAGCTCTCGTTGCCGAGCTTCTTGGTCACGATCTCGAGTTCTTTGGTGATCTTGCCGAGTTCCTTGTCCAGACGGGCCAGTTCGGCCACGAAATCCACCACGCCCGCCAGCGGCACGTAAAGCTCGCAGCCGCGTACCACGGCCGAAGCACAGCCCTTGGGCGGCTCGATGCCGGCCTCAACGGTCAGGCTCCCCACCCGGGCCAGGGCCGCGATCTCCGTCTCATGGGACAGAAGGAACTCGCGCTCATCACCGCCTGCGCTCACCATGACGGCCAAGGGCACGCCGGGGGCCACGCCAAGCTCGGCGCGGATATTGCGCACGGCAATGATGATGCCCTGCAGAAACTCCATGTCGCGTACCGCCGCGTCATCCTCGCACTCGGGCCGTGCTTTGGGATAGGGTCTCGCGCCCAGGCTCTCGGCGTCCAGGGCCGGGATACAGGACCAGATTTCCTGGGTCACGAAGGGGATGACCGGGTGGGCGATGACCATGATCTCGGACAAGACGTGCTTCAGACACGAACGCGCCGCGGCCTTGGCTTCCTGGTCCTCGCCGTAGAGCTCGGGCTTGATCAGCTCCAGGTACCAGTCACAGAACTCGCGCCAGACGAATCCGTAGAGGCCCTGGGCCGCCTCGTTGAAGCGGTAACCCTCGATCTGGGCCGCGTGCTCATTCTTGAGCGTTTCCAGACGATGCAGGATCCAGCGGTGGTGCAGCCCGGACAGCTTGGCGGGATCGAACTCCGGTTCGTTTCCGTCCACGTGCATGAGCGCGAAACGGGCCGCGTTCCAAATCTTGTTGATGAAATGACGATACCCCTCGATGCGTGCCTCGGAGAGCTTGATGTCCCGGCCCATGGCCGCGAAGGAGGTCAGGGTGAAGCGCAGGGAGTCGCAGCCGTACTTGTCGATCATGGCCAAGGGGTCGATGACGTTGCCCGTGGACTTGGACATCTTCTTGCCGTGCTCGTCGCGGACCAGGGCGTGGATATAGACGTCCTTGAAGGGCACGGTGTCCATGAACTGCAGACCCATCATCATCATGCGGGCCACCCAGAAGAAGAGGATGTCAAAACCCGTGACCAGGAGTGAGGTCGGATAAAAAGCCTTGAGTTCGTTGGTGTTGTCCGGCCAACCCATAGTCGAGAAAGGCCACAGGGCGGAGGAGAACCAGGTGTCGAGCACATCCTCATCCTGGACCAGACCCGCGCTGCCGCACTTGCAGGCCGTCGGGTCCTGACGGGCCACGATGACCTCGCCGCAATCCTGGCAGGTCCACACCGGGATGCGGTGTCCCCACCACAGCTGCCTCGAGATGCACCAGTCGCGGATGTTGTCGAGCCAGTTGAAATAGGTCTTGTTCCACTGCGCGGGCCAGATGGTCGTGCGGCCGTCTTCCACGGCGAGGCGGGCCTTCTCGGCCAGGGGCTTGACGGACACGAACCACTGTTCGGACACGAAGGGCTCGATATTGGTCTTGCAACGGTAGCACTGGTTGACCTTGTTCTCGTAAGGCTCCTCGGCCGTGAGCGAGCCGCAGGCACGCAGGTCTTCAACAATGCGCGTACGGCAGTCGGCGGCGCTCATGCCCCGATACGCCTCGGGCGCGTTTTCGTTCATGCGGCCCTTGTCGTCGATGACGCTGACTGTCTCCAGACCGTATTTGCGACCCAGCTCCCAGTCGTTCATGTCGTGGGCCGGGGTGATCTTGAGGCAGCCGGTGCCGAATTCGCGGTCCACGTAGGCGTCGGCAATGATCGGGATGCGCCGCCCCACCAGGGGCAGGATGACGTGCTTGCCGATCATGGATTGGTAGCGTTCGTCCTCGGGATGCACGGCCACGGCCGTGTCGCCGAGCATGGTCTCGGGGCGCACCGTGGCCACGGTGACAAAGCCCGAACCGTCTTCCAGGGGATAGCGCAGATGATAGAGGGTGGACTTTGCCGGGGCGTATTCGACCTCGTCGTCGGCAAGGGCCGTGTGGCAGCGGGTACACCAGTTGACGATGTATTTGCCCCGGTAGACAAGCCCCTGCTCGTAGAGGGAGACAAAGACTTCGCGCACGGCCCTCGACAACCCCTCGTCCATGGTGAAGCGCTCCCTGGTCCAGTCCACGCTGGCGCCCAGGCGGCGGATCTGGTTCAGGATGCGTCCGCCGTAGTCTTCCTTCCATTCCCAGACGCGGCTGATGAATTCTTCGCGGCCCAGGTCCTCGCGGCGCTTGCCTTCGGCCAGGAGCTTCCTTTCCACCACGTTCTGGGTGGCGATGCCCGCGTGATCAGTGCCCGGCACCCAGAGCACGGTCTTGCCGCGCTGGCGCATATAGCGGCACATGATGTCCTGCAGGGTGATATTGAGGGCGTGACCCATGTGCAGGGCGCCGGTGACGTTGGGCGGAGGGATGACGATGGAGTAATTGTCCCCCGGGTGGGCCGCGGCCTTGGCCGCGTCGGGAGTGAAACTCTGGTGCGTCTTCCAGTACTCAAGCCACCGCTCTTCCACGTCGACGGGTTCGTATCCTTTGGAAAGCGTTTCGTTGGCCATATGGTGAACTCCGGATAATGAGCTGATTGCGGCAAAAAAGCGCCGGATGCCCGGCGCTGCGGAAACAAAAATGAGTACTGGGGCGCACCTTAAAAATCAAGCCCGACTTGCCCGCCATCCCGCTTCCTGCTAGGCCATCACCCATGCACGCACACCGCCCGCCTTTGGCCCTGCTCTGGGATGAATCGCACCTGTGGGGTCTGCTTTTGCACCGCGCGCTGAAAGCCCTGCGCGTCCCCGTGACCATGCTCAAAGCCGAGCAGCTCCGCGCCGGAGCGCTGCGCGATCTGCGCCCGTCCACTCTGCTTGTGCCGGGCGGGTGGGCCAAGCTCAAGTCCCAGGCCCTGGGCCGGGAGGGCCGCGAAGAGATCCGCCGGCATGTGCGAGCAGGCGGCGAGTATCTGGGATTTTGCGGAGGCGCGGGGCTGGCCCTGAATTCGGAGCGCAGCACCCCCTTTCTCAGACTGTGCGACTGGTCCCGCAAACCGGGCAGCCAGCGGCTGCCAAATTTCAGCGGGCACATGCACTGCACCGTCACTGATAGCAGCGGCAGATACGAAGCCGACCTGCCGGTCTGGTGGCCTTCGCAATTCCTGCCCGGAAACACCCCCCTTGAGGTGCTGGCGCGCTACGAAAGCCCTGGCCCGGACTTCTGGTCCGCCGACCTGGACTGGTCAGGCGTGACGCCCTCGGAAGCCGGGCAATGGGAAGAACTCTACGGCATCAACCTCGATCCCGCACGACTGCGCCGCGAGCCCTGCATTGTCCGGGGCGCGTACGGCCAAGGTTCGTTCGTGCTCAGCTACGCCCATCTTGAGACCCCATCCTCGCCGCAGGCCAACGCCCTGCTCTCACGCCTGCTGGGCCTCGAAGGCGAGGCGACGGTGCCGGTCTGGAATCTGGGGCAGGAAACGCCACTTTGGGATGACAAAATCCTGCGCACCCTCCATGCAGGCCTGTCCAGCCTTGTGGCCTTCGGACAAAACCATTTCCTGCTTTTCTGGCGCACTCCCTGGCTTCTGGGCTGGCGGCGAGGAGTGCCGGGCTCGCCGGTCAACTTCCTGCTGGCCATGGCCTGGCAGGCCAGGCACAATCAGGCTCCGGCCCGGGCCAGGGACTACTGGGCCGAACACGGGGCGCTCTGCTGCGAGCAATGTCTGGATTTTTGTCTGCAGACCCGGGATTACCTCTTGCACGAGCGGCGCATCCTGGCCACGTCGCCGTCGTCGCCCGAGGCCAGCGCCTCCCCGAAACTGCAACGCCGCAAGCAGGAGCTTTTCGGCAAATTTCCCGGATACGGGGGGCTGTACGGAGAGATCCTGCGCACCCTGGACGAACTGCTCTGGCTGCAGGTCAGCGATCAAGATCAGCAGCAAGGCGAACTTTGAGCCCTACGAAGCGGTCGGTCCGGGGCAACAGGGCGAAAAGACGGTCCAGATAACCGCGGCCCGCGAAAATTCGACGACTGGCCCCATGCACCAGCTTCGGCCCCCAGGACGCAAGCAGAAGCTTGAAATCGTTTATATAACGCAGGTCGGCATACGCCGGACTCTCGCCCCCGGCCACGGCCTCGACAATGGCTTGGGTCCAGGCCTTCGGCTCGTCGGCGAGCCCCAGGGTGACCACGCCGTCGACAGGCCCGGCAGCGCCGAGCCGGGAGAGGATCACGCGCACGATGTCGAGTTTGTCCGCATCCCGCACAACAGTGCACAGTGATCTGGTCAGCGGGTCAAGCCCCAAGGGAATTTCCCGCTTGTTGTGCAGCCGCACCGCTTCGATGACACTCTCCCGCACCGGGGGATCGAAGGCATACAGAAAATCCACCCTGCGCAAAAAATCTGCCCCTTCATCGCCGTGATCGACGGATTCGTCGTCACGGTAGGTGCCGAACCTCTCGAACTGTGAAAATCTGCCGATGTCGTGCACCAGGGCGGCGGCCAGGTACGGCCCGGGCGGAGAAATGCTTTCCCTGGCCACGATCTTGGCGGCCAGGGCATGCACCCGCAGGGAATGGTCACGCTTGAGGACAATGTGCTCCCGCCGCTGCCCCAGGCGCTCGGCATACTCGCCGGCAATTTGGACAAAACCGGCGCGCATCCCCCCCAGCACGGTCTGGTCCATCAGAGTCCCTGATAGAACTTGTAGAAATCTCCATCGATAAGAAGCCTGAAGCCCTTATCGGTCTCTTCAAAACGAATCACCTTGGCCGGATCCAGAGCCACATCCAGCGCGTATTCCGCCAGACGAGACGCCTCTTTCTGCGCGGTTTCATCAAGCTCGACAAACTTTCCCACCTCGATCCATTCCGTCATGATTGTCCCCCAGGGCTTATCTATTTTCTCCAAAACTCGGGCACCAGCAACACCAGAACCGTATAAATCTCAAGCCGTCCAAGCAGCATGCAAAAACTCAGCACCCATTTGCCCAGGGTCGGAATCCCGGAGTAATTGTCCACCGGGCCGACCTCACCCAGACCGGGGCCGATGTTCCCGATGCAGGCCGCCACGGCCGTAAACGCAGTCACGAGGTCTACTCCCAGGGCTGTCAGGGCCAGCCCGGAAAGAACAAAAAGAAGCATGAAAAGCACGAAAAAACCCCAGATGCTGGTCAACACCTCGTCCTTGACCAGCTTCGGGCCGAATTTGATCGGCAGCACGGCTCTGGGGTGCACAAGCCTGAACAGCTCGCGGTAAGCGTGTTTGAAGAGCAGCATGATCCGCATGCACTTGATCCCGCCGGATGTGGACCCGGCACAGCCGCCGATGAACATGCACAAAAGCAGCACTCCTTGTGGGAGCGACATCCAGAGTTCGTAGTCCGCAGTGGCGTATCCGGTGGTAGTGAGGATGGAAGCCACCTGGAAGGAGCCGAAACGCAGGGCATCGGTCCAGGACGGATACGCGGACTCATGGACGCTGAGGGTCACCACGGCGGTCAGGACGAGAAAAAGAGCCCCGAAAAAACGGAACTCCGGATTCCGCCACATGGTCAGAGGCCGCCCCCGCAAAAGCTGAAAATGAAGGGCAAAATTGATCCCGGCGAGGAGCATGAAAAAGGTGATCACGCCATCGATATAGGCGGAATCGTAGGCCGCTATGGACGCGTTGCGTGTCGAGAACCCTCCCGTGGCCATGGTCCCGAAGGCGTGGCAGACGCTCTCGAAGAGATCCATGTCGCCGAGCATGAGAAGCACGACCTGGGCCACGGTGAACAGCAGGTAGACCTTCCACAGGCTCATGGCCGTATCCTTGATGCGCGGCTGCAGCTTGTCGGCCACGGGCCCCGGCACCTCGGCCTTGTAAAGCTGCATTCCGCCAACGCCCAGGAAAGGAAGAATGGCGACCGTCAAAACGATGATGCCCATGCCGCCCAGCCAGTGGGTCAGGCTGCGCCACAGCAAAAGCCCCTTGGGCTGGGCCTCGATGTCGGACAGAATGGACGCGCCCGTGGTGGTGAACCCGGACATGGATTCGAAAAACGCGTCCGTGAAGGAATCAAACCCGCCCAGGGCAAAGGGCAGGGCCCCGAACAGCGCGCAGGCCGCCCAGCCGAGAGTGACAATGACCATGCCCTCGCGGTGGTTGATGACCAGCGGCTTGGGGCGGCGAAAACCGAGCATGAGCGAAACGCCCGTCAGTACGGTCACGCACAGGGACAGGAGCAGTGGCGTCACCGACGCGTCGTCGTAATACCACCCGCAGGCCAGGGGGAAAAACATGCACAGTCCCACGCACAGCAGGATGAGCCCGGTCACGTGCAGAGCGATGGGCCAGCGCATCAGGGCTGCCCCTGCTCCCGGGACAGCATGCTCTCCACTGCGGGGATGGATTCGGTCAGACTCAGGATGAAAAGACGGTCCCCGTTTTTGATCGTGTCATGGCCGGAGGGGATGAGCACCGCGTCCGCACGCATGATACAAAGCACCAGCACGCCCTTTGGAAAGGACAGATCTTTCAGGGCCTGCCCCACCAGGCTGGACTCTGGGCCGACCAGCGCTTCCAGGGCTTCCGCCCCGTCCTTGATGGCCACGGCGGAGAGCACTCCGCCTTTGCGCACATGCTTGAAAATACTGTTCACCGCCGAAAGTCTGGGGCTGACAATGTGTTCAAGGCCGATGGCCCGCACCAGCGGCATGTACTCGATCTTGTTCAACCGGGTGATGGCCATGGGCGTGCCCAGCTTCTTGGCCAAAAGCGAAGAAAGGATATTGCTCTCCTCGTTGCCGGTCATGGTCACCACGACGTCCATGACGCCGATGTTTTCTTCGAGCAGCGCCCCCTGATCCGTGCCGTCTCCGACCAGAACCACGGTACGGTCCAGCTCTCCGGCCAGCACGGCGCACCGCTCGGGATCCTTGTCCATGAGCTTGACGTGAATGGGCTTTTTTTCCAGGGCGCGAGCCAGCCGCAGGCCGATGTTGCCCCCGCCGATGATGAGCACGTTCTTCTTCTTGGCCGAGCGATTGCCCAAAAATGAAAATACGGCCTGCAGCTGTCTGTCTTCACAGACAAAATAGACCAGATCACCGTCACGTATCTCGTCGGCACCTGTTGGGACGATGACCTTTTCGTCACGGACGATGGCCGCGACAATGAGCTGCATATCCCCGGCCTTGCGGCGCAGTTCCATGAGACTCGTACCGGAAAGGGGGTTGCCCGAAGTGATCCAGGTGCCCACGATCTTGATGCGACCGCCCGCGAGGTCGCAGATATCGACCGCGCCCGGGGCGCGCAGCATGTGTTCGATGGTCCGCACCACCTCGACATCCGGATTGATGATGATGCCGATGCCGATGCTCTCGGCCAGCTGCCGAGCGTAGGACGTATACTCGTCATTGCGGATGCGGGCCAGCTTGGTCAAGCCCGGCGCGAGCATGTTGGCGAAGGTGCAGGCCATGAGATTGATCTCGTCACTGTCGGTCACGGCCAGCAGCATGTCGGCTTTGGCGATCCCCGCCTCGTCCAGCACCAATGGGCTGCAGCCCGAGCCTTCCAGCACCTGCACGTCCATGTGTTCGAGAATGCGCTGCAACACTGCGGAATTGCGATCAATGACCACGACGTCCTTGTTTTCGGAAGCCAGCCGCTTGGCGATATGAAATCCGACCTCTCCTGCTCCGACAATAATTGCTTTCAAGCTCTTCGCTCCGGTTAAGGACTAACGGCCCGATTCTAAGGGCCACGGGGTGCACTCCCGAGCCGGTGCATAACCGGCCGCGAAGGCATCCCGCAAGGAGGAAAAATTTACCCTGTTGGCGGCGCTTATGTTGCGCCCGTTTGCGCAGGACAAGACATGAAAGCGCTTGCTGTTTTTCGTGCCGACAAAACCGGACCGCGCCATGGGTGACGAGAGCAGCCCGGGCCAGAAACCCCGACCCTGCTCCATGGCCGCGTTCTGTGCGGCGAGCAGGTCAACGGCCAGCTTCCTGTCCTTGTCCGAAGAGTGCGGATAGACGAACGCCGCGCCCGCTTTTATCATGAGCAGATTGACCTGACGTCCGTCGGTCAATCTCGCCACACCGACCAGCCGTCCGTAGCGATCCGTGTCGAGTTCACGTCTGTCCAGTACAAGGTCCTGGCCGGAAACAAAAGCGGCCAGGATCTTTGTGGAATCTGCGCCGTAATACTGCCCGGACTTGCCATTGCGGTAAACCTCGGGGGCATCGATGCCGCGCAGCCGCAAGCGCTCCCCGCCGGACAAAACCAGCGTATCTCCGTCCAGCACCGCCTCCACCGCCACGCGCCAAGTTTCGGCCCTCGCGCCCTGCGCCAGCGATGCCAGCATCAGGACGCAAAGAAATGCCCGGACCAGCCTCCCAAAAAAGAAGGCAACCGGGTTGGTTGCCTTGGAATTTGCGCTCATGTTCCGACTAGGATTCATAGTAGGACCGAAGCTGCTGGCTGCGCACGGGGTGGCGCAGCTTGCGCAGGGCCTTGGCCTCGATCTGGCGGATGCGCTCGCGGGTGACGTTGAAGAGCTTGCCGACCTCTTCGAGCGTATGGTCGCTCTTCTCGCCGATGCCGAAGCGCTTGCGCAAAACCTGCTCCTCGCGCGGGGTCAGGTCGGACAGGACCTGGGCGATCTGTTCGGCCAGCTTGGTATTGACCACCTCGTCGGCCGGAGCCACGGCCTTCTTGTCCTCGATGAAGTCGCCCAGGCTCGAATCCTCTTCGTCGCCGATGGGAGTTTCCAGGGAAATGGGCTCCTTGGCTATTTTAAGGACCTTCTTGACCTTCTCCAGCGGGTAATCCATGCGCTCGGCGATCTCCTCCGGGGAAGGATCGCGGCCCAGCTCCTGGACCAGGTAGCGCGAGGTGCGCACCAGCTTGTTGATGGTCTCGATCATGTGCACGGGGATGCGGATGGTGCGGGCCTGATCCGCGATAGCGCGGGTGATGGCCTGGCGGATCCACCACGTGGCGTAGGTCGAGAACTTGTAGCCGCGCTGGTATTCAAATTTATCGACGGCTTTCATGAGGCCGATGTTGCCTTCCTGGATGAGATCGAGGAACTGCAAACCGCGGTTGGTGTACTTCTTGGCGATGGACACGACCAGGCGCAGATTGGCGCGAATGAGCTCCTGCTTGGCATCGAGAGCGTCGGTGTTGCCCTTGCGGATGCGCCACAGGATCTCTTCGAGCTGCTCCACGTCGTGCATGGCGTTTTCCTGCAGCTTGCCGAGAATCTCGATCTTGCCGTTGACCATTTCCTTGAAGGAGAAAAGCTCTTCCATGGTCATGCCGAGCTGGTCGGCGGCGGCCACGGGATTGATGGTCCGGGCGTCGAGCTGCTTGAAAATGCCGAAAATCTCGTCCTGGGATTTGCCCAACGACAGGATATAGGCCGACAGGTCGCGCTTGCAGTTGTGCATCTGGCGCACATAGTCACCGACAGTCTCGATGATGCGGTCGATGAGCGTCTTTTCGAGCTTGATGTCGCGCAGGCACTGCACCACGCCTTCCTTGTAGTCCATGATCTTCTTCTGGACGCCGAAAACGCGCTTATCAAGGGTCGCACACTCGTCGAGACGGGTGTAGAGGGGCTTCTTCTTGCGATAGATGACCTTCACGTCCTCCAGGAGCTTGATGACCCGCTCGCGCTGATTCATCTCCTCTTCGGACGGATCGTCCTCCTCGATGGTCTTGACCACGTCTTTGAGCTTCATGCGGCCTTTTTTGAGGTCCTCGCCCACGCGCACGAGTTCCTCGACGGCCACGGGCACCTCAACCAGGGCGTACATGACCTCAAGCTCGCCGGCTTCGATCTTCTTGGCGATGTAGACCTCGCCATCGCGGTCAAGGAGACCCACGGCCCCCATCTCGCGCAGGTACATGCGCACGGGGTCGTTGCTGCGTGAGGAATAGTCCGCGCCGTCCTCGTCTTCGGCCAGTTCGAGCTTTTCCTCTTCCTTGGGCTCCTCACCGTCGTCTTCGGCGATCTCGATGCCTCGGGAGAGCTTCTCGTCAACGATATCAATGTCCAGCTGATCGAAAATGACAATTATTTCTTCTATCTGTTCCGGAGTGTTGACTTCGGAAGGCAGGGCCTTGTTGAGTTCATCGAAGGTCAGAAAACCCTTTTTCTTTCCTTCGGCAATCAGCGCCTGAATTTGCTGAACATCTTTGATATTGCTCATCCGTTCCCCCCAAAGTTATAAAACTTTTCGTCCGCCGACGCGAAAAAATCTTCAGCCCTGCGTATTGGCCTGGATCAGAGCCAAAAGGCGCAGCTCTTCTTGAAAATCCCCGCTCAGGCGGGCCTTGCGCAAACCCAAGTTGAGATTCTCCAACTCACGACGCTGGCCGATCTGACGCAAAAAATCCCGAACCTCGTCCCATTCGCCGTGACCGTCATCAGCCGCGACATCGGTGCGCATCTGGCACTGCACATAAAACTGCTTCTCGCCCTGATCCAAATGGCTCAGGACTTCATGGGGGTTCACCCCGTAAATCTTGTTCCAGAAAATTCTGCCCCTCTCCGTAGCCAGAGCCCGACCAAGCCCAAGTTCGTGCAGTTGCCCGTGGTATTCGGGAAAACGCACGGCAAAGGCCAGAAGATCCCTGTCGAGCTGGGAGGGCCTACACTGTTCCAGCCGCGCCGAGGCCGGTGCGGCAGCAGAGGCCGCGCTCTTGTCTCCCAGCGTGCGCCGCAGTTCGGTCTCCGAAAGTCCCAGTCCCGCAGCCAACTTGGGCAGATAAAACGCTTGCCAGTCCAGCTGCTTAAGCCGCGTCATGAAGTTCGTGGCCCAGTGCAGCACATCCTTGGGCGCATGATCTGCAGACAGCTGGCGCAGGCAGTAATCAAGGCCGTCCATGGCCTGGGCTGACAACTCCAGCAGGCTCTCGCGGCCGTTTTTCTGGAGCACGGAATCCACGTCCTCGCCCTCGGGCATGCAGAGCACCCGACACTTGAGCCCTTGAGTCAGAATCATCTCCGCGCTGCGCAAGGCTGCCTTGCGACCCGCGTTGTCTCCGTCGAAAACCAGGTCGACCTGACCGACCAGGCCGGAAAGACGGTGCACCTGCTCCGGTGTGAGCGCCGTGCCGAGCACCCCGCAGCTGTTCTCGAACCCGAACTGGTGCAGGCTTAAGACGTCCACGTACCCCTCGGTCAGCAGCACGCTTTTGGAGTGCGACATGGCCCGCCGCGCCTGGTACAGTCCGTAGAGGTGCTCACCCTTGGTGTAGATGGGCGTCTCGCTCGAATTCAGATACTTCGGGCCATCACCGTCCGTCAGGCTGCGCCCGCCAAAGGCCACGGTCTGAGCCGACAGGTTCATGATCGGAAAAATGAGCCGCTCGCGGAACCGATCGTAACATGTGCCCTTGGCCGACTTGCTGGCCAGCCCAGCCTTTTCGGCAGCCTCATCGGAAAATCCGCGCCTGCGCAAGTGGTCGCGCAGCTCGCTCCATCCTGCCGGAGCCCAGCCCAGGCCGAAACGCTCCACGATCCCGGGGTCCAGCCCACGCCGTGAGATGTAGTCCCGGGCGGCCTGCCCCGACCCGCGGCCCAGCATCTGCTGGTAAAACACAGCGGCCTGGGCGTGCATGTCCAGGCACTGTGAACGCGAAATTTCGCCGGGAGCCCTGTATTCGGGCCGCCTGCGGACCTCCAGGCCCGCTTCGAGCGCCAGGGCCTCCACGGCTTCGCCAAACTCCAACCCGTTGATGGCACGGTAGAATTCGATGATATCACCGGACGCCTGACAACCAAAACAATAGTAGAAACCCCCTTCCGGATTGACCGAGAAGGACGGCTTGGTTTCCTGATGGAAAGGACACGGAGCAACCAGTCTACTGCCGGCCGACCTGAGCTCTACGTGCCTTCCAATCACGTCCTCGATGCGCAGGCGGGCTTTTATCTCCGCAATCAGTCCCGAGTCGAACGCGCTCATCAGGCTCCATTTACAAAAAATTTACTCTGCCAGGACCACCTTGGTCACGCCGTCCCCACCTTCGTCCGCGTTGCCCAGGCGAAAATCCCCCACGGCCCTGGACCTTTTGAGATGGTCGTGCACCATCCGGCGCATGGCTCCGGTGCCCATCCCGTGCACGATCTCGACTTCAGTGCGCCCGGTCAGCAAGGCCTTGTCCAAAAAACGCGACAACTCTGACTCGGCTTCGTCGGCCCGCAGGCCACGCAGGTCGAGCCGCAAGGAGGTCACCGAAGCGGGGGCGCTTCTGAGCACGACCTTCCCACCGTCAGAGGACCCCTTGGCTGAAACCTGCACATCCGCAAGGCCCACCCACAGGGAAACTCCGCCCATGTCCAGGCGCACCCGCTCTTTCTTGCCGTCGATCTCCTGCACCAAGCCTGTTTTGTTCCAGGGCAGATAAAGCAGGACCTGCCCCTGGGCAATGGCCTGGATGGAAAGTTTATTGATGCCCTCTTGTATTTCCGGCGAAACGGCCATGGTGCCCCGCAGTTCCGCGATTCCCTTGAGGGCCTCCTTGCGACCGCGACGGCCTTCCCGCCACTGGCGCATGATCTCCTGGGAAGCCTCGCGCAACTCTTTGTGCATGCGGGCCCGCTCCTGGTCGAGCTTTTCCAGCTTGCGAGAATATTTGAGTTCCAGATCGCGAGTGCGGTTCTTGGCCTTGTCGAGTTCCTCTTCCTTGGCCGCAGCCAGACGGTTCAGTCGCTCGAAGACTTCCTCGGCATCCCCGGCATCCAGATACAGATATTCCTGAGCCCGCGCCAGAATGGACTCAGGCAGCCCCTGTTCCCGGGCCACGTCCAGGGCACGGCTGGCCCCGACCTGGTCGTAGCCGAGCTTGAAGAGCGGCTTTCTGGTGTCCGGCGAAAAAATGACCGAGGCGGCGCGCACCCCTTCCTTGGAAAGCCCGTACGCCTTGAGGGCCGGAAAATGAGTGGCCGCGCCGACCCAGGCCCGGCGCTCCAGCAGGCCGTCGACCACGGCCTGGGCCAGAGCCGCGCCCTGGCTCGGGTCGGTGCCGACTCCGAACTCGTCGAGGATGACCAGGGTGCGCTCGTCGATGTGGGGCCAGATCTCGCTGAAATGGCGGATCTGGGCCGTGAAGGTAGAGAGGCTCAGCTCGATGGACTGCTCGTCGCCCATGGAAACCACGAATTTGTTCCAGAGTGGCAGGGTGCTGCCCTCGGCCGCCGTGACCGGCAGCCCGGCGTGGGCCATGAGCCCAAGCAGCCCCAGGGTCTTCAGACACACTGTCTTGCCCCCGGCGTTACCGCCGGTGATGATGAGCGCGCGCTGACCTTCGTGCAGCACCAGATCCACAGGCACGACATGATCCTGTCCAAAGACCAGCAACGGATGCCTGGCCTGGGTCAGGGCGAGCGGCGCGTCGGGCGCAATGTCGACCACATGGGCATCGGCCTGGCGGGCGAAACCGCAGATGGCCAGCAGTCCGTCAAAGCGTACCAGTTCCGCGAAGGTGCGCTCAATGGCCCCCTGCTCCGCGCGCACCAGCTCGCTTAGGAACCTGAGGACCTTCTGCTCCTCGGCGCGCTCCTCCTGCTTGTATTCCTGCAGGTCATTATTGAGCTCGACCAGGAAAAGCGGCTCGAAATAGCATGTCTCCCCGGTCTGGGAATAGTCATGCACGATGCCTTTGAGACGCCCCTTGAAATTGTTCTTCAGGGCCAGCACGTAGCGGTCCGAGGAAATGGTCAGAAATTCGTCCTGCAGCATGAACTGCAGATCCTTGTTCTGGAAAAAATCCTGCACTTTGCGGGTGCACATCTGATGCACGCGGCGGATTTCCTGGCGCACGGAATACAGCTCGGGCGAGGCCTCGTCACGGATCGTGCCGTCGGGGGCGAGGCAACGCGACAAGCCGGACCATGTCCTGGGCGGCAGAGTCAGGCCGGCCAGCAAGGCGGTCAAGCCGGGATAGCGCTCCTTGTCGGCGGCTCCTATGCGCTCGAGAAGAGCGGCAGCGGCTTTGAGCATCTCCCACAGCCCGACAAGCCCGTCCACGTCGAGAAAGGTCAGGGGGCTCTGCAGATAGGCAAACACCCCGGCCACATCGGGAAAGGCCGAAAGCCGAACATCCGTGTGACCGCAAAAATGAATGGCCTCGCGCACCAGCGCCGCCCGCTCGGCAATACGTACGGGATCGGTTTCGGGCAAAAGCGAAAGGCAGGCATCCCTGCCCGCCTCACTGACCGCGAAGTGCGAAAGATGCTGCAGGACCTTCGGGTATTCCAGCAGCTGCAATGTTCTTGAATCCATAGAATTACGATGAAAGCTTGGCGCGCACCAAGGCGCTGAGTTCCTTTCCGTCGACACGGCCGGCATGCTCGCCCATAATGGCGTTCATGACCTTGCCCATGTCCTTCATGCCGGAAGCACCGAGAGTTTGAATGGTCGAGGCCACGGCCGCCTCCAATTCCGCAGAGGAAAGGGCCGTGGGGAGATAGGCACGCAGAATGAGGTGCTCGCGCTCCTCGATTTCGGCAAGATCGATCCGGCCCGCAGCCCGGAACTGATCAATGGATTCCTGGCGCTGCTTGACCTGCTTGGACACCACATCCAGGATCTCGTTGTCGGCGAGCTCGCGGCGGAGCTCGACCTGCTTGTTTTTGACGGCTGCCTTGAGCATCCTCAAGACAGCCACCTCGTCAGTCTTTTTGGCCTTGAAAGCGGTCACGTAGTCCTTTTCAATGCGCTCAGAAAGACTCATTACATCACCTGCATTTTACGGATCTTCTTCAGCAGTCTTTTCTTGGCCGCAGCTTCCTTCTTTTTCTTCTGGATGCTGGGTTTTTCGAAATGCTGACGCTTTTTCAACTCGGAAAGGATACCGGCCTTCTCTACCTGCTTCTTGAACTTACGCAGGGAGTAGTCAAAAGTATCGCTGTCACCCATGTATACACCTGGCAAACGGATCACCTCCCGTTCTCGATCTGGTCCTGCCACCTGTCGGCGATCAGGAAACTTCGTCTTTTATGCAAACCTTCAAGGCATGGCAAGAAAAAAAGGAACAAAAAAAAGGGGCGCTCATGCAACCCCTTTTCAAAGCATCATGAAAATCAGGCTAGGAAATCTTTTCCTTAACGGTCTCGGCCAGAGACTTCAGAATAACCACGCCGACTCCGCTGCCTATGATGAAAAGCACAGCGTAGAGCACTCCGAAAAAAATGGCATGATCAGGCTGCCACCAGGGCAAATCCTGAGGCAGTGGGCTTTGAACAGTTTCCCCATGCAGCATAGGTCCCCCTCGCGGTAATTACTTGATTGCGTCTTTGAGTTCCTTGCCGGGCCGGAACTTGACAACCTTGCAAGCAGGAATCTTCAGTTCTTCGCCGGTGCGGGGGTTACGTCCGGTGCGAGCCTGACGCTCTTCAACCACGAACGTTCCAAAGCCGGTGAGGGTCATCTTCTTTTCGGTCACCAGGGTTTCCTGGACGGCCTTCAGAAATTCGGTCAGCGCGCGCTCGGCATTCGCTTTGGTCAATCCAGCCTTCTCCGCCATCTTTGCAACCAATTCAGCTTTCGTCATCAGTCTTCCTCCTTTGCAGTAAATTACCAACGGGTGCGTGAAACTCTCCAGAAGTCTCATGGGCTCACAACCGTCAACACTTGGCACATTCAGCCTGATCTTGAAATTTTCCGGACACGGCTGCGACACTTCCTACTGGAAGGAAAGAAACATGTCCATAGGGCTTCAGCACTTAGCCCACCGCCCTTTCCGGCGCAAACGCTCAGTCGGCAGGCAAACAGAATTTCACTTGCAAAGTCAAGCTTATTTTCAAAAAAACT
>Ga0075011_10000919_pt1 | contig 15850 bp, 20 predicted proteins | sample TARM_MetaG_T_14_FD_72354 | JGI IMG/M metagenome (GOLD analysis project Ga0075011, IMG submission 72354) | Freshwater microbial communities from Pennsylvania, USA, analyzing microbe dynamics in response to fracking - TARM_MetaG_T_14 | ecosystem: Environmental > Aquatic > Freshwater > River... | reverse complement strand
CCCGATTTGTTTGTCAAATAGCTTTCGCCATTTTCTTTCATCCATTGAAAAAACAATGAATTGGTTACAAGAACTCGCGAAGCTTAGCGTACGATTTTTTCCGAATTCTCTATCGTCCCCAAAATGAGCCAGCCTCGTTCTGAGCTTGAGCCACTGGTTCGTCACCACGGCCTGATTCTTCGATCCTCGAACTACACGCTTTACCAGGACATACACCAGAGGTTCATGCGGGCCATAGGCTCCATGGTGGCAGGCCTGGACCCCTACAGCGTGGACGAGGCCTTCATTTTTCTGACCGGCATGAATGGCGACCTCTCTGAGCTTGGCGCCAGAATCCAGCGCCACGTCCTAAAGGCGGTCGGCATCCCGGTTGGGGTCGGTATTTCTCGCAACAGAACGACAGCAAAGCTAGCGAACTGGGCCAGTAAAAAGTGGAAGCGTCAGACCAAATCGGTAGTGGCTTTGACCGAGTACGAGCGACTACGCAAGCTGATGGCCTTGGCGGAAGTAGGGGACGTTTGGGGGATTGGCAGCCGGCTAACCGAGCATCTGAATAGCTATGGCATCCACACCGCTTTACAGCTGGCCGACGCTGACGCGGCGAAGATGCGCAGGCGCCACGGGGTGGGATTAGCCAGGACCATACGGGAGTTGAACTGGGAATACTGCATTGGCCCTGACAATGACGGCAGCCCTCGCAAGTCCATGACCTGCTCTCGGACATTCCCATCACCCACAAGCGCCTTCTCTGATCTGTCATCCAGCCTTGCATCATTTGCTGCCAACATAGGCCGAAAGTTGCGTAGAGAGGGAATCCTGGCAGCTGCGGTGAGGGTCTTCTTGCAACCCGCCCGTGCTTCGATAATGACATCACGGGTCAAATCTGAAACAATTGAATTGTTGTCACCGACAAATGACACACGGGTACTGATTGAAGTCGCACTGATCTGTTTGCGATCAAGCTACCAAGAAGGTGTTACCTGGATACGCGCCGGCCTAATGGTCGTTGAGGCAATCCCGGAGCAGCACTACACACCGGACTTGTTCGCCCCCCGAGCGCGCCCACGCAGCAGGGAGCTGATGAAAGCAATGGACCTGATCAATCGTTCCTCTGGAGAGGGTACGATCCGATTCGGTGCGGAACGCCGTAATCTCGCACAGATGATTCGTCGTCAATACTTGTCTAACCGTTTCACAACCTCATGGACTGAGCTTCCAGAAGCTACTTAGAGGCTCTTGCAAAATTTGCGAGAACAAGGTTTCCACACAGGGAGCAGTGATGGCGCGTAAAGCGAAGCCCCGTAAAGGGATGCGTTTCAACTACGCCATTGAGTCTGTGGTGGACCGGACTGTTCGTGAGCAATATCGCTTCTTAGACCACTGCCAAACCAACCGGGTCGAACTGACGATCTTTTCCACCAGCGGCGCCTCCTTCAACGGCATTGTCCATCGCTTCGACAGAGAAACGATCCTGTTCGGCGGAAGTGGGAAAAGCGCTACGCCAAGGCTCATCTACAAGAGCTTTATCGCCATGATTATCCCTCGGGAGGCCATCGGCCTTTTCGCTGAGTACAAAGGCCTGGGCACCGCACGCTGCAAGAACCGTAAGAAGCGCTTTCTAAGGGCACTGCAAGAATTGAGGGATCGACAGCAGAAGGCTGGCTGGCCTTGTCATGACGATGACAATCCCGCGCAGGAGTGAGAAGGAGTGATGAATAGGTCTAGGGAGGGAGGCGGCGCCGACGAAACCTTGGTCACGCCGCGCCGCCATGTCACAAGTCGGTACGGCTACAGCGCATCCTGAACGTCGCTGATCACGTAATTTCGGATCAGACGCGAGGTGGCTTGCTTCATCTTCTTGTTGGGTCGGAACAGGCTGCCTTGCAGCTTCTTGAGAGCGGCAGGAGAGACGGACTGGCTTATGGGTGCAGCTTCGCCCACAAAGACCAATTCATGGTCATAGGCCAGCCGGCGCATGAAGGTCGGGCTGATGCCGGCTGCCTTAGTAGCTTCTTCCCTGGTATGGGTTAGGGAAAGTTCGCGAAGGCTTTCGATAAACCCGTTCACCGATTCTTGATCGCGGCGACGAGCACGCTCACGCAGCTCGGGGGTGATCTTTTCAGAGTCGAGAGTCGTGACAGTCTTGCGGGTCAGTGATCGAGCTACAACTGTTGAGGTGTGGCGTCGTTCACGGGCAATGACGGCACTGGAGATACGCTTGGTCCGACTGCCATCGGTCCCTACGAAGGTGATCCCATGACGCTCTGCGAACAGTCGCAGATACGGGATACTCATCCTGTGTATGCTCGCCACCTGGCGGATAGTGAACATACTGCTTTTGTCACGAATGCGCTCAGCGACCTCTAGTTCCCGAGCAAGCATTATGTCGTCAGACACATCAATCTGTGTCCTTTCAGCTTGAGCATGCTGCATTACCAAAATCCCCTTGGTTACAAGAAGACAAAGGCCACGGCGCTTGCGATGCAGACTCGCTAGCGAAGTGAATCCACCTGCGTCTCTTGTGCTGTCATCTGGCTTACCCGTACCCGTAGGGCATCAAAGCAAGCCTTAATCGTTATGCTCAAAACCCAGCCTGGGTTTCGAGGTGCCACCATTTTGGCAGCACGCCGCCGGATTTACAACGCCAAATTTTGAACTTTCGGACAGCATAGCTGTCACGCTGCGCAACCTTCTGATTTGAATGAATTTTCCGGCGCAACCTATTGCTGAGCCCCAAAAGGAAATGCTCCGATCAGGAGTGGAATCCCGCTGCACGGTCGTTATGATTCGTTCCGCAATGCAATCTGCCCGGCACTTGCCACTCGATGCAGGGCGTAATCGGACGTAACCAAAAGGAAATAGATACGTGGCGACCATCAGCAGAAAGACCATCCTGGCCCTGGCAATCGCAGCGGCAGCGCACCACGCCCATGCGGACGTGATCGATGTAACCGGCCAGCTGGATATGGAAATGATGGGTGGCACCTACAACGGTGTAACTCTGACTGGCACGGCTAACCGCAATGTCGCGAATGACGGAATCGACTTCTATGGGTCGCAGATCAACGGCGACTTCATCAGCGAGGCGACGTTCAATCTGAACGGCGACTACGTTGATGCCATCGGCCTCGATGACGACAACGGCGCTCCGGTGATCACCGGGAGCTTCGAGAACAAGGGGACGATCAACGCGCAGGGCTACAACGCAGCCGGCATCAAGATTGCCAACACCACCATCGGCCAGTCGGGCGTGGTGAATGACGCCATCGGCAACGTGACCAACTCGGGCACGATCAGCGTTACCGACACTTCGGGCGTCGCAGCTGACGATGACGAAATCGCCGGCATGCTGATCGAGCACTCCCACCTGTACGGCGACCTGAAAAACCAAGGCACGATCACTGTGCAAGGCGTCGATGCCTGGGGCATCAAGGCTGACGGACAGAACGTGAACCCGGCAGATAGCGTGAAGTACGCGACCATCGACCGTGACGTGGTGAACACCGGCACTATCAGCGTGACTGGCCGCAATGCTCGCGGCGTCGAGCTGAGCATGGTGAACTTCGGCCAGGATGTTGAAAACGGCGGCACCATCAACGTGAACGGCGCCGATGCTGTGGCCATCCGCATGGACCGTTCCGACTACAACCGCATCCTGAACACCGGCACCATCCGTGCCCAAGGCGCCAATTCCATTGGCATCGAGAGCCGTGAGTCGTTTGGCAACAACGCTCTGAGCCAGGGCATCATCAACAACGGCACTATCACAGCTGATGGCGTGGGCATCAAAGTCACCAACGACCTGCTGCAAACCGGCCCCGGCGAAACCAGCAACGCGAGCAACTACTACCGCATCACCCAGAATGCCGGCGTGATCAGCGGCGGCGATGCAGCTATCGACGGCAACGGCCAAACCATCCTGCACCTGAACGGTGGCACCATCATCGGTGACATTGAAGGTATCCGTGATGCCTTCGTGAACGGCAACGTGGCCATCTACTCCGACCTGTTCGAAGCCGACAACCTGGATGTGACCGCTGGCAAACTCTACGTTGCAGAAGTCACCAACGTGACTGGCGACATGATCGTGCGCAACGGCGCAGGTCTGAGCCTGTTCGTGAACAACAGCACCGACCCGAGCAATGCCATCGTCAAGGTGGACGGCAAGCTGACCCTGGAGCAGGGCAGCGTCATCGGCGTCACCACGAATCCGGGCCAGTTCTCCAAGGAAACTACCAAGTACGTCCTGGTGAGCGCTGATCAGCTGGAAAACCTGGGCGTTCAAGTGAAGACCCTGACCCCGCTGCTGGCCGTCACCAACGTCGCGTTCGAGAACAACAGCGTCACCGCCAACATCGGCCTCGCGACTGGCAGCCAAGCCGGTGAAGGTCTGGCGAATGCCGGCGTAGACCGCAACGGTGTCGCTGCCACCAAGGCGTTCATCGACAGCGTGCTGGCCAAGCTGCCGGTGAACAGCAACCTGTACCAGACCTTCATCAACGCCAACGATGCAGAACTGCGCCAGCTGGCACGCCAGCTCCAGCCGGAAACCAACCGTGCAGCGCAATCCGCTTCGCTCGCAGCGACCGGCCTGACCAACTCGGCCATTGGCAGCCGTGCTTCTTCGCTGGGTGCGAACTCGGGTGACGCTCTGATCGAAACCGGCGCGTGGGTCAAAGTGCTGCACGGCAACAGCGACCAAGGCGAGCGCGGCGGCATCGCTGGTTACGACGCCGACTCCACCGGCCTGATCATCGGCGCCGATGGCAAGCTGAACGAGCAGACCACTCTGGGCCTCGCCCTGAGCCATGTTCGCACCGATGTTTCCTCTGACACCGGCAACGACACCGATGTGGCCACCACGCTGCTGACCGCCTACGGCGCGTGGGAGCAGGGTCCGTACTCGGTGATCGGCAGCCTGTCCTACGGCCAGAGCGACAACGAGTCGAAGCGCTACATCGCTGGTGAGCGTGCCAAGGGCGATTACGACTCCAACGTCCTGGCAGCCGACCTGAGCGCTGGTTACACCATCAAACTGAACGAGAACCTGGACCTGATCCCGACTCTGGCGAGCCGCTACGCCAAGGTGCAGATCGACAGCTTCACCGAGAAGGGCACCGCTGCCGCGCTGCGCACTAGCAGTCAGTCGCTGGAAGTCTTCGACGTGGGCGGCGGCTTCAAGCTGGAAGGCGAATACGGCGACTTCAAGCCGAGCGCTCGCCTGATGGCCTTCCACGACTTCGCCCAGGACTCGGCTGATACCACCTCGGCCTATGCTCTCGGCGGTGCAACCTTCGCAACCACTGGCGCCCCGGCGACCAAGTGGACCTACGAAGCTGGCATTGGCCTGGACTGGACCAAAGGCAACTACACCATCGGTGCGTCCTACGACTACACCCGTAAGGCAGACTTCAACGCCGACACCATGACCCTCAAGGCCCGTTACGACTTCTAACGGCCCGCCTGGGATGAACAGACCCGCCAATTGGCGGGTTTGTTTTAAGGGGAGAGCTACCCATGAATGCAGTTCGAACTCAGCTTCTACGTGCTGGCCTGCTGGCCAGTATTGCAATGGCTTCCGGGTGCGCGATGAAGCCTATGGACCTGACGAAAGTCAGCGGGGACAGCGCCCTAAAGCCTGTCGCCGTGAAAACGTCCCTTTTCACCATCCAGACCCTTCAACCCGCAGCGCAACAGGCGCAGCGCCTTCGCGTGTACATCGAGGGCGATGGCCGCGCCTGGATCACTAGCCGCACCGTGAGCGATGACCCGACACCAGTAAAGAGCTTGGTGCCGGGATTGGTCGTTGCAGACCCAGCACCAGCAGTCTATCTCGCCCGCCCGTGCCAGTTTGTCCTCGGTGCCAACTGCAAACAGAAACTCTGGACCACGCATCGCTTCGGCAAGGACGTGCTTCAAGCCGCAAGCGAAGTGCTCGACACCCTCAAATCCCAATATGGGGTGCGAGACTTCGAGCTGGTCGGGTATTCCGGTGGTGGCGCCATCGCACTGCTGTTGGCGGCAACCCGGACGGACGTTTCCCTGGTGCAAACAATCGCCGGCAACGTCGATCCGAAGGCTTGGACTGAGCTGAAAGGCCTGACGCCGCTTTCAGGGTCAATGACCCCTGTCGATTTCGCCGATAGGCTTGCCGCCGTACCACAGCGACACCTGATCGGCTTGAACGACACCGTTGTTCCACCAGAGGTAAGCCAAGCCTACATGCTCAAGGTCCAGCCACATTGTGGCGAGACGGTCTTCGTTGACGCCGACCACTACTCCGGGTTCCAGTCAGCCTGGGCCTTGTACCGAGACAAACCAGTTAAGTGCGAGCCTGATCCTGGCTCAAACGTGAAGTGAGGTATTGATGAAAGGCCTAAGCAATCCATTGGCAATCGCGGCAATGCAGCGTGCTATAGCCGCTGCCCGAATTGGCCCTGCGCCGAGGCCAAAGTACAGCAGCCGCACCGCTGACAAGTTCGTGATTCGCGGCTTCGATGAGCTGTTCGATGAGCTGGCTGCTATTGGCAGGCACCAGGGCCGCAGCCTGAACTCGGAGTCAGTCGCGGCAGTTCTGGAGGCCCTGGCGGGGGTGAAGCGAGCCGCCGCAATGGTCAACATCCTCAAGGCGCATCTGGGCGAAGATGTAGCTGCACGAATCCTGGCTGAGGTCCCCAGCTTTGACTTGGCCAAGTGCAAGAGCCCGAGAAAGTTCGTGATGAGGCTTCCGCCCAGCGTCCGAGACACCATACGTGAGGGCGTAGTGAACGCTGTTGCTGAGCAGAGCACCGGCACCAAGTCGATGAATACATGGCTGCTCGACGCACTGGTGGACTGGATCAACACTCAGCGCCAGCAGTACGCCCTGCTGGCGGCCTCTATCGCGATGGAGCAGGGGGCTCTTACTGGACCTCAGTAGGGGCTACCGATGGGCATGCCGGCTCGCTCAGCTGACTCCCACGGCTGAAAGCCGGTATGCCTGCTTTCCTGCGCAAGTAGCTATATCGGCACTGATAGCCGCCAAAGCGGCGGGCCAGCTCAATGTCAGGCACTTTGCCAAGCAAGGCAATCGCCTCGTCGCGATGCTGCTCCCACTTCTCCTTATTTGCCCTGGCTTCCTCACCCCGGTACAAGGCGATTCCTTTACTCTCGCGAAGGGCGCGGATGGTAGCTCCGGTTGTGCCAAAACGGGCTCCTAGGCTTCGGTCAGAGCATGTTCCCAGCAAGGCAAGGACCTCTGCGTTCTGCTCTAGCTTAGGGGTGACAAGCGAGCCCGTGTACTTCGGAATCTTGCGCTTGGCTCGCTCCTTCCTCACCCATTTCAGTGCGCGCCCGAACTTGGTGGCCACCTCCTGGTCGGGCATCGTGCCCAGACTTTCGATCAGCCCCGGCGCTAGAGGTATGTGGTATCGAACTGGCGCAATACCAAGCTTCACCCGAGCACTGGCAATGCGCTCGACTGGGACGCCAGTGCGACGGCTAATCTCTTGATCGTTGTACTTCCCAATCAGGCCCAGGACAGATTCATCCAGGGCTATGGATACGGGCTCGGAAGGGGGAGCAAGAGAGGGGTTCTGTAGGTCAGAGGAAGGTGATTCTGTGTTCATGGGCTGCGGACCAATCTGTTGGTACTTCGCCATGATACTGACCGCACCTAACAGGCGAACCCCAACATGGTGCAGTTACTTCGCAGCATTAGGCGTGCGGCTCGGATGCCCAGAAAGAACAAAGGCGCCATAGGGCGCCTTTGTTCTGTGACCGAGTTTTCTACATCATCCATGACCACTGCTCGATCACTGACTACGCAATCGCGTATGGGCATTCTCGGCGATTTCGAGGCTGCTGACAAATCAGCGGCGTCGAAGCGGCGCTAAAGCAGCGTGTAGCACGCAGACTTGAACTTGGACTCGATGCACAGCTCGCGTCTAACCACCCCGTGCTGATCCACCGTTTTCATCGTGGCCACGTCACCGGATGCACCAGTCACAGCGCCCTGGACCTGAAAGACACCCTCCGTTGTCTCAACCGAGGATGAGCTTGAGAAGGCGCTTTCGTGAAGCTGTATCCGAACAACGGAGCCTGCCGGCTCAAAGGTGGGGGCTGGAGGCGCAGCAACTGGCTTGGACGGTAACGATCCAATGACGGCAACGATCAGCGCAACCCCACCCAGCATGAGGAAAGTACGGCGCCGAGCCAGCCGCACGAACGCAGCCCGTTCGCCTGGGCTCCCGTGCATCATCAGCCACTCGGGGTCCGCGTGCATCCCTCGAATGAAAGGGCTTCTGAGCACACTCGCAATCAGCCGCTTGTTCTTTTCGTCTGCCCTATCGAGCTTTGCTTGTGCCTCCATTTCCTCTCCAATGTGTTGATAGCTGATGACCGGAATCAGTCGCTGTCTGGCAACGACTGGAAATGTGAGAGCAGAGTGTTCGCGTTGCCGGCGTTACTCAGATCGCCACCAGCTGGTAAAGCCGACTGCTTGAGAGCGAGCGTTCCAAAATCCTTGCGCTTCGGCATGTACCTCTTGGCATTCTCGATGGAGCGCCACCCAACGTGCTCCATCAGCATGGTCATATCCCAACCCGCTCGTACCGCCCAGTCTGCGAAACCATGGCGAAGGGAGTGGGTACTGAAATGAGGCTCACCGGGGAACAGGTCGTTTGCCACTCGGTTGATGATATGGCCAATGCTCTGCTTGTGGATTCCAGTGGAAGCCAACCGCCCCCATCGGTTGATTGAGCGAAACACCAACCCCGAGGTGATGCCAGAGGCCTGAATCCAGTCAATGTAGGCAGAGGCGGGGCAGTAAGCCCTGAGCGCCGGCATTTCGTATATGCGCCCGCTGGCGTCTCTATCAGTCTTGCTGTGAGACAGGAAGATACTGATCCCATCGGTGCGGCTTGCCTTCACGCTCTCTACGGCGACCCGGCTCAGCTCATCGCTACGGAAGCCCTGCCAGAACCCAACCAGGACCAGAGCGAGGTCGCGGTGCGTGCGAAGAATGGCCCCCTGATCGCCAGCCTGAATGGCTGCCTTTTTCTCGGCTTCGAGCTGGTCGCAAATGGCAAGCAAATGCCTGAATGTCAGAGGGTATGCCTGTTTGGGGCGATCCTGGTGCTCCTTGGCAATTCCTTTCATGGTCTGTTTGACCGTGGAGCTGGTAGTCGGATCGAAAAAACCCTGCTGCTTATGCCACTTGGACAAAGCCGACAACCGCTGCCGCAGCGTGCTCACTTTCAAGCTCTGCGCATAGGTGGCCAAGTACCGGCAAACAGCGTCTTCGCCGGCAGGCAAAAAGCCACCCCAAACATAACGGTAGTGATTGATGTGGGTTTTGTAGGTTCGCTCGGTGTTGTCTGACTTGCCGCGCTCCCGGTAGCGGGCAGCCAGTTCCTCTACATCCGAAACCGAACGCACCTCCCCATGAGGGGAGGGAGGTGCTTCGGGAATGGATGGTGTAGAAGATTTCATGGGAGTGTAGGCAGCTCAGTGATCGGAGCGCTGAGTATAACGCCGTGGCCAGGGTGTCCTGCGGCAAGGCCGGATCGATCCTCAACCTTGAAACCGGGAAGTGAGAACCGCCGCGGTGGTCCTCAACTCCCCATCTGGGGAGTGAACTGGATGATCCTGTTGGCGTAGGCCTTTTCGAAGTCGGCATCGGACAGGTGCTGAACCTCGCCAATGGCGCCGATGGACTTCACCGCATTGATCACCGAAGTGTCGAATTCAGCATTGCCAGACGGGCGAGTCAGCACCACGGAATCGACCTTGCCATCGCGAGTCATCTTCATCTGGATGAGAGCGCTGAGATTCGCCGCCGCGCCTGCCGGCTGGAACCATTTCTCAGAGATACGCTTTGCCAGGATCGAATCGACATGCTCGATAGTCAGCTTAGGGGTTCCAGCTGGCACAACTGCTATCGGCGCTGGAATCTCACCACCTGCATGGATGGATGCAGCCGGGGCGTCCGCAAAAGGGTTATCCAGTTCGATCAGGGATTCAGGCTCGGATGCCGACTGCTTACCAGCACTTGCGCTAGCAGGTGATGCTGGCACCGTCACGCCTTTAGCTGGTTGATCACCAACAGAGGCCGGAGCAGCGGAGCGGGCTGCTGGCTGCTGCTGAGTCACTGGCGACGGCTGCACTGCTTTCGGGCTTTCTGCTCGATTGACCTGCGCTTGACCGTTCATGGTGTCGGCAGTCTTCATTTCCATCATGGCCTTGGCCAACTGCTGCCGGTCGATGTTCATTACGTTGGCCATCGCAGTCAGGCCAATGTCCAACTCATCGATTCGGGAGCGATTCTGGTTGGCGATGGCGAGCTGATCAGTGAGCGAAGTGTTTTGCTTGCGAAGGTCGGCAACCTCGATAGCAAGCGCAGCAATCTTGTTGCTGTTGGGAAGGGCACTCAGCGCTGCCGATGCAACGCTTACAGCGAGTGCGCCGGCACCGAGCACCAGGGCGATGTAAGTCAATTTCGATTCGTTCAAGGGGCGCATCCTCCGCATGCCAGATGCAGCGACTCTACGCCCGCTCTATACAGCTCATCATCCCAACTAGATGCAGTTTCTCAGCGGGACTACTGGTCACTGTGCTGGAGGAACCTTACGGCGGTCGGATACCCCTCGGCAGCTGCCTTTTCAATCCATACCCGGCCTACGTCGAAACGCTCCAGATCGTACTGAAGTACCCCGTATGTGAACATGCTCTCAGGGTCGCCAGTCAACGCCGCATCAGTAATTGCACTGAACCCGGATGCCTTCGAAGTCTCCCAGTCATGCTTCAACAACCACACCGCAGCAGCTGGCTTTCCCTGCTGAGCAAGCTCCCTCATCGATGGCAGCAGTTCTTCGACCATTTCGGCCTCAGACGACTTTTCGAGGTAATCCAGGAATGGCTGCTGGCCAAATGTTCCAAGCAAGAACAGGGAGTACAGAATCAAGGCGTGGACGTAGAACGCAACCTTCCTGTTGGGGTTGATGCGCAGGATGAAGACTTCATTCTTCGAGAAACCCTCGCTCACGTCATTCGCAAGCAAGCGCTCAGTGGTGTCAGTGCCCATAGTCGCTTTCCGCAATCTGTCAGTGAATATCGCTGCTCAGCGAATCTGGTCGAAGCTACCGTCTGCTTGCCAGCAGTATTCGGTGTTGAGCTGATTTTTTACCCAGTCCTCACGCAGCGCCCGCTTCAAAAAGTCGGGCAATTGCACACCCCATTTCTGGAGCACTTCATCGAAACCGTCCGCCTCCTGAACCTCCCCGTAACCTGGGGCAAACAAAGAGTTCCACAGCGGGGTTGTCATGGGATCGGTTGCGTCGAACAGGTAGCAGAAGTAGTGCGGCCCATTCGCACCGCTCTGGTATCCGATCACGACAATGGCTCGGCTCGCAGAAGTCGTGGAGGGCAGTTCTATGGTGTGCCGGGACATTACTCGCCCCCGCCTAATGTCTGGACTTGAACCGGCTGATCCGCAAACGGCTGCACCTTCTCAAGCACCGCGTCGATCCGATCCCAGATTCGCTTGCCACCTTCGTCGCATGCTTCACGACAGGAGCCCAAATGGGTCTGCCAAGCCTGGAGTAGGCATATGGCGTCGGACGGCATCGTGACCAGCTCAGTTGCTTGGCTATCCACTGTCGAAGGCTGGCTGTTCAAAAGCGCCACGTTGGACTCAAGGTCGAGGCCCGCCCGGATTGCAGCCTCAACCCACTCTTTGCGCTGCCAGTACACCGTTTCGTCGTCCTGGGGGACTTTCAGCGCATTGGAGCGCCGGTTGTTGACGGTGAGCAACGCAGTTATCGCCTCGCTGACTTTCTCTCGCGATACTCTGATTACATCTGTCATCTGATGTGCAGCTCCAAGGTTTGATCTGGTAATGCGCGACATTGATCGCGAACACCGTTACCGGGTCAGGCCCGAAGTGAGGGTGAGTGAAATTCTCGATGATCGTGTAGCCCTTCCACGGAAGCGTGATTCGTCGCGCCTTGTCGTCCCGCTTTGGATAGCCACAGGTCAGCTCAATGGCGTCGTAGGTTCGACCCTCAAGCCGCTTTCGCCAGTAGGGAGTCACCAGCCGGTACTCCAATGGCTTTCGTCGATCCCTGATGGCCTCGAAATACTGGCGCTGGAGAGGCAATGTCAGCGTGGCCATCATGGCGCCCCATCAAAGCCAGCGGAGTGGCGCCGGCACGCTCACGGCATCAGTTGCGATTTCAATCGCCGAGCCAAGGGTAGGCGCCCCGATTCGAGCGGCACATTCGGTATTCGACTCCAGGCGCACCGGAACCTTGCTCTCTTTGGCACTGGCGGGGATCGAAATGCACTCGACTCGGTAGAGGCTCACCTCGGCGCTCTGAACATCGTTCAGCTTTGCCCAACTGTTCAGCACATCTTCCGTAGCCTTACCAAGCGCTGCGGCATAGCTGTAGCCCTGGTAAGCGATCACGCAGATGAATAGGGCGAGGCCTGCTGCGGTTGACCGGATAACGATTCGTCTCATGTGATAGCTCCTTGGAGAAAGCGACATGGCCAGGACGGCAGTTCTCTGAGCATCGTGCCCCCTGGTTTGTCAGCGCGGCTTGGTTTCATTCCGTTTATGAGTAAGGTGACACGTAGTCCGCATGGCCCTCGATCAGCGAATCTAACGCGGCCTCGACTTCATCCCAGTCAGGCCGGGGCGGGGGTTCAACCAGGGCGCTCCGGCGTGGTTGAATCAGCCCCAATGCCCGTCCAGCCGCGTCGATGTACCACGATTGCTGACACACCTGCCGATACCGAGCGGCATCACGTCGCAGCGCTTGCAGCTCGTCAGCATCCGGGGTGGTGGCCAAGTCGGTCATGGGGGCTTGCCTATGGCTTTTCGCTTGCATGGGTGCGCTGAGTACCGAGGCCAAAAAACACGTATCCGGCACACATCGAGAGCATCAATCCACCTGCCTTCCCAGCAAGCGGGCTTCCGCCAAATAGCACCAAGGCCGCGCCAACGAAGGAGAACGTGGCCCATACAAACGCCATCTTGGTATTCAGCTCTGAAACTGGGTTCTTCACAGTCGTGTCCTAAGCAGTGCGAGTGCCGGCGCTAAGCCAATCCAGCAGACTTTGAGCTACGTCTTGGCTTACGCCGGTAGACGCCGCGAAATCTGGTGCTGAGACGTTCCGCATTGCTACTGCCAGCAAGTAACGATTTGCGCCATCAACCCCGCCTGGAATAGGCCCGTTTTCTACGAAATCCTTTACGAATGCCTTATCAGCCTTCGCAAGCGATGACGCGATCATTTCAACCAACTGGCTCTCTATGCTCATTGGTATCGCTTTCCTATGCCTGTTTGAAAAAGTCTGCTTGGGTGTTATCCGGGTCATGCTTTGGGGCGTTTAATGGGTGTCCAAGCTGCCGCTGCACCTCTCCCAGCCACGCCTTGTAAGGGGCGTTCTTTCGAGCGCCCCACGGGTACGCCGCGATCAGTGCTTGGCGCAACGCCTGCTGGTCGGCTCGACCTACTTTGCGAATCACGTCCGCAACGATTGGTGCGGCACGATCTGCCCAGGCCATGGCGTCCCCCTATGGTTCGGAGCCGTTGAGCCAACCCGGCTCTTTGGCTTCTGCCAGCCACTCACGCAACGACCCAGCATCCTTGCTAGGTTGGCCTTCTTCACACCAACGCATATCGAGCATTTCGTCGCCGGTCAGAGTGACCTCGTAGTCGCTGGCGTCCCAGTCTTCATCCCCGACCATTTCACGCATCAGCTCCAGTGCTTGTTCCGAAGATGTTGCGGCGAACCAGTCGCAATCGCCTACCTGATAACAGCGCAGGGGATCAGACGAATTACCCGCTGCGCTCGCGACGTTTCCAATGCCGAAGGAATCCAGGATTTGTTGCCGCTTTGCATCGAAGTCGTTCATGGTGGCTTCCGATCAGTAGTAGGAGGCGGCAGGGATTGATGGGTATTCGGCTGCCAGCCTTTCCGAGTGCGTGCGCGCCTTGGCCAGCCGATTCTGCAAATCAACCAGCTGCTCCTGCACTCGCAAGATGGCCTCATCCAGGTGCTTCGCTTCAAGCTCGGCGCTGCGCTTGGCCCACCCGATCACAACGTCGCGGTCGGCGCTGAACTTGTTCTCGTACATCAGCTCGCCGTCATGTGTCGCGTTCGGCCAGCCAAGGGCTTCGCAGCGCTTCTCAATAATCTCGGCGCCTTCGTAGGTGTAAACAGGGATCGAGGCCTCGAACGTGTCCTCTGCCTGGACGTGGCCGAGAATTTCAGCCGGTGAAGCTGCGCCCAACGCTGGGTAATACTGCGGGAGGAAGCGCCCGAAGGCTTCGTTCTCCCGGACGCTGCCGGATACCGGATCGATGACCACTAGGTCATGGACATAGCCACTGCCGATGCAGATGCCTTTGTTGGTGACGCAGACGATGTGGTTGATGCCGTAGGCGTCCTTGAGTGCTTTCCAGCCCATGCCTGTTCCCCGTAGTGGTGGTGATGTTGGGACACTGATTCAGGTGAGCCCCCTGGTGACACCTGCCGGCGTTTGCTGTCGCTGCGAAGGGGCCTCCTGCCACGCCAGCCAATCCGTTCTGCCAGTTCCGCGTGCAGGACTACCGGGTTCCGCTCAGGGCGCTCACCTGAACCAGTGCGCTTCGAGAATAACGGCGAGCCTCTGCTGCTCTCCACCTAACTCGAAGCATTTGCTTGCTCCTATACGAATATTGGTCCGGTATACTCAACCAAGACCAAACCAAAATAATCGGATATGACGCATGGCCCCGTATTATCTTTACTATCTAAGCATGACCCCCGTAATCGTTCTCGCGCAAAACGCTGAGTCGGCAGCTGCTCAATTCGGCAAGATATGCGGCGAGGAATTTGAGTCGTATGATGTTCGAGAGCTGCCAGACTACGCCATAAACGCTACCGTTAAGAATCCTGACGGAACACGCTCTATTTCTGTCGGCGAAATAATAAAGGGATGCACAGTGGAAGGTGTCATCGGAGAGTTTCCGCTTGATTGCAGCGCGATAGAAATATCGAACGAATTTTTTGAGCGCGGATTCATGCTTGGGCTGAACTTTATCTTGATGGGGGTCCCATTTACACAAGCAAGGAAAATATCGCGATTCCTCAAAGCTGGCGACGGGTTTCGCGAATTCAAGAAATGGCTGATGAAATACTTCGGAATTTATGTCTCGGAAGTAAAAGACCTAAAGAAATTGCACGGCCACGCGCAAACACTCAGGGATATGCTTGCGCTTCAAGCTGAAAAGAATACTGCCTTGAATGCCGCAGTGGAAAAGGTCAACAAGGCATTTGAAGAAAGAGAGGCTGCTCTGCGCGGTATAATTACGGAATAGCCAACAAATAAGCTCATGGATTGCTCGCCTCAACAAGAAAAGCGCAACCCATGGCTTTCATCGCCGCTTATATTAGACTTTTGTTCCCGCCTCTAGCCATTCTAACAGCCGCTCTGCAATTGCCTCGCTTACTCCGTACTGATTGGCAAATTCAGCAGCAGTGCATCCACGCAGGGCGATGGCGAGCAGGTATCGACAAGCGCCGTCTAAGCCGCCTTCGACTGGTCCGTGTTGAGCAAAATTGTCAACGAACCACGATTCTGCATTCTCAATTGTATCAGCCATCATCTGGCCGAACTCATCAAGGCTGAACATACTACACCCCCAAAGTTAATTTTGATCCTATGAAAACACTGAAACGACACTAATGAAGCGTTCGCTCACTAGCCCGGATTTCTCATGACCGCATAAACAAAAACGGCTGAAAGCCTTATGATTCTTGTCGCCAAAAAAAGCCCCATAAGTCTTCAGCCGCGCACAAAATGCTACCAGAAAAACTCCAC
>Ga0075011_10000918_pt1 | contig 15850 bp, 23 predicted proteins | sample TARM_MetaG_T_14_FD_72354 | JGI IMG/M metagenome (GOLD analysis project Ga0075011, IMG submission 72354) | Freshwater microbial communities from Pennsylvania, USA, analyzing microbe dynamics in response to fracking - TARM_MetaG_T_14 | ecosystem: Environmental > Aquatic > Freshwater > River... | reverse complement strand
ATACCAGCGATGCGTGATGAGAAGGTAGCGTGCTTGCGTTTCATATTACCACCCGAAGATCAGTGAAAGGATAACGTAGAAGATCACAGCAGATACAAGGATAGTCTTCATTACTCACCTCAGTCAAGGGAAGGCCGGGCGAACCCGGCCAGCCTTGTTGTTATGCTGCTTCAGCCACTTGCATCAGGTTATCTTTAGCTTCGACCAGGGCAGGGTATGCCTCATGCTGGCTAGTGTAGCCAGCCTTGACCAGCGCCCGGAATGCCTTGCGAACCTCGGCAGGATCAGAGCCTTGCTCAGCACTCAGCCCCAGGCGGGCATAGTAGCATTCGCTGGTGAACTGAGGCAGCATGGGTGCCTGGGCCTTGCCCTTCGCCTTAGCCTCGCGTTCCTGGCGAGCAGCAGCCAGCTCAGCTTGCAGCTCAGAGACCAGCTCGCGGAGACGCTTGACCTCGGGGTCAACCTCGGGCTCGACAGCCTTGGGCGGCTCGCCAGTCGGTGCCTCGCGTCCAGTCCCAGCGGACCACGGAGCGCCCTCGTCATCGCCCAGAGCTGCGGCGTGCTGGTCGTTCTCGTCTACCGTGGTAGACTGCCCAGCCTTGGGCTGCTCGGGCTCCTGGGCGGGTTCCTCGTCGCCCTTGGACAGCTTGTCAACATCCTTGCCAGTCAGGTTATCACCCTGCTGCACCTGCTCACGGGCAGCTTGCTTCACCTCTTCAGGAAGACCAGCCAGCTTGTGCAGGACACGGATGCTTTGCCCAGCCAGAATGTCATCGGCCTTGAACTCATCGGCCACTTGCATCAGGCGGTACACGTATGCTTTCTTGAACCCGAACTTCTCCAGGCTCCAGGCAAGGAAGTCCTTGGCGTTGTCGAACTCTTCGCGGGCCTCGTTCAGCAGCTCACCGATGCTCAGCAGGGCAGTCCCGGCTGTCTTCATCAGCTCGGTGATACTGTCCTCGATCTCGGGCAGGCGTGCCACAGCACCGGAAACCTCGGCCTCGTCAGCCTTGTCCAGCAGGTCACGCAGCACCGGCTCGGCCTTCGCCTTGGCATTCCAGGGCAGCGCCTTCAGGTCATGAATTGCAGTCTCAACTCCAGGCTGTCCCTCGAACTCAGCCAGCTTGGCAAGGGCATCCTTGGGCGTGGCTTTATCGGAGAGGAGGAGGGAAACAGCTTCGCGGAGGTCAGTTGCAGTTGCCATGATAGTCACCTTTCAGTTGGTTTGGTTCGGAGCGTGGCGCTCCCTCTACTGCCCTCGCACGGTAGCAAGGGCAGCAGGGAGTGTCAAGCGTTAAGTTCAACCTCCATCTGTTCCATCTCAGCGAGCCATATCAGGTTCGCAATGTATGCCTTGGCGCTTTCCAGGCAGGCGATATGCTCGCGGCTGGCCTTGCCATTCAGGTCGATGATGGTTTGGCGATAGTACCGGAGCGCATCATACATGCCCACCAGCCACCCCTTGCGAACTTCGCTTGCCAGCAGCATAGCGTAGAATTGTGCGCCAGCCAGCTCGGTGCCAGGTATCGCCAGGTAAACCAGCGAGCCATCAGACTTGACACGGATGCGGAAGGGAGCGTCGATGATCTTCATGCTTGCACCTCAGTAGGGTTTCAAGGTGGCCCACAATCCCCAGGGCCACGATCAGCATAACAAGAGTCAGCCAGCCTTTCAAGTTCTCAGACATGGAAAATATATCCTTTCTTCCACTTGCGCCAGTCAAGATGCGCGCATTCTGGTACGTGTACGATGATCGGATCACCGTTATCAGATTGTACGCTGAAGAGTCCGTCATCTAAGTCCTCTTCCAGCACGTACCTCTTGCCAGTGGTCAGCCATGCGGGCGTTTCTTCATAGGTCACAATGTAATCAGGAATACGCATGGTTCAGCCCTCAGCTTTAGGGTGGGTTTCTACAGTCTCGCCGGTATCGTCGCAAGGGAACGGCTCATCGTCGTTACGTTCCATCGCAATCGGCAACCATTGCAGGTCTTCAGGCGCAGGTTCCCCGTCCATGCAAGACAGGATCAGCGCACGATTAGCACGGGCAGCCATGTAGCCTATGCGCCCGCCATCAGCCATCAGACAGTAGCAGCCTTGCACGCAGCGCCTACCGTACTCGCCGGTATCCCTTGCCATTTCCGCAAGGTCAAGAGTCCAAGCGAAGTCAGCGGCGGATTCAATGCGAATGCACTTTGCCATAATGTCACCTATTGGTCAGTTGTCTTTGGCGCGTTGGCACCCGTAGCAGGGCACCCTAGCGGATGCCCTACCGGCTGTCAACCAAAATCCTTCAGAGTCCCAGCACGAAACACAGCATAGCTAGTGAAGTGCCGCATGTCATTATCAACATCTTTGCTCAGGTCGTCAATGTACCAATGGAACTTTATTTGACGAATCCTGTAAGCTGGTGCGAATTCAGACAGCAAGGCATTCAGCCTTGACTTGGTAGTATTAGACTGCCATCCACCATCTTCAATTTCAAGTTGGTTCAGGCTGCGATTGAAGGTCGCAATCAGGTTCCCGTGCAACAGAACCTTGCCTTCAATGTCTTTCCCGTCGATGCTTGGCACGTTCAGAACTTCAGTATTTCCAGAACGGAACTCAGTCTGGTTGCGGAGAGCGTCGATAATACGGGCTTCAATCTTACGCATTGTCTTCACCTTTGCGTTGGTTGGTCTGGTAGTAATCCTACCCACTACTGGCCACTGTTGTCAATGGCCAGCAGGCTAGAATCACGCCACTTGCATGTAAACTACGTCAGGTCCGCCAACTGTCCAGTTCAATTCCCGCTTGACTTCCTTGAAGCCATGCTTGGCGTACAGCTTGGGCAGGAATCCGTCGAAACAGTCAAGGTATTCGGCACCGCATTGCACCGCAATCTGGACAATATCGTGGCCACGGCCCTTGACAGTGCTGAAGAGAGCGATCAGCTCGCCACCGTTGCGGACGATAAAGCCTGACTGGCCATCGGCAGTAAGCATAAACCTGTCATGCTCGTTGGTAGCGTCGTCAATCTCTTTTACAGTGCTAGTCGCTTCCTTGACTTTATCGCTTTCCTCACGAGCCGTTGCGAAGTTCACGATAAAGGCCAGTTTGCTAACATTGTGCATGATCATAACGTCACCTTTTGGTTTCTGGTCAATGGAGAATACCCTAGGTTTCTAAGGTATTCTGGCTTGACCAGAGCCACGGTTTCTCCCTGCATTACCGGGAACGAGTTCCGCATCGCTCGGCTTGATTCTAGGTGCGGCAAGCCTCAGCCCGCATCACGATAACTTAATCTTGCTGGTGTACCGTGTCGCCTTGTGTTCCCAGTTTAGTTCAGGTTGGTTCAGCCTGTCAAGTCTTGTTTTAGGTGACTTGATACCTTGAAAGAGTAGGGCCGATCTTGCTGGCCGCTGGACGTCTCCCGACGTTCTGTGCTTCATTCTAGGTCAGGTTCGCTTGCCTGTCAAGTCCCTGTCGCTTCTAGCTGGGCAGCTAGTCCGGTTATTTGTCAGGGAGCCGGTAACCTGTAGTTCTGCATTCTAGTCTAGCTTGTCTTGCCTGTCAAGGCTCGGTTGGCGTTTCGGTGCTCTGCACTCTACTTTGCTTTCCTACACTTGGCACTGCTAACAGGACTCGGGTTTTAACGTGTTTAGCCTTCACTCTATACCTTGTCGCCTTGCCTTATGTTGCCTTACGCTTTCCAATCTAGTCTAGTGTTTCTGACTTGTCAACTAATTTCTTAGCTTGGCTCGTCAGGTGGTGGAAGCTATCCCAACCACGACGCCTAGGCTATGCTAGGCGTTTCGCCTTGTCAACTGTAATAAACACCTTCTGTGTCTATAATGATGATTGTATCGCCTTCGATTACAATCTCATTGTGCGCCTTGGCTGCTACTTCAAACCATAAAGCCTTTTCTACGTATTCCAGTTGGCTACCTTCTTTGTCGTTAATAGTGTACTCAATGGCGTAGTGCTGAATAGTCATGGCTTGTGTTCCTTACGTTTCGTGAGTTGGTGCCCGTAGCCTAGCGTGCCTTGTGCATCTTGTCAATACCTTGTCTTGTCCTAGCCTACCTTGTCGCATCCTGTACAGCTTGCGTCCCTTGCCAGTACATGCGATACGCAAGCGCCTACCTTTAAAAGACTAGAACCTTAGAACATGCTTCCGCATCGTCCCATGACGTCCCATGACGTCCCATGACGTCCCATGACGTCCCATGACGTCCCATGACGTACCTTGTAATACCTTGTCGCGTCCCTCGTTTCTGGTATGCCTTGTTTCTACCTTGTCACGTTACATGGCACCAGCCTTGCCAGGATGCTAGGACGTTACATGGTTATCCACAGGAAGTCCACAGGATGCGCTAGTCTGCAAGGACAGAACGTAGGACAATAAGGACAGTAACAGGACCACAAGGACAGATGCACCCACTTATCCACAGGTTATCCACAGGCTAACTGACTGATATTCCTAGGGTTTCCCGACTTATCCACAGGTTATCCACAGGCTGGCCAACTTCGTTGGGCGTCCTAGTCTGCACAGGTATACGTACAGCCTTGTATGTATCCTTGCAACTCACTGATATCCTTGGACTTTCTCGGGTCTGGTATAGATACATGCACGTATGTATGCAATGTTATAACATAACAACAAGGATGGCCGACCCGCCAGTTATGCACATCTTATGCACAGCCTGTCCACAGGATACTCACAGGATGCCCACAGGCCTTCCACAGGCTTCTGGACCCCATGGGGGAAGCGGGCGGCGCGGGAGCGCGAGAACTGCCCACAGGACTGCACACGGAATTTCGGAACTCACATATTCTCTATTGAATCCTGAGTCTACAACTGTAGACCTGAGGACATCCTAGCCATCCTGGGACAACCGGGACGTCCTAGGTCTTTGCACAGAGAATCCACAGCTACTTCTGGGTTACTTCTGGACAATCTTCTGGACAATCTTCTTCTGAGCTACGTTGCTGAGGAAGTACCCTCCAAGAAGGAGGAAGGTCAGCGTCTCGAAGACTGACTCACTAATAGTACCGTTATACACAAGGACTACGTTGCAAGCCTGCCACAGCATAGCTGACCAGAACTTCCTGCTAGACCACTTAGAGTCTGGTGTACCCTTCATCGAAAACCTCCTTGGGTGACCATGACTCGTGATGCCTGTCTGTGCCGTAGTTGTAGATGACAAGGTATCCCTCATCCTCAGGGTTCTCATCTTCTGGGATAGTCCAGCCTCGATACAGGTTATAGTCACCTCTGGTCATCTGAGTTGCATGGACTTCCTTGTGACACTTGTACTTAATCATTTGCATACCTCCCTTGAACCTCACTTGCATACCTCATCCTCTAGTACGTCCGCAAGGCGGATGACCAGTTCTTCCTTGTGCTCAAGGTAGCTACGTAAGTCATTAGGGTTCGTGATGAAGAACAGCTCGATGATAGTACCATGCCCTTTGCTTACAAATGCTAGACGACTATGCTGGCCTGAACCCTCTCCCTTCGCTCCGCGATTAGCGATGCCAAGGGTACGAGAGATACAGTCGCACAGAGCTGCATCGAACTCAGGTTGCCAGCCTGAACTAAGAGTCTCGACACCTGTTGCACTAGGCTTATGGAACGCATTGCAATGCAGCTCTACAGCTACCTCATGCTCACTGGCCATCTGTACTGCCTGACGAAGAGGAAGGTTCTCACCCTTTTCTCCATCGGTACTCAGCACGATGCCTCGGGAGTCAAGCTCACGGTACAGCAAGTCACGGAGTTCCAGTACAATGTCAGCCTCAGTCCAGCCATTACCGGATGCACCGGGATCACTGTAGCTGTGTCCAGCCGACACGAACAGGGATTTCTTCTGAGTTAGAACTCTATCTTTGAAATTACTCATTAACAGCCTCATAGGTCTTTAAGAAGATTTCAGGCTTACATGGATAAAACTCTCCATTGACACCTTTTATGATGTAGTCTCCATGAGAGGCTACCATAAGACCTTCAAGAGTACCTATATAAACGTACTCTCCTTTAACGTATCCAGAAGACCCTATGAAGGATTGAACCTCATCGGGGTTATTTAACCATCTCACTGCTTCAATAACAACTGGTCTCTTACGGTATCTCATGTCTAGCCTCCTCTGCCTAGGAAGAAGTCTCTTAAAAAGAGAAGAATCTTACCTAAGCCTTTCAGAATATCTACGGGTCCAGGGAGTATCCAGCCTAGTGCGAAGAGCCAGAGGAAGAGAGGTGGAACATTCTGGACGTTGATTACCTCGGAAGTCCAGTCTCTGCTCGACACGCCAGCATCCTTACCTTGCTCTTCATTTATGTTCTCGCTTGTTACGTTCGACACGCCAGACACTCCACTGACTTCTACTCCGGCATCGACACGCCGGTCTTCGACACGCCGGGTATCTACCACCGCATCGCCCTCCTGCACGTTCTCCTTGCCGACCTGCGCTGTGGCGTCCACAGAGGGCGTGTCACCGCCGATCAGACCGGCAGCAGTACCAATGCCCTGCATCGCGCTACAGCCGCTGAGAACGGCGCACAGGGCCAGCACGGCCAACCCTTTTGTCTTCATATCTCATCCTCCCTCTGAACCGCCACCAGCCCCAGTGAGTCGATATGCTCTTGCACATCAGCTAGCCGGTGGTCGATGATCACGGCGATATGGTCGGGCGATACCGTGACCGGGGCACCGCCGTTGATCCTGTCCTCGATAACCAACAGCGCCTGTGCCCGCTTGGCCGCTTCGAGGTCCACGGCTGGGGCATGATCCGGGGCGACCAGCGGCTGTGACGCCAGCACGACAAACACCGGCTTGGCGACGGTGCTGGCGATGGCGTACAGGTTGCCCGAGGCGTCCTGATAGCGGGCGGGGCCGAACGTCTGGTCGTCGGCGGAAGATTCGCCCAGCACGAGCGCGAGCTGGTTGGCATCCGAGATGTGGGCCTCGGGGACGGCTATTGTCACGCTGTGGGTGTATTCAGTTTTCATAGTGTGATACCGCCCTGTCCGCGCATATAAGCGTTGAGCTGTTCTCTTTCTGCGTCCGATGTCGGGGTATTAGTGCGAAATACAAGACCGAACATTTTGCCCGGCATAATATCGCCACGATACCCACGGAACAGGCTAAGGCTGCCCGAGCCAGGTGACCGCACCAAGTCGCTTGCAACCACCTGGTGCTGAACCCCCGTCCACTGCTCACCAACATGGTGGCTAGCATCCGGGTTATACCCCGCCCAGCCCACGTATTTTGTATTAGCGGCAGGTAAGACTTCAATTCTGTTTGAATATGAACCAACTAATTCAAAACGTGAATAAATTGTCCTATCTCCACTTGCTCGCGTGTAATCCTCTAGCCGGTTAGCATTCGTGGCCACGGGGTCGCCCCCTTCACGCAAAAACCGCCACGGTCCGGTATAATTGGCGTAAGCGTCCTGAGAGATGGCATAGGAAACGAACCAATGTTCTGTCATCGTAAACACGGGCGAATCCATCCATGAGGTTGCACCCTCCAGCCAGTGCAGCACCCCATCTGTGCGGTAGATCGGCCTCGACGCTGAGACACTCTGCGTGGCGTGGTTGTCATTGCCCGACTGGTCAAGCATCAGCCCCACCGGATCACCGTCCGCCGTCACAGGCGTCGTCCCGGCAGCGTCCTTAAACAGCACCTGCTGGCCCAGCACAACGGGCTTGGGTACATACATCGCCCCGGCCTCGCCGTTGCCGAAAAGGGAGTCGATGAGGGCGCGGAGGGGGGCGGTGGTTCCAAAGACAGGAAGTATAGTAGGTGTCTTGTACCTCTGCCACCCTTTGAATCTGTATCTATTTCCCATAACAGCTCCTTATTTTGATACAACAATATCAAAACTGCTTACAGGGAAATCTGGGGAGACCCTAGCGTAAGCTGCACCAGTACCTGGTCTTACAAATAATGTCCCAGCCCTAATAGGGTGATATGCAGAATCAACAGTTGGTGAAGCCTCTTGTACAGTAACTTCTGCGTAAGCAAGGTGCAACAGTTCACAGGTGAAATCTTCTCCATCAGCTGCAATCTGGACCCAACCGTCCTCTTGATTGATTGTATATTTCTCTGTGCTCATAAAATCTCCTAAGTAACAAGAAACCCTGCCCCATACGGTACTTGACCAGGGACAGGGCAACAAAAGTTCTCCTTATTCTTACGACTAGCTCTTACGGGCTAGAAGAGATAGTTGATCACCTCCTTAACTCACTGCTTACACAGGAGTGACAGTAACGGATACCATTGCGGCGCCATCCCATTCGGGTGCATCACGCTGCCAGTCATCGGTAGCTGCTGAACCAGTAGCGAAGTACAGGTAAAGCTCACCGCCAGCCTCTTCCACAACGATACCAGCACCCTTCCGCTTACCGGACAGGTACTCTTGGTTGATGGGGTCAGCGGCATCAGCGATTGAAGCTGCGGGGACTACCGTGTACGGGAACGCAGTTGCGGTAGTGTCGAACGATTTGTTCTGAGTAAGATCACCAGTAATAGGCATGTTGATTCTCCTTCTGAATTGGATTGGACTGACACGACCTCGACCTCCCAGAAGGAGTCAGGCATACCGGGACTACCACTTCCTCAGTAGAGGAAGAGGGAAAGGTGCTAGGGCACCCAGGACTACTAGGACGTACTAGACGCCCTGGTATACTAGGACTACCTAGACTACCTGTTATTCCTTGTTTTCCTTTTGCCGTCCTTCTATAGTGAGACGAAACTCCGTAAGTCGTTGTCATCTATGGATTTTCCTGATTTTCTACCAGCGCCTCCGAGAACGCCTTTGAGGGCGGGCAAACCTATTCATATCCTTGGTGATAGGTCCACCTTCGACGCCAAGATGACGCCTACGTTTCTTCGGATCGCGCATGATCTCTTGCATTTCGAGGGCTTCCCTCTGGTGCTGCTTCGCTAACTTGCTGCTGTAGTCATAGTCGATCTCCTGTACCAGCATCCGACAGGCAGATGCCAGGGCTTCGATACGGTCATCGTGCTTCAGGCAGCCACGGTCGTATGTGATGTTCGCCATCTGGTGAAAGAGCTGGAACGTCTTGCGCTGCTCAGCCGGGTAGTGCGCTGTGCTTTCCAAGTCCTTGTCCAGCAGCTCACGGTTCACCACCAGGCGGTGCGAGGACATGAGGGGTTCCAGGGTGTCGATGATCCTGACCTCCTTCTGACCGGTGCTGTAGTCTTCCTCGATGGTGCAGGGATGATCCCGCTCGAACATGGGCTTCAGGATCGCCATGTGCGCCCCGTGGCCGTAGTTCTTCTCGATGTAGACCTCATGTACACCTCCCCGCTTAGCGGCCCGCACAAGCTCCTGTAGGCCCGTCTCGTCGTACCCGCCAGGGACTCCGCCCATGTCGTACAGGTACAGCAGGTTCCCGAGCTGGAACACGATGGCATACGCCGTCTCGTCACCGTTCGCGCCGCCACCGGCAGGGTCGATGTACATGACCCGGCGCTCAAACGGCAGCCACTCATACGGCTTGGGGATCGGGGCGTAGAACTTGTCCGTGTCCTTTGAACCTGGCCGCAGAACCGTCTGTACGCGGTTCTCAGGCGAGTTATTCCATACCGGGAGGGCTGGCCCCTCCTTGTGCCCGAACGCCGTGACGATCAGATTTGACGGCTTCAGAGGGAATCGCTCTTGGTCCGTGAGTCTGGTGTTCAGCATGAACTGGAGCTGGAACTTGGCCTTGCCCTGTGAGACTTCCTTCTCAATCAGGGTCTCGTCGTCAAACATCTCAGGACAAGTGGGCGCACCAGAGCTACCAGTCGGACCGTAACCCTCACGCAAGCTGGGATCGGCAAGCATCCTCTCCCTGATACTCGGAGCCAGGAACTCTCCATACGCTTCCTCTTCCGCTACAGTAGGGTAGCGTCCAGGCCAGATACGAATGTCGTACCCACGACCAGGGAGGTTGTTGTACATGGAATCCATGGACTGTGGAGTACCGAGGTACAGAATGTCACCATGCTGGTTGATCGACTCGAACTCTTTAGCCTGCTCTTCCAGCCACTCTCGTCCTGTGACGGTACGGCTGTTCTGAAGACTCTCAATGTCGTCAGGGATCAACAGGTCTGCACGAGCACCCTGGGCACCAGAAGTGATCGAGTAGCAAGAGACTGACGGTGACTTGTCGCCACCCTTGAATACGTGATGAATGTCGAAGGCTTCCGTGCTATCCCTGTCACCTGCATTCCGGTCGGGAAGCATGAACTCAAGGAAGTCGAGTTGCTTGAATATCTTGACAACCCACCCTGAGATTTCGGTAGCACGCTTGCTCGTCTGTGAGAAGATGACGATACGGAAGTGAGGCATGTGTATAAGGGTGAAGGCAGCGAAGATGCCAGCCAGCGTAGTCTTTGCCTGACCACGCTGAGCCTGCACCATCCGGTACTTCTTCCCTGTCAGCATGTATTCCAGTATGTCTGCCTGGGAAGCATTAAGGTCAGGTCGACCAGGGATCAGCTCCTTAATGCAAATCTGTGCAAACTCAAGGAGACCCTCCACTGTATAAGGGAAAGTCTCCTGTAGAGTCTGCAAATCCTCCCACATCTTGAGCTTCTGTTCCAAGCTCAGTTTGCTCATCCGATACCTTGCTCCTTAGCTTCTCGCTTGAAGTCAAGTACCTTCTTACCAGACCGTTCCTGAATCTCTTTCAGTCGAGCCTGGAGCGGGCTATTGGAATCCTGGGAGTCAGGTGCAGCGAAGACTCCATTGTCAAGAACCCACTTACCCATAGCCTGTAGAACCCGATGGTCAATAGCCATGTCAGGGTCCATACCATCCTCAATGTTCTTCAGGATGGCTTCGGCCTTACGGGTGTATAGCTGTGTTACCAGCTTACTTAGGAACCCGACCTCCGTTTCAGTTGTACGTCCTGCCATTCTTTTCTCTCCTTATGTTTTCTGTGAGCCTGCCTCCATTTATATACCAAGAATGAGCCCTGGAGAATGGTGTACGTGATAGTGGCAATGTACATCCAATCTTCCATCCCAAGTCCAAGGAAGCTGGCTGCACTTACACCCAAGGGAGGGGCGACCCGAAGGCCGCCGTCCACTGCTTGAGAGACTGTGCTAGACATTATACCTCCTTACATCAGGAAGCCCTGGAACCAGCAGCGGGCCTCGTTCCCGCCATTGGCACCCAGCAGCTTCTGCGCCCCGTTGTGCCACACCTCCACGGTATCCCCTTGGACGAGGCGTCGAGTCATGGTCTGAGTGACTGAGACATACCCGGTGGAGTCGTCTCCAAACTTGTTCATGAACTGTGCAGGTACGGCACGGCTGGAACCGTTGACTCGGAACATCGCGTTCAGGCCGGAGTCCAGGTTGGTTCCCGATTCCTTCAGGAGGGAGAACGAGAACTGATACACGCCGGTCACGGGTGCCATGAACTTGCGGGTGGCCGTGCTGTACCCACGGCTGCCTGCCACGGTGCTGTCGAAGTTCACCAGGAACGAACCCGCCTCATCCTGGAACTCAGCGTCGAGGAACGCTGAGAAGAACACCACGTCGTCCGGGTTGCGGTACTTGAACCCACCCAGGCTGGCACTCTCCAGGAACCCACCGCCTCCGCCGCCTTCCTTCTCGGCGATCCAAACGATCTGTCCATTGGGGTCGAATGCCTCGAAGTTCCCCGGTGAACCGTCGCCCCATGTGATGGCGTTCAGGTACACGGTGGTGCCGGCATTGGGCACAGAGAAGTAATTCCCGGTGTTGGCCCCGATGTCCGCGAAGTGGATGCCGTTGGCGACCAGCTGCCCACCTTCCACGATGATGGCTGCATCATTCAGGTCAAAGTCGTTGACCTTGATGTTGGACAGCGAGACAGTACCGCCCAGCTGAACCATGAAGCGGCGGATGCTCTCTCCCCATGCGTTGACGTTCGTGATAGTCCACCTGCCAACGGTCTCGTCCAGATAGAAGCCTGCCGTATCCGAGTTGGCTTGGTTGGACGGGATGATGGTGCAGTTGACCATCTCGATTCCGTTCGGGTTCGCACCGTTGTTGGACAGTACGCTGTACTGGTTAAAGTCGAAGGCGCAGTCGCTGATCTTACCGTAGGCCACGTTGGACCCTCGACCGAAGGTGATCCCGGTGTTGGTCCCGTAGAACAGGCAGTCCGTGAACACGAAGTCGTCAGCCCGTCCGACCTCCACACCAACCGCGTTCTCTTGCATGAAGTACACAACGTGGTTGGGATCATCCCAATGGGTAAAGAAGTCCTGACGATGCCAGTACCCACCAATATCCAGGCGAGTCAGGCGATCCACCTGGGTAGCTTCATCAATCTTCACACCGAAGCGAAGGGGCTCCATAGCAACATCCACGATGTTCATGTTCTGGTGACCACCAGTGGCGTCGATGCCAATGCTGGGGTTCATCATGAGGACGTTGCGGATGTTGACGATGTTCGCACCCTGGCTCTGAAGCCGGATGACCGGAGGATACAGGTCCGGCGGGTTAGTCTCTACCTGATCCATGTGATAGAAGTTGATACCCAGAACAGAGCATCCATCGCGGATGAGGATAAGCTGTCCTGTCTCTGTACCTGCTGCTGTGTTGTCGATCAGGAAAGTGTGACCAACGTGCCAGTCGGAACTGTTCTGCGTGTACAGGTTGGGTACAAAAAGTTCCTCTGCTCCCTTCAGCTTGGTGTACCTCGGCATGTCGAGGGTGTGCTGTACACGGTAGCCCAGGTCTGACCAGGGTACGGTGACGAGGTATACCGCATCAGAGGAAGCAGCATTCAGGGCTGCCTGAATAGCTGAGGTGTCGTCAGTGACACCATCGCCCTTGGCACCAAACTGCTTTACACTGTACCCATTGTCGCTCCTGAGAACCCAGCGAGTACCTCCAGCATCAACGATGATTGACCCACCGTTGTCTGAAGCTGAGCTTGTGCTGTCCTTCTGGTACAGGCCACCACCCCCGTCACCAGCAGCGTAGTACCCAAGCACCTGCACGAAACCAACAGGAGTGTTTTGCACAGTCCTCAAGTCACTGATAGTAGAAACAGAGATAGAAGGTCCAGTGACAATCTCTTCTACCTTCCTATTAGAGCCTCCTAACGACTCTACCTCATTTACCCTTAAACGACTTACCATTAAAGGACTCCTTCATCAATAGTAATAACCCCCGTGAAGGTTTTATCACCTGCGAAAGTCTGTGTGCCAGTAGAAACCAGACCTGCGCTAGTCTCATCAGCATTAGGGATGACGACAGCACCAGTCTGACCGTTTACGCTATCCACGGCACCTGAGGAAATCTCGGTGTACGAGCTACCACCCCAACGGTACGTCTTCCCAGTGTCGATGGCGACATAAATCTTACCAGTCTCGCCAGTCGTCGGGAAGTTAGCCTGAGTGCTGTACTCAAGGATGTCATCAACAAAGGAGGGAAGCTGCGTTGAAGGGACTTTACCTGTACCATCCAGCCCCGCGTATCCGTTAGCTGCTCCCTTATTGGATTGGCTCTCGTAACCAGCGATGGAGTGGTCGCCCCATCCGTAGGCAGTATCCAGGTTGCTCTTGTCCGTACTGGACATATAGCCATCTTGGCTGGTGGTCGCCGGCTGAATCTCGATAACCGGGTCAGAAGTAGTCCCGCTGATTACGATAGGTGCAGTAGCAGAGATAGACTTGATAGCCCCTGCCTGGTCGATGTTCGCAATAACAACACCGCCAGGATTCACACCATCATGAAGTCGTATGTTATTAGCTTCTGTATCAACTGACAGCGATCCATTCGGACCTGTGTATGCGTCGTTTGCTGCGGTGTTTCCTCGAATAAACTGAATCATTATAACTCCCCGTAATCGTAGTTTCCTGAGAATGAGCCATCGCCATCACTAGCTCCCTGTTTTTCTCCCTCTGCCACTGTCCAGTAAGAACCTTCCCCAACTACCACTTCTTCGTTGATAGTGAGTTCGGGTCCGAATGACCAGGCATTCTTGTTGCTGGGTATAGTGACAGGTGCATTCACTTCCTGATCGTGCCAACTGATGGGAGAAAAGGAAGCAGCAGCAGCTAGGACAGGAAGTATCTCTTCAAGAGTCTTACCATCAAATAGCAGCTCTCCGGTGTCTAGCTTACCCACATTGCTAATGTCTTTTCCTTCCATGTCAATCCCTTCACTGAACTTTACGTTCGTGAGGAACTTGAAGCCTTCTGGAAAGAAACCATCCAACGCTTCATGGATTATGTACAGTGACTGCAAGAAGCTGTTGTTAAGCGTATCCTGACCAAAGTTGTTCCCTCTTCGGAAGTCAGCATACGGCCTATCTTTTGGCATTACCCTTCGGATCAAGATGACAGCCCCATCCGCTGGGGCTGAAGCGATCTCTATTGTGTTTGCGCTTAGGAAAGTGAAAGGCACAGAAATGTCATTGACTGTTACAACAACATCGTCCTTCCTGATATATCCCTCATCCTGACCAACGAAGGAGAAAGTAAAAGCCTTGGTGATGCCGTCACCAATATGCTCTGTGTAGCTTAGCGCCATAGACTTCCTCCTATGTCTTCTATAGTGGTCCTATTCAACAGCCTTGTTGGCGATTGCCATGGCTGTCCCGATTGCTGCTGAGTTCAGGAGAGGTGCCATTCCTCTTGCCTCCTTCAAGGTTTCCATGGCTTCTTCGCTATCAGGTGAGAGGATAAGACCCAAAGCACTACGTCCCACGTTTGCTGCATCCTCTGCCACGCCAATAGCTGGCACCAGATTGGACAAGGTAAAGGGTCGGCTGCCTGCCCTACCGAGGTACGTATCCTCCGGTGCAGGGAGTAGGTTGCTTGCGTAACCGAACTCCATACCCATACCTGCCAGACCCAGGTGCGGAGTCATGTTCACCACACCAGTTGATAGAGCGAGCGGGCTGGTGTACTGCTCCCACTTCTCTTCAGGGTTTTCGTCAAGCTGGGACCGAATCCAGGCACGAGAGGTGTAAGCACCCATTGCAAGCATCACACCGAACATGGTCTTCAGGAACATACCGATGGTGTCCCCACGGAGACCCGCGGCAAGCTGCTTCTCGATAGATACGATGCTGAACGAGCGGAACTGAGTGACTAGCTTACCAAGCTCCTTGCTCATCCAGATAGGCGTCTCACCCACGAAACTGCGCTGCATGTTACGAGACAGCATAGTGGTCATGGCAACGCCAAGGTCTTCACGAAGGTCAGTAGGCAGGTGCTTTCCTGAGAATACACGTACCTGCTTCCCATCCATCTCTACGTACTCAGGGTTCTCCCTGATACTGCGGAATACCTCATCAATCTGGTCACGACGAAGACCAGCTCGCTCCATCTCATCGAAGTCCCTTTGCTTAGGCTTGAGGTCACCATCAGCAATACGGATCATCCGGTCCTGCATAGAGCGAAGAAGGACGTTCTCAAGACCATGCTGAACACTACGGAAACCAGACAAGAGCTGGGACTTGTTACTCACCCAGCCTGTGGCATTGTTGAAGATACGCTCAACCTTACCCTGGTTGTACTCATCCATGGTCTGTAGGGTGTAGTTGTTGTCCTTGATAGAAGACCCGAGCTGACCATAGGCACCAACTAGGTTACCGACACTCTGCAAATCCTTGGACTCACGAATCTTACCGAAGGAAAGGAAGTCTCTAGCCCTGGTGTTGCGGAGGGTGGTGACCACGCCCATGTTTACAAGCTGGTTACTTGCCTCGCCTACAGAAGCAAAGCCATTCCACTGGAGAGCTACAAGATTGGTAATCTTACGAGCAACCCTTGAACCTTTGATAGCCAAGCTGACGTTGGTGTCCAAGCTCTCTCCGTACAGCAGCTTAACGCTATCTCGGATGGT
>Ga0075011_10000917_pt1 | contig 15858 bp, 17 predicted proteins | sample TARM_MetaG_T_14_FD_72354 | JGI IMG/M metagenome (GOLD analysis project Ga0075011, IMG submission 72354) | Freshwater microbial communities from Pennsylvania, USA, analyzing microbe dynamics in response to fracking - TARM_MetaG_T_14 | ecosystem: Environmental > Aquatic > Freshwater > River... | reverse complement strand
CATCTTAATTTTAAATAATTAATAACAATCTCTCTATTAAATTTATTTTTAATAGAGAGATTGTTTATTGCGCAATTCAAATATTAACAACATTATTGCGCATTAATTTTAAACTAAACATATTGAGACAAGTTTGACAACATCAGTAGTGCATTCCGTTGTTCATTCCCATACAGCCATTCATCATTCCACCACCATGCTGCATTCCACCTCCCATCATGCCCATCCCTCCGTGCATCATAGGGCAGCCCATGGGCATGCCAGTTCCCCCGCCATGGCCTGTTGTGCCACCCATCATGGGGCAGACGAAGCCAGCGGAGACAGGCAAGCCCTCCTTGGCGAGTTGTTTCTGCAAGCTGATACGGGCCTCAAGAATCTTGCCGTTGAGTTCGGCAATCTCCTTTGCCAGGACCTGAGTTCGCTTTTCATCGGGATTCGGATTTCCAAGCTGAGCGTTCAATTCATACTGTTTGTCCATGAGTTGCTGACTAAGGTTAGAGATGGCTTGCCCTTGTTCCTGGTAGATTTTCTGCAAAACGGCCTGCTGTTCAACCGAGAGTTGGGCATTCCCCATGCCCATCCCCATATGACCCATGCCTTGGGCGAACACGCCCGTGGAAAATCCGGTAGCCATCAAAAAAGCAGCCATCAAGGCGATAATTATGGTGCGTTTCATTGTCGTACTCCTTTCTTTTGCCCCGATGCCTCCAAATCAGGCGACATCGGGGGTTATAGATTCAAATTTTGGACTCGCCTTAGAGGGCGAGGCGATCTATTATCGATTCCAACCGCCCATCATACCTCCACCGTGGCCCATGTTGCCCATCATGCCGCCACCATGGTTCATGTTGCCCGTCATGCCGCCACCTTGGCTCATGCCTCCCATCGTGGGGCAAAACATTCCATTTCCTCCACCGTGCCCATAGCCATGCTGACCTGTCTGGGTGTACCCTGCACCCGTCATGGGGCAAGGGTAGTAGTTATTGCCAGGCTGAACATACGCTGTCTGGCTCGCCACTACATTCGCGGCCTGCTTATTCGCATAATCCTGTGCGTGAACTGTGTCGGCACTTGAAACAACCATAGTTCCAACAACAAGCACAGCAGCAAAACTAACAGAAACACGATTTAAGATCTTGCTAAACATAATAACCTCCAAATTGATGTTGATTTATTTATTTTAAAACTATTACGATTGCTTAATAATTTTTTTCATTTCGATATACGCCTCGTGCGTAATATCTCCATTTGCAAAACGATGCTTTATAATCTGCAAAGAGTCGTCCATATCATGGAATCGAGTTCTACTCGCTCTTAACAATCCACGTAAGAATATTCCAATCAACAATAATCCTATTACAGTTAAAAATACACCAAATATCCAGTGAGCACTGAAGCTGCCCCATTGAGAAGAGTGAAAATATTCGCAACCCCACATAAATTAATCTCCTTTTGCTTATGAGCCTTAACCACCGCCAGACTCGCCCTCGTTATTTTTCTATAGGCAACAGGCGTGCCAAAACGGCATTCTTTATGATAACAATATAAAATTAATAACTATTTTACTTTTAGAAAAAACTATTGATGGAACCTACGGCCAATTTTGCGTAAATTTTACTCGCCAAACGGTGGCGCGACGCGTACTTTTTACGCGCAGGAGACATCTGTTTCAAACGTTAACCAGCGCTGGCCCTTCAGATTAAAGAGGTTGGAAATGATGAAGAAATCCCTGGATACACAACGCTCCTGGATGAAAATCCCCCCCTGGCTTATCATCGGAGCGGCCGGAATCATGACCGCAATTGTCGTTGTCATGGCCGTTCGGAACACCCACCGGGAAAAGGCTTTGACTTCCCAGACGTTAATGGAAAAGGGAGCGACCATAATAAGAGCCTTCGAATCGGCAGCCAGGACTGGCATGGGTATGCACTGGAGTGGGCGCCAACTTCAAATTCTCCTCCACGAGACCGCAGGCCAAGCCGGTATCCTTTACATGGCAGTGACTGACGAGGATGGGACGATCCTTGCCCACAGCGATCAGACCAAGGTTGGGGAGAAATTGTATGATCGGCAGAAGATTCAGTCTTTGGAAGTGAACACCGTTGAAAAATGGCGGATTGAGGACGGTTCAAACAAACAACGAGTCTTTGAAGTCTATCGCAACTTTGCGCCTATGGCTGGGCGACCTGTGCTTGAGCATAGTGGTAGAATGGGCGGACAAGATTGGTGCGACTGGGGACAAGGAGGAGGTACACGCAGTCCGGCCCGACAAATCATCTTCGCCGGCTTCGATGTTACACCATTCGAGGAGGCCCAAGTCGAGGACTTTCGAAATACTGTAGTTCTTTCCTCAGTTCTTCTCCTACTTGGAATCGGTGGCGTCATGATGCTTTTCGGGGCACAAAGCTACCGCCTATCCAGGAGACAACTCCAAAACACCCAAGCATTCTCATCAGAAATCATCAAAAATCTTCCAGTCGGTCTCATCACTACAGGAAGCGATGGACGCGTGGCAGTCGTGAATGAGGCAGCAGAAAAAATATTCGGGCTTGAAGCGTCCCTCGTGTCGGGCAAACTGCCTGATGAAATACTGCCGACGAACTTGTGCAATTTGAATGATGTAATCGACAGTGGAGAAGCGATCATTGAGCGTGAAATCGAGTGCGCCGTTGACAGCAAGGCCATACCATTGAGTGTGAGCGCCGCAAAGATCGCCAACGAAATGGGAGACTTTCTTGGAAACATCTTAATCCTCAGAGATCTTGGAGAAGTTAAAAGGCTCCAGGAGGAGGTGCGCCGCAAGGAGAAACTTGCCGCATTGGGCAGCCTCGCGGCTGGCATTGCTCATGAAATCAGGAATCCCCTATCATCAATCAAAGGATTTGCTAAATATTTTGAAGGTCACTGCGAAGAAGGCAGTGAAGGACGGAAACTTGTTGCGGTCATGACCAAAGAAGTGGACCGTTTGAACAGAGTCATCACTGAACTGCTGGAGTTTGCCAAACCTTCTGACCTGAAGACCCGGCCGACAAATGTAAATGACATCATTGAACACTCACTTCGCCTCATCCGCCAAGATGCTAATGCCAAGAAAATTCGAGTAGAATTTACTCGGGACGAACAACTCCCCAACGCTGAGATTGATCCTGATCGTTTCACGCAGGCATTGCTCAATCTCTACCTGAACGCAGTCCAAGCTATGGAAAACGGTGGAATACTCGCTGTTCGAGCATCCACTTCTGGCACGAACGAAATCCGCATCGAAATAGAGGACTCAGGTAAGGGCATCCCGTCAGAAAGCCTTGGAAGCATATTCAACCCATATTTCACCACGAAATCCTCGGGCACCGGCCTTGGCCTTGCCATAGTCCACAAGGTAATCGAGTCGCACCAGGGAGAGATCAAAGTCAGGAGCGCTGCTGGCAAGGGCACTGCGTTCAGCATCTTGATACCTACTCAGAGAAGAAAAGGAGAAATACATGGCCGCCAGACATGAAACGACCGTTCTCGTCGTAGATGATGATGAGAGCCACCGAACCATCCTTCAGGCTCTCATCAAAGATTGGGGGTATAAATTGGAGGGGGTCGATGACGGATCAAGAGCCGTGGAACTAGCTAAGGAAAAACCCTTTGACCTGATCCTCATGGATGTCCGTATGGCCGTAATGGGCGGAATCGAAGCCCTCAAGGAGATCAAGTCGTACAATCCTTCCATCCCAATCATCATCATGACGGCCTACTCAAACGTAGAGTCCGCAGTCGAGGCGATCAAAGCCGGGGCCTATGACTATCTGACCAAGCCTCTCGACTTTGACATGCTCCGACTGACCATGGAACGGGCCTTGGAGCATGTTTCCCTGAAGGCCGAGAATCAGGAACTTAAGGAGCGCTTGGTTTCTTCTTTCGACCCCGGAAATATCGTCGGCCGGAGTGAAGCCATACGACGACTCATGGATATGGTGGCCATGATCGCGCCAAGTGAAGCTACAGTACTCATTAACGGCGAGTCCGGTACGGGCAAGGAACTTATCGCTAAATCCATCCATTTCAACAGTTCTCGCAAAAATGGTCCTCTCGTCACCGTCAATTGCGCGGCCCTAAGCGAAACATTATTGGAATCAGAGTTGTTTGGGCATGAGAAGGGGGCCTTCACCGGTGCCGATAAGCGGCGGGAGGGGCGCTTTATGCATGCCAACAAGGGTACCATCTTTCTAGATGAGATCGGTGAGATCTCCCCTGCCATGCAGGTCAAGCTCCTGCGGGCGATACAGTCCCGGGAAATCCAGCGCGTGGGTAACGATCAGACCATCCAGGTGGACGTACGGATTGTGGCGGCGACGAACCGGGATCTAAAGGCGGAGGTCGAAGCGGGCAATTTTAGACAAGACCTTTACTACCGACTGAACGTGATGGCGGTCGTCGTCCCACCACTTCGAGATCGAAGAGAGGACATCCCGCTCCTGGCCATGCATTTCCTGTACAAGTTTGCGGATACCAACAGGAAAGTTGTCAAGGGCTTCACGCCTCAGGCCATGGACATGCTCCTCAAGTACGACTGGCCCGGCAATATCCGAGAACTGGAGAACGCTGTGGAGCGAGCTGTTGTGCTCATGCCGGGTGATTATGTGACTGAGCGGGAACTACCGTTGAGCATAGATCAATCCTTTGAAAGTCATGACAATGCAACATCCAAGATTGTCCAAAGTGAAGATATTCTTCCTTTGAATGCAGTTGAGAGAGAAGCTATTCTGGCCGCCTTAGAAATCACGAAAGGAAATAAAACTGAGGCAGCAAAAAAACTTGGGATAACCAGGAAGACTCTCTTGGCAAAGCTGCAACGTTAAGTAGAAAACAACACCTCCATTCGTTTATTATTTGCTGTGACCCTCAGAATACGCAAAAAAATGTTGGTAAGTGTCTTTTCTGTTGCTCTCCTCCAGAGGAGACTATGCAGGAAGTTCCCCTTCGCCTAAGCCCCACAGCTTTCGCTTGCTCCAGGCGATGTCGCAGACACGGGCAGTCTGTTGATAAAGGCAGAAGATCATCTTGAGTCACAGTCGTTGCCCAGACTAACGTCCTGCACCCGCAGGACACCGCAAATATCGACGTAACCCAAATTATTGTTGAGCCGCTTCTCTTGGCGCAATAGGCCATAGTTGAAAATCCACTTTACACAACGCTCCTGAATAGGGATGGAGGCTTAGCCGTCCATCCCCATCATAACCGCTACTCCATATCAACCTCTACATCATGAACGGCGGCTGCAGGGTTGTCATCTTGAGCACCACCATGCTCTGAATCATCGGACGACGTTGCGTTTGACGACATTTCCGACATCACCGCTACCGTAAACACGCCAATAACTCCGGCCAGACATCCCCCAATGAGTTGTATTCATCAAACTGAACACATGCGGTAAAATAATGAATGACTTTTGCAAGACACTAAAAGAAAATGAAATTTGGCTTATGGAGCAATTTGCCTCCGTCAAAGATGGCGCGCACTTAAATGTTACATTTTAAAGACTTTAGAATAAAATATTGACTCATTAAGCCTGAAAGCTTATTCTGAAAGTTAATTCGCGAATTATCCAAAAGAGGAATCAATGCTTAACACCCAGTCCGTCAAATTCACTACAAAATTGTTCACCGGAATCCTGTCCATCCTCGTACTCTCGCTCGTTTCGGTCATCATCGTGACCACTATCCTTGTAAAAGACGGGCTTCAAAGCCTCGGCAAGGATGCCTTGGAAAACATGAACGACTCCGTCTTCGCCTCCTTAGAAGCACAGAACTCCCTGCTGATGGAAAAACTTTCCGGTGACATGACCATCCTGGAAGGAGAATTAAATCATTACGGATCTTTTGATCTGGACATGAGTTATGCTCTGGACAAAACCATCACCAACCAAGTCAATCAGGCATCTGAGAGTGTTAGCATACCCCGACTCAGACTCGGCAGCACGGTCATAAACGGCAATACGGAAATCGTCGACAAGGTGCAATCACTGACAGGAGGCGTAACAACCATCTTTCAGGTGCTCGATGGCAAACTGCTGCGAATTTCCACCAACGTGCGAGTAAACGATAGCCGAGCTGTAGATACGTTCATTCCTGCGGATAGCCCTGTTTATAAGGCCGTCATGAGCGGAAATACCTATACCGGAAGGGCTTTCGTAGTTGATGACTGGTACGTGACTTCCTACAAGCCCGTGCGTGACGCCGAAAATAAAATCGTAGCCGTGCTCTTTGTTGGACGAAAGATACTGACTCCGCAACTCCGAGATATGTTGAGCACCGTCAAAGCAGCCGGAGTTGGTTATTTCTATGTCTATGACTCCAAGGGAAATGTCCTCGTTCACCCATCCCTCGAAGGGAAGAACCTTTTTGAAGTTCAAGGCATCGGAGAGAGTTTTCGTAACCATAAGAATGGTTTTCTCGCGTATCAGTGGGAAGGTGAACGCAAGACTACCTTCACTCATTATTTTGAGCCATGGGACTGGCATCTTGGCGTAGGGCTATGCGATGACCAGATGGTTCGTGGATTAGACACAGAAATCATCACTAAATGTATCTTCGTTGGCATCGCTGTCATGCTGCTAGGCGTACTCATCGCGGTACTCTTAATCCGTGGCATCGCCAGTCCGCTAAACCAACTCGCTTCCAAGAGCTTGCTAGTAGCCGAAGGCGATTACACAATTACATTCAGCCATCCCGCCAAGGATGCCATTGGACACCTTTCCGAAGCATTGAATAGCATGGTTGGTCGAACCAAAGAAATGCTTGGCGAGATCAACACTGCCACCCATTCCCTTGCCACTGCATCTACCCAACTCTCCAGCATTTCCACCCAAATGACCCAAAGTTCGTCCCAGACTGCAGGTATGGCCAATACGGTCAGCACAGCTGCCGAAGAAGTCAGCAGCAGCATGAACTCCGTGTCCGCAGCCATGGAACAGGCCTCCATGAACATGACCACCGTGGCATCAGCTGCCGAAGAAATGTCGGCGACCATTCAGGAAATCGCCCAAAACTCCGAAAGGGCGAGGAGTACGACGGCCAACGCCGTATCAAAGGCCCAGGCCACATCGGGACGTGTGGACCAACTGGGTTCGGCTGCCAAAGAGATAAGCGCGGTAACTTCGACCATCACCGCTATCTCCTCCCAAACCAATCTACTAGCCCTTAATGCTACCATTGAAGCGGCGCGGGCAGGAGAGGCCGGACGAGGATTTGCGGTTGTGGCTAATGAGATCAAAGAACTGGCTCAACAGACCGCCCGAGCTACGGAAGAGATCCGCGAGCGGATCACCGGCATCCAGTCCGTGACCACCCAGACGGTGGGTGACATTTTCGAAATCACAAGCGTCATTGCAGAAATGAACGAAATCGTTGGTACCATCGCCACGGCTGTAGAAGAACAATCCGTGACCACCCGTGACATTGCCGAAAACGTCGGACAGGCGTCCACAGGCATCACCGAAATCAACACCAACGTCGCGGCCAGTTCATCCATGACGCACTCCATCAGTTCCGACATCGCCGAAGTACGTACCGCTTCAGATGAGATGACTGCAAGTAGCCAGACTGTGCAGGAAAGCGCCACGGAGCTTTCACAGTTAGCCGAACGTCTGCGAGAGCAGGTTTCTCGCTTCAAAATATAACTGACATCATGTAGAGTTTATAGGAAAAATCATTTTAAAGGCAAAACGGGTTCGGTGGATCTTAGATGCTATGCTCTCTAGTTGGACACAATTATGGGCACGAAAAATCGTGCCCATAATTATTTTCTGTTTAGGACAACTTATCCTTTATCCAATGGATTCTATATACTGCGAGAAGCAGTAAAAAGATCTCAAATTTCACCCCATCCTCAATCGGACAAAAACGCAGAATAGCAAATAATTATGGAACTTTTACGAGTAACTTGCTAGAAAAATACATTCTTTTTTATCCGATGCAGCCCAGAGGACACCATGAACTTTACCGCTCTGCGCAAATTTCTCGTTCCAGAAACCATTTTTGGGGTCGGTGCAGTGGATCTTGCTGGACAGTACGCAGAAAAATTTGGCACGAACAAGCCGCTTGTAGTCACCGACGCGGGTGTTGTTGCTGCCGGCTGGACAGCGCGGGTCATGGAAAGTCTTGCAGCATTTGACATTCAAGGGGTCCTTTTTTCAAACGTCACCCCTAACCCAAAAACTGCCGAAGTCATGGCCGGAGTCGCAGCATACACTGCCCACGAATGCGATGGTATTGTAGCTGTGGGTGGCGGCAGCCCCATGGACTGCGCTAAGGGTATCGGCATCGTCGTTTCCAACGGAGGGCATATCCTCGACTACGAAGGCGTAGACAAGATCATCATTCCCATGCCGCCGCTCATCTGCATCCCGACCACTGCGGGAACTTCGGCCGACATGTCCCAGTTCGCCATCATCAACAACACGGAACGTAAGACCAAAATCACCATCATCAGCAAGACCATAGTCCCCGATGTGGCCCTGATCGATCCCCAAACCCTGATGACCAAAAGTCAGTACCTCATAGCCTGTACGGGCATGGACGCCCTAGCCCACGCCATCGAAGCGTTTGTTTCCAGCGCCCACTCGGCCATGACCGACATACATGCCCTGGAAGCCATCCGATTGGTGCACGGCAATCTCCTGGATTCGTTCAATCATCGCGAAGACATGGAGCTCAAGGCCAAGATTATGCTTGGAAGCATGCAGGCCGGAATGGCATTCTCAAATGCGAGTCTTGGGGCGGCGCACGCCATGGCCCACAGTTTGGGTGGCTACAATGGTTTACCCCACGGTGAATGCAACGCTCTGCTATTACCGCACGTGGTGGACTACAATTTTTCTGCAGCGCCAGAACGATTCCGTGTCATCGCCGAAGCCATGGGTCTTGATCCACGGGGCATGCGTGCCTCGGAAATACGCACATGGCTCATCGAATCTTTGACAGGCCTGCGTAGCGCATTGGGCATCAAAGAGAATCTATCATCCAAAGGCATACGCTCCGTCGATATACCCGAACTTTCCGACAAGGCCGTTCTTGACCCCTGCTTGGTCACCAACCCTAAAGCCGTCAACAAACGCGACATCCAGGCTATCTATGAAGAAGCAACCTGAGAATTACGTTACAAGTACAACGTCACTACACTACAAAATCCGTGGGCAAAGGCACAGGACTTGGCCTGTCTCATATTTCATCGTCACTGAAGAGCATGGGGGAATGATGAGCGTCCAGACCACCTTCAGAGAATGGACACGATTCGTCATTGATCTTCCTGTAAAGCGATCCAGAGATTTTCAATCCAGACTGATGAGCGTTTAACCATATCTGTAGATTACAAGCGAACGAGGGCTCCGTGACCCCAAAAAGAATAAAAAAAATCAGAGAAGTCCTGCGACTTACACAAGAAGATCTAGCAACAATTCTCGGCGTGACCAAAACCACCGTATGGCGATATGAAGACAGCAGAGGGCTTCCCGGAGAAGATGTCACGGCAAGACTTTTGAGCCTCGAAGCATCACTGCTAGACCTCTCCGAACGAAGGGCTCTCAAGGAACTGTGCAGCACTCCGGAAGGTATTGCCGCAATGGCCGCGATATCGACTCTGGGATCCGCAATATTTTCCAGATCAATAGGCATTGATTCCGCCCCTGTAGGGTATGTTGAATTTCTCAATTACCCAGCCGGTAAGACGCTCTTCACTTTCATCGAAAAAACCTGCGGGGCATCTTCGACCAAACAAACAGGGTAGCCGTTCCTTAGTCCATCGTCTCCTTTTTCCAGAACTTCATATTGTTTTGCAACACATGGAGCGCCTGCGTCCCTAACGCGGCTGTTCTCTCAGCGTTTCGGACATTCTTTGCAGAAGGATCTCTATGTCTACAGGTTTTGTCACATATTCGTTCATACCGGCGGCCAGGAACTTCTCTTTGTCTCCGGCCATGGCGTAGGCCGTCAGGGCAATGATTGGAATATCCCGCTTATGGGAGTTTCTAGAACCTCGAATGCGCTTGCAGGCTTTGATGCCATCCATGATCGGCATCGATACGTCCATGGGAATAAGTTGGAAATCTTTCACAAAATTGGGATGAAAACACTAGGCTTCCACCCCAAAAGGTCACTTCAGAATGCCTTCTTCATCTGGGTCTGCAGGCAAATTGTCATCATCCTCAGACCTCTTATCCGATGAAATCTCCGAGAGTAATGCCACCGCGAACACACTGGTAATTCCAGCGATACACCCACTGACAAAAGCCAATATTTTACCCATCCGATCCTCCCTAGGCATAATTTCTTCAGTCATCAATATTCTCCTTCACGATTTCAAGAATGGCGATTGCGATCGCGATTACAGGTCCCCAGGTCATGCGGTCTCACCTCCTTCAAAAGGCCTCTTTCCAGCCTCCTGCTGTCCGTAAATCGGTCCATTGCGAATTCTCCCCATAAGTTCTCCTTTGTTGTTAGCGTGCTGAAAGCAAAGGGCTCCCATGCGCCAGGTAATTTTATTGAAGGTCAACCCTGGTGATTACTGAATATCCCGTGCTGAAGCAGAGAAAACATGGCCGGAGCTAGGTCCGTCACAGCGTTTATGACGACGCTTCTTCCGGGCAACAGCGACATAATGGATGAGCTTGTGATCCCGACCCCGTAGATTTCAAAACCCGAGAGTAACCCTTGCTTGATCGCCTGGTTTGCGCAGTCCGCTGAGTCCGGATCCCCGTCAGTGATGACCAGGATGAGTTTTCGCTTTTCTGTGAGGAGGAGCATGTCCTGCATGACCCACCACAGCGACTCTCCCATGGGGGTACCTCCAGCAGGTCCTAGGTCGAGGGTGGTGTGCACCTTCTGGCCGTGCCTGATAATCGGGGACACGGTGGTGTAGGATCCGTTTGGTAGTTGAGCTCCAGGAAAGGCGGTGACTGCGACATTGATTCTGGGGGCCTCAAGCGCAGAGGCGACCGCATAGCAGGCTTGGCAGGCCAGATGGATTCTACGCACCATGGATCCGGAACAATCGAGCAGGATATGAACGGCGGTATCAATCCCAACCCGTTCGGACTTGATGCGAAACACACGCGGATCCGATACGGCCAGACGATGGAGATGCCCGGTATCAAGACGCCCTCTTCTGCCGCTTGATGCACGCGACAATATTTTTGTCTGCAATAATCCGCTTAGCCTGGTTCGCAGCGCCATGGAGGCTTGCCTGACTTCCAGGACATCGTCGACCGATAACGGGGCTGCATGCTTGGATGTCTGAACCGCCACGGAGATCCCGGAATAGCTCGATGCCTGCGACGTATCATTAAGAACGCTTGCCAGGATGCTTCCCAGATTTTGCGGAAGCTCATCCTCCCCTGCACCCAAGAGTTTTTGTAGCTCGTCTCGGGCCGGATAATCAGCATCTTGGTTTCCAGCACCCATAGGGATGGAGGCATGGTCAGAGGAAGGTGAGTAGGACAGTACTGACTCGCTTTCCTGGTCCGTGTGCTGAGACGATTCCCCTCCATTTTCCGAGGGATTTCCGGCGTTACTCGGCACTTCTTCGCTTTTGGCTTGACCTGATTCGCATGGCGCTGAAGGACCATTTTGCACTTCAGGCTCGGTTTGATCGGATGTTTGCTGCTTGTTGGTATGGTTTACGTACTGATCCAAAACGCGCACGATTTCGTGGGCAAAATCTATGGCGGCCTGAGTCGAATCGCACCTGGTTCGAACCAGCTTCAGCACTTGTTCGACCTTCGGCCTCATTCCCGGATAGTCCATGTCCACCTGTCCGGCCAAAATGTCCCGATGCTTGGACAGCACATGGACATCCCAGGACCGGACTTCGAGCAGCAGCCAATTAAGGATATTCATCGCAGGCGCAGCGGGTACGCCCTGATCATCCGAGCCAAAGATATGCCCGATGAGCCAATCGAAATTCTGGCGGCACCCTGGAAATATAGCCGCGAGTTTGTGCTCGACTCGCCAATCTTCGAGGGTATTCCAGAGGTGCATTTCTAATGGTGTGAGCTTGGCCTGTTCCAGCGCCGAGAAATCCGTTTCCCGGACATGCGCAGCTTCGTGGTCAAGGTAGCCTCTGGCCATTGCCAACAAAGTGTCCGGAACCTCACTTGGCAGGGCCGGCAGATGAATGGTCTTGCCGTCGGTGTAGGCATCCATCCCACCCATCTCGACCTGCACTCCGTATTTTCTGCCGAGCACACTTGCCACTAACGGCAGCGAGCGCATCACGGCCCGTGTATCGATCATGAAGACCTCCAAATACGAAAAGCCCCGGAGCTTTTGACTCCAGGGCTTTCGTTCGTTTCTATTTGAAATAGCAGGACTATATGTCAGGAAAATGTCGTTATATGATTGTGGCTAGGGCTTAGTGGGAGGAGAATTTTTTACTATCCAAGCCTGCAATTCCTCCTCAGTTACGGGAGATCCGCGCAGTATGGCCTTGAATCCAAGCTCAAAGAGTGCCTCTTTGGGGAAGTCAGTCGTAGACGGTGAACACAAACCAAAGGCATTTCGGTATGCCCTTTCGATCAGGTACCTGTCCTGCAACGTCTCCTTCATATTCCCTCCTCCGGTATACTTACTATTAAGAATACCCATGAATCACGCCATGCACAACTCTCCTGATGGCAGATGATATCTCCGCTTTCAGAAATCCTACCACAACCCGCAGTTCGGCATCACGGGCTGCATGGGCATGTCCGGAAAAATTGGCGGCATATCGTCCACCTCTCCCATGATGTCCAGCTCATCCTGGCCCCCCACTTCCGGCATGCCCCCCTGCCCCCCAACCAACAGGGATAAAACGTCCTGGGAAATCGTCCCGTCCATAATCTTCTGTCCGTGCTCGATGAGCGCTTCCGTGTCCCGCAGCAAGGATACGAGTCCCTGGAGCATGAGCAGGTTCGCACCTTCAATTTTTCCGCGTTTGGGCAGGTGTTCGAACGCGGTGTGAATGAGGTCCGCAACCGGAGATACACGAGGTTCGACAAAGCTCAAACCCGAGAGTTTCTGGTGAATGGTCTTCAAGGGCGAGAGGGCCTTGCGCGTGATTTCGGTCTTTCCGGCAAAGCATTTGTGCCAAGCTTCCGTGGCCGCTTTGGACACCTCGCCGAACAGGGTTTGCCCCAGGCTTGTCACTTCGTCCTTGAGGCCTTCCATGACCGGGTCAATCGGATCTGGCGGAACAATGCGGAAGAGCTTCCACACAAAACCCATGCGGCTACGCACATAGTCGGCGCTGACGGTCGAATCGGCGATTATCTGCTCCCATCCCGAATGCTTGGCAATCCATTCCCGGACGGATTCATCATACCGGGACAGAAAATCCTCCTTGGCCGCGTTGAAATCCTGCAGGATCTGATCAAGTTCGGTTACGATGCTGTCCGCCTGGTTTTCAGGAATAGCCCAGCCACCCAGAAAACGGACGCCGTGTCTGTCCAGGAGACTCACGGCCCTGGCTTTTAGTGTCCCAAAAACTCGCAGGGTTTCGGGATCACAAACCCTCTTGCTGCCCAGAGATGCCAAGTCCTCAGGGGGCAGTTTTGCACCATCGAAATCCTCGGGGCTCAGTTTCTTGCGTGCCGTCCAGATGTTCACTTCAAGGTGCAGGACCAGCAGGCTGTCCAGGACCTTGATGTCTGTTTGCGTGTTCATGTTCTTCTCCTTCAAATGAAAAGAGCGCCTGGTGTGGCGCCCTAATTTCCGTTCACGATGATAAAATCCTGCCTGTCGATTTTTTCCAGCACCCTGCGCCACATCTCCTGAACGGGATTTTTGTTCTTGCACTGCTGGCTTTTGATGATGCGGGTGACGCAGGTCTGAAATGGCACGCCGTCGATGCCTCCGAGCCAGATGCGGATCGTCAGGCCAAGGGAATCAACCTCGGCTTTCCAGTGATAGCGAAACCCGGTCAAAGGGATCTCTTTGGCCAGCTCGATGGACTGGCGAAACGGAAAATCGTGTTGAGCATTATCCATATATATTCAACCTCGCTCTTATGGTGTGATGATTTTCAAAATGTGACCCAGCAAAGCCCATATCCCTCGTTGATCTTGGCAAGCGCCCTATCCATCATCTCCTGCACCGGATTACCCTGAGCGCATCTAGGGATGTCCAGGACGCGACCTTGGCCGGCGGTATTGAGTCGCCCCCACTGCAATGCCAGGCCGTTTGGATGAGCCACAGCTTTCCAGAACTTGCCGCCATGTGGCGTGGATTTTTCCAGGAGAACGGATGGAGGGTGGGCGCAGTTGGCCAGGTAGGAGGGACTGGCTGCCATGGCCTGAAGGACCGAGGTCATGGCCTGGCGTACTTTGGTCAGGTCGTCGGGAGTGGTCGCATCTTTTTGCTCGTCAGCAGCTGCACTCCTTTCTACTCCCCCATGGACTGCGGGAAAATGCGTTGGGCAAGCTCATGGAGCATGGCCCTGGTTTCCCTGGTGGCGCGAAATCCCAGTGCCCGGTCCAAGGCATAGGTCACTGGTTGGACCCCTTGTCTGGAAAGAGGCTGGAAACGCACGGTCAGATCAGCCCACCGCAAAAGGGTCCGGGTTGAAAACGTGACCTCGATGCTGTTCGCGATACCGGCTCCAGCTTCACCCATGAAAAGTCTGCGAACCTCGTTTGCGTATTCGACCATTTTCTGTCGGATACTTTCCGGCAATTTCGGGCAGCATCCACCCAGGAGTTTCTCCTCGGCTTCCCTTGCGGGGTACCCCATCTCACAGAGCCAAAAGCGATCCAGAAATGCCAGATTTTGCCTGAGTGTACCCTGGTATAATCCGGTTTCATCGGATCCTCCGTTAGTATTGGCTGTGGATGCGAATCGAAACATCGGATGCGGGATGATGAGCTCTCCCCCATTTTCGGCGATGCAGAGCGCCTCACCATCAAGAACGCCATTGAGGCCTGTGGCTGTAGCCGGTTCGAGCAGATCGATTTCATTGAGCAACATGAGCCCGCCATATTTCATGGCCAAGGCCAGAGGACCGTACTCGAATTCCATGCTGCCGTTACGAACCGATAGATGCCCCACTAGGTCGGGGAACTCCAAGCGACTGTGACCTGTGATCTCGAAAACTGGATAATTGAGCCTTGCGGCGAGCTGCTTGATAGCGCTCGTTTTTCCTGAGCCCGTGGGTCCGAAGACATATAGGGGATCGGATATATTCATGAGCCAGACAGCGATGTCACGGCTTGTCTCGTGGAAAATGTAACCGGGATCCGGAGTCGGTGTGTAGCTGCATGGGCTGGCATACCCCCTGATGATCCTGCCTGAAGGGCTACCGCTAAAGACGGTTCCTGCGTCCAGTTCCATGGGCTGAAGTTTCTCAAGCTCATCGCGAATGGTATTGGTCATAATGTGCTCCATAAAATGAAAATCCCGGCCACCCTGTTACGGGGAGCCGGGATATGTTGATTGAATTTGCTGGGCCTATGGGCGTTTGTTGATCTTGCTGATGTTCAGCCGGTCAAAAGGCTTGCCTTCAGACTCACACCTGGTGATGAGCGCATCCGCGTCATCCTCTCCAAGGACTTTTGAGAGTTCCAAGCGCAATTGGTCCTTGTTCAGGGTGCGTCTGCCGGCTTGAGTCGAAACACGAAAACGCTGATTTCCAGCGCTGATCCAGGACCCGAAGGCATCACTCAAGGCATAGGCAGTCTTCAAGCCATCCTCGACTTCCGTTATCTCGGCATCCAGTTGATCCTGCCTAGCTTTCAAGTCTTCGAGCTGGTCCAGTGCATTGCCCCACTGCGGCTGGTCAAGGCCATCAAATTTCGGGCAATCGGCGTTGAATTCGCACCATGAGCACAGGGGATGAAACCCTTCTGCA
>Ga0075011_10000916_pt1 | contig 15859 bp, 9 predicted proteins | sample TARM_MetaG_T_14_FD_72354 | JGI IMG/M metagenome (GOLD analysis project Ga0075011, IMG submission 72354) | Freshwater microbial communities from Pennsylvania, USA, analyzing microbe dynamics in response to fracking - TARM_MetaG_T_14 | ecosystem: Environmental > Aquatic > Freshwater > River... | reverse complement strand
ATCGAAAAGGATGTCGAGAAGTTTGTTCTTGCGCCTTTCCATGTCCGCAAGTTCGTCTTCAAGCTCGGCCATGCGGGAAATTTCGTTTTTGCTTCGGCAGTGGGACAGGCTGTTCTCAAGGGACAGGCGGTCTTCCTCAAAGGACCAGATTACGGATCGGATGGCGCGTTTGAGGGCAATGACGTTGTCTTCGTTCAGGGCTTTTTGCAGTTCCCCGATCTGGGCGCAGATCCGCTCGGGGCTGATGGCGTCCACAGCGTCTCCGAGGCAGACGAGCGCCGACGACGGGGGCTTGGACCATTTGCCCCGGGTAGCGTCTTTAAGGTTGTAAAGCTCGATATTGCTGATGTGCCCCTGGCAATCGTAGAGAATTTCCAGCGCATCGGCCGTGGAGAGATTGCTCAGGTTCAGCGTGAAGTGGGACGTGGAATGAAATTGCGCCAGCCTCGGCAGCAGTTCGCCGGTTTTCAGCCGCAGCAGGGGTGGGACTTCCGGTGAGTCCTGGGGAATGGTCGGATCGTGCAGTTCGGGGTTGCGGCATGGCTGCAGATAGCGGTTGATGAGCAGTTCCGAATCAATGGCGTTGAGGGCATTGAGGCGCTGCTCCAGGGCCTTGCGCCGGGCCGGCGTGGCGGTTTCGTATTCTTGGGCCATGGCCCGCGCGGCCTGTTTGAGCTTGGGCTGCATGCCGCTCTGGATGTGTTTGGCCAGATGCAGAAGTGACGGCTGCCCCGTACCGACAAAGGTGGCGAACTCCTTCTCGTCGAGTTCGTCGAGTTCAAGACCGTATTCCTCGGCAAGGGCCGAGCGATGCGTACGGTTGTAGGCCTGCAGGGCTTCAAAAACGTATTTCTGCTGGTAGGCCGAGACAAGCCGCCCCTCCTTCATGAAGGCCCGCACGGGCTGTTCGTCCAGAAAGGCCCGGAAGGATTTGGGGTCGGTGTAGCTTTGCGGTTCCCAGATGACGCGTACGTACTTGCCCCTGAAGCGCGAGGAGACCTCGACGCCGATGCGGATGTGCATGTCCAGTATGCGGCCCGCCTCCAGGAGTTCCTCGGCCACCTCGGCGTCTACGTAGTTGTAGTAGACCACGGTCAGAAAGCGCACGCCCTTGATCCAGGCGTCCATGACAAGGTGGGTAGGGGATTTGCGGCCCTTGGTGTTGGCGTCGTGGACATGGTGGTCGAAGGCCAGCTGGTTCCACTCCTCGGGCATTTCCAGGAGGTGGTATTTGTTCAGCTCAGCCCGCACCACGCGCGGTTTGCCCGACGAGGCCATGCGAAAATCGTGGGCCAGGCGTAGCTGGGTCGCTTCGTCTTCCCGGTTGCGGATGAGTTCTTTCATGATCTGCAGCAGCACGCGCGAGGTGTTCTTCTGCAGGTAGGCGTTGTTTGCGAGCAGGACTTCGTCCTTGAGCGCGCGCAGGGCGCTGAGCCGGTCGGTGGCCTTGCCCGCCTCCAGCGAGCCGAGCAGGCTCGCGATGGCGTAGGCGATGCGCAGCACCCGGGGGGCGGCCATTTCCTTGATGCCGTGGGGGTGCATGCAGCTGGCCAGCAGAGAACGTATGCTGGTGCTTTGCGGGGAACGGTTCAGGACATCGTTGACGATGCGCAGCAGCGTATAGTCGTTGGAGTCGAAGTAGAGACGGGAATGCGCCACGTCGGGTCCTGTAGCAGCCTAAAAAAGGCTAGGGCTGGCCGCTGTTGTCGGAAGGAGATGCTTGCCGACGATCGTTGACGCATTTTTTGCGGTATGCGTCTTCGAGTTTGTACAGGAGGTCTTCAAGATCTGCGGGTTTCATCAGGTAGTCAAAGGCCCCGCAGCCCATGCCTTCCATGGCCGCATCGATGCTGGCGTGCCCGGTGAGCATGATGACCTCGGTATTGGGCCAGCTCGCCTTGATTCTTTTCAGAACCTCCAGTCCGTCCATCCCGGGCATTTTCACATCAAGCACAACCACGTCACGCGGTTCCTCCGCCAGCATGGCCAAGGCCTGTTCGCCCCTCGACGCGCCCTGGGCTTTGAGGCCGCGTTTGGCCAGTCTTTTGATGATGGTGCGCAGGAAATCTTCCTCGTCATCCACAAGCAGCACTGAAAATTCTTCCATGGGGACTCCTTGAAAACTGAGAAATGACCACCGTGTGGCCGCTACGAAAGACGCATAGCCCGAGATGCGCCCGGGAGGCAACGCTCTTCTTGGTCCTTTGTTGCCGATAATACTGACTTCTGCGTACGACACGCGAGGGACGGTTTGTTAGCGTTTCCGGCCAGGAGGTGATCCTGACGCACATTCACGGCCCCGTGGCGCCCCTTCCCTGGCAGCTCGGCGTGGCGGGTTATCTCTGCGGCATTCTTGCCTGGGCCGATGCCCTATCCGCCGGTCTTGCTTGCGCTTTGGCTGCGCTGGCTTTTGCCCGGGGCAGGCACCTTGCTTTCATGGTACTCTGTTTCGGGGCAGGACTCATCGTGGGTGCTCCGCCAGCCAAACCCGTCTTTGAAGACATGTGGAACATGCAGACGCGCGTCGGAGGCGTGGTGGACGAGGTGCGCACGCACCCGGGAGACAGGATCAGCATCGTAGCCCGGGATGTAGTTGCCCTGGACACGAATGCATCCCTCCCGGGACGGTTGCTGTGGAGCTGGACACACCCTTCCGGCATGCCGGTCCCCGGCCAGAGCTTTGAGATCCGGCTGCGCATCCGCGAATTGCGTTCGCGGGCAAACTTCGGAGTTTCCTCCAGCGAGGAGTACTGGAGTCGCCAGCGCGTATGGCACAGAGCGTACTCCAGCGGAGACATTCCAGTCACTTGGGGGGAAAGAAAGAGCTCCGCGCGGGTCGGGCTGCTAGACTTGGTCGGCTCCCTGGTGCCGGACACTCAGGGCGGGGCAACGGTGCTAGCGCTTCTCTTCGGGGACAGACGTATGCTTGAACCCGCCTTTCTGGATCGTATCCGCAGGGCCGGGCTGTCTCACAGCCTGGCCTTGTCCGGGTTGCATCTGGCGTTGGTCGCAGGCTTCGGTCTGGCAGCGGCCTGGACGGTTGCCCGGATTCATCCCGCAGTGCTTTTGGTTCTGCCACGCCGGAAACTGGCCCTTCTCCTGGCCTTGCCACCGGTGCTTACTTACCTATGGCTGGGTGACTACACTCCTTCACTTTTGCGTGCGTCAATCATGCTCTCCGCTTTGGCCCTGCACCTTTTCGCCGGTTCCAGATCCCATCCGCAGGACAGTCTTTTCGCCGCCGTGGGCGTGCTGACCATTGTCAATCCCGACAGCGCCCACAACCTGAGCCTTCAGCTTTCCGTGCTGGCAGTGAGCGGACTTGTGCTCTTCATGCCTGCCGTTTCGGGCAGGCTCGCCCCCCTGCGCGAGGGCGGCGCGATCTGGAAGCCCGCGCATGCCATGCTCTCCCTGGGGGCAGTGACATGCTGCGCCAATATTTTCATCCTGCCGGCGCAGGTGTTCTATTTTTCCGAAGTGACCGGTCATCTCTGGCTTAATCTGCTGTGGCTGCCGGTACTGAGCCTGGCCGTGCTGCCCCTCTGCTTTGCGGGCCTTGCCCTGGCCCTTGCGCATCCGCCGTTGGCCCAGGCGTGTTTTTCTCTGGCCGCTCTGGGAGTGGACGCGCTGGATCAGGTTTTACTTCTGCTCGACGCCACGGGCAGGCTTGCCTCTGTGCCGGTGCTGCGGCCTTGCGGTCCGCAGATGGTGGGATACGGGGTAGTCATGGTAGCAGGGAGCGCGCTCTTGACGGCTCGGCGCGTCCATCCCAAGCCGATCCTTTTTCTGGGCCTAGGGCTGCTCCTCATGGCGGCACCGTTGATTCGACATGAAGCGCGGCCGCTGCGCGGCGAGGTCGAGCTAACGGTGCTGGACACGGGGATGAGCCAGTCCATCTTCGTGCGCGGCGGGTCAGGAACGACGGTACTCCTGGACGGGGGCGGCGGCTGGAGCGATGATTATGATCCCGGACGCGCCTTGGTCGGCCCGGCCCTGACCTGGATGCATCCCCCGCGAGTGGACGCGGTGCTTCTGTCCCATACGCATGCCGATCATCTGCGGGGGCTTTTCTACATTCTGGACGCTTTTGAGGTGGGCCGGTTCGGGTGGACCGGGCTAGCCGATCAGGCCAGAGACTCGCAGCGCCTGCTGGCCGTTCTGGACAACAACCCATGGCCGGTGAGGCGGATCCGCGCCGGTGAAAGGCTGGACATCGAGCCCGGATTGTGGCTTGAGGCGCTCCATCCGCCCGAGTCGGAAGCGGGTGTTTCGGACAATGATTCCTCCCTCGTGCTTCGTCTGGTCTGGAACGGGCGCGGGTTGGCCCTACTGCCCGGAGACGTGGAGAAAAGAGCCCTGGAGAGGATCCTCAGCAGCAAGGCCCCATTGGAGGCCGAGGTGCTGGTCTTGCCGCATCACGGCTCCATGTCGAGCCTGCACCCCCGTCTGTATACCCTGACCGGGGCGAGTTGGGCCGTGGCGACCTGCGGCCTGGGCAACCGGTTCGGCTTTCCCCATCCGTCCGTGGTGCGTGCCTGTCAGGCGGCCGGATCCAAGGTGCTGACTACGGCCGACCACGGCGCAGTTCGTTTTCGCTGGCAGGGCGGTACAGCGGCCCGGGTGAAAAGCGCCCGCTTCGGTGAGGTGGTCCCGGATTGATGTCATTGTGCCCTGCGGGCCTTTCCTGTATGGGCGTGTCGGTACGGACAACCTTGAAGGAGAAGCGGATGACAACCACTATGCCCGGTGACAAAAACCTGCGCAATGCCATTGCCTGGATCGAAGAGCGTCGCCACGAGAACCCCGATCTGAAGAAGCTCATGGCCCAGGCCTCCATGCAGTTCGATTTGACTCCGCCGGAAGAGCTGGCTCTGGCGCGGTTCTATCGCGATGAGGCCGTGTCCCGGTGATTCGACTGCCTCTTTTACAGCGGGAGATTTTCAAGGAGATGGGGATTATTTCCTCCATCTGTCTTGGCGGCTTCCTTTGTCTCATTCTTCTAGGTCGGCTCCTCCAGCTGCGTGATCTGTTCATGGGTCAGGGCGTGACCTTCTTTGACCTGATGAAGCTTTTCGTTTTCCTGAGCCCCTTGTTTCTGGTCATGCTTATCCCCGTTTCGTGCATGCTCGGCCTTTTCCTGACCTTTTTGCGCATGGGGGCGGATCGGGAGCTCATCTCCCTGCGGGCGGGGGGTATCAGCGTCTGGCCCCTGCTTCCGGCTCCCATGCTCCTGTGTCTGCTTTGCAGCGCTGCCACGTTGTGGATTTCCCTGGCCGGCATTTCCTGGGGCATGGACAATTTTCGACAGACGGTGGTGGAGTTGGCCCGGCACAAGACGTCCGTCAATGTCCAGCCCGGGGTCTTTAACACATCCTTTCCGGGTCTGACATTCTATGCCCGGCAGGCAAATTCTGAAAGTGGCCTCCTGCAGGACGTCTTCGTCCTTGACAGCTCACGGTCCGCCACCAGCGCGACCATCGTCGCTCCCCGCGGCCGGATCGATTCCAATGCGGAGCAGGGTCAGGTCTTCGTGCGTCTGGAGGACGGGCACGTCTACCGCGAGGAGGGTGGGGAGCTGAGTGTCATCAGGTTTGAAAGTTATATCCTGTCCCTGGACATGACGCGGTTTTTGGGTGGCTTAGAGCTCGACGGCAAAAGGGCGAAGGAGATGTCCTGGAACGAATTGCGCTTTCAGGCGTCGGGAGCATTCAAGGAACGAAGTATCGGTTTTCAACGCCGGGTGGCTATCGAAATGCACAAGCGATTTTCCCTGCCTGCCGCCTGCATCGTGCTTGGTTTTTTCGCCTTTCCCCTGGCCCTTTTTTTTCAGGGCATGAAGCGCCATTTCGGGCTGCTTGCCTGCCTGGGTGCTTTTTTCCTGTATTACGTGCTCCTGTCTGCGGGCATGTCCCTGGCCGAGGAAGGTAATCTGACCCCGGCATTGGCCCTGTGGCTGCCCAACCTTTTTTTCCTGCTGGCTGCGGCAGCCGGACTGTGGGTGGTGGTCACGGAGAAAGAGGTGGATTTTAGCAGGATCCGGTTCTGGACAAGGGTGGGCTCGGAGAACGGAGGGAGCAGCTGAATGAATTTGCTGACACGCTATATGCTGCGTCAAAACCTGTATCTGCTCCTGCTGGTCTGCGGAATCGGTCTCGGAATCTATATCTTTATCGACCTGCTCGACAGGCTGGATGATTTTCTGGATGCGGGTGTGGGCTTTTCGTCCGTCATCTCCTATTTCGTCTACCGTTCACCCTTCATTCTCTCCCAGATTTTTCCTGCGGTCTTTCTCATCGCGCTCATGGTTCAACTGGGAATCATGCTGCGCAGCCGGGAACTGCTCGCACTGGAGGCCTGTGCCGTCTCACCGTCAAAGGTGGCCAAATCCGTGATCTGCTATGCCCTTGCCCTGTGCGTGGCGCAGCTGTTTTTTTCAGAGGTGCTGGGAGTGAGCGGACACAAGGCGGCGGACCGGATCTGGTACGAGGAGGTGCGCGAGCGCCAGGTGGAAACCAGGAGCCTGACCGACATCTGGTTTCGCGAGGGTAACCGCATCGTGCACATGGGCTCTGTGACTCCGGGCGCAAAAACGGGCGCGAATCTGACGATCCACGTGCTGGACGACAATGACGCCGGGGTCGTTCGGGAAATCATACGCGCCGGAAGCTTTACGTCCTCCTCGCGCGGCTGGCTGTTGTCGGAAGCGACCCGAACTATTCCGGAAACCTTTGAAGTGCACGCCATGGAGGAACTGGAGCTTGATCTGCGCACCGATGTCGGCAGTTTTCTTATCATCGACCCGAAGACGCGTCTTGAGTCCCTGCCCCTTTGGCAGCTTGGTTCCGAAATCCAGAGGCTCAAGGATACCGGATCCAACATAGAACGGCTACAAACCGCCTGGCACATGAAGCTGGCGTATGCCGGTTCCGTGCTGGTCATGGCGTTTATCGCCCTGGCCGTGGTTTCCATGTTCGGATCGCTTTTTGTGATCATTCCCGTGGGTCTGGTGACCACGTTCTGCTACTACGGGTTGTTCGTGCTTTGCGCCACGGCCGGGGAAAAGGGGCTTGTGCCCCCGGTCCTGGCCGCCTGGGCGGCCAACGCCTTTTTCATGGCCGTCGCAGGCGGGTGGCTCATGCGCGGCCGGTCTTTTCATCTGGGCTGATAGCCGACAGGAGGGCTGTGATGATCTGGTGGATAACGCTTGGCGGATTTGTGCTCGGATGTCTGGTGGCCTACGCCATGGTCCAGGGTGGCTCGGATCAGGACAAGGATTCGTAGCCCTGGCTGGCATCCTGAGGTTCGAGATACCTGGTCAGGATGCGCAGGATCTCGGGATAAAAATCGTCGGAGAAATTGAGCCCCAGAATATTTTCCTTGGCCAGCAGGCGCGCCCGGGTCGAGCCGAAGACGGTGGAAAAAATCACGCTCGCCGCAAGGTTGGGTTCGAGGTCGGCGCGGATTGAGCCGTCACTTATGCCCCTGTGCAGACACTCAAGCATTTTTTCCACCACCCGAGCACAGACGCTGAGGATCTCCGAATTGTCTGCGTCAATGGTGTTGGCCAGAAACGGAGAACAGCGCAGCAGGGTCAGAAAGCCTGACTCCGGAGTGGTGGAAGCCTTGAGGATACATTTGGCGAAATTGAGCACGCTGCTCAGTCCGTCGGATGCGTAGTACTGACTTTCGTCGATCTTGAGCAGCAGGTTGGTGAGAATGTCTATTTCCACCAGTTGAAAGAGGTTTTCCTTGCTGCCGTAATGGTGGGCGATAAGCCCGTCGGCGATGCCCGCCTCCTGGGCGATGCGCTTGTAGGTGGTTTCGGCGTAGCCGAGTTCCCCAAAAAGCCGTTTGGCCGTCTCCAGAATACGTTCCTTGTTGCCCATGACCACGTTTTCTCCTCCTGATTTTCGTCCCACCTTTTACCCAGCGCTATTTGAGCAGTCCACCATTTTTCGCGACAGATTCTGGGTGAATGCTCAATGACGCTCCTTCCTCGCTCAGTCGGCTAAGTACGTAGAATACTCTTTGATGGCAGTGTATTGCAAAACTCTTGACGCTCAATCCTTCTTCATTTAGCGCTCTAGCGAAAATATATTGAGCGCGCACTTAAGGGGGCCGCGCTCGTGGCGTAAACAGTGCAACAAAGGGGAGGATGGATGCGAACTTTGAAATCATGGCTCATGGCCGCGTGTCTGGTGCTGGTCACGGCGCAGTTCTGTTCTGCGGCCGGTTTTGCAATTTATGAATGGAGTGCTCGCGACTTCGCCCTCGGCGGAGCCACCGTAGGCCGCGCAGACGACCCTGCGGCATTGGCGTCCAATCCTGCCGGCATCACGCAGTTGGACGGAATTCAGGTCATGGCTGGCGTCATGCCCATCAAGCCGCTGATGACTGTCGTGGCCGACGGGGTGTCCACCGACTCCGACGACGACGCGCTCTTCTTTCCCCCGCATTTCTACGCCACCTGGAAGGTCAACGACCGCTACAGCATCGGTCTGGCCACCTTCTCCCGTTTCGGCTTGGGCACCAAGTTCGATGAAAATTGGAAGGGGAGATACAACTCCTACGAGGCTGTGCTTGAGTCCATGTCCATCAATCCCAATGTCGCGGTAAAGGTCACGGACAAACTTTCCGCCGCTTTCGGGGTGGAAGCCATGTATTTGAACATTAATTTGAAAAAGAAAATTCCCCTTGGGTCTGTGGACGGTGATTCCAATCTCGAGGCTGACGGCTTTGGTTACGGGTTCAACATGGCCCTGCATTACCAGCCCTGCGACTATGCCAAACTGGGTCTGACCTATCGCAGTCCCGTTACGATGAAGGTCACGGGTGATGCGGATTTTTCCAATATCCCCACAGGAGTTCCTTATTTTTCAGATACTTCCGCAAAAGGCGTTGTAACTCTTCCCGACTCTTTTTCTTTCGGCCTGGCCGTGTACCCCATGGACAAGCTCAGCGTCGAGGTTGGGACTACGTATACATTGTGGAGCAAGTACGATGAGCTGACCATCGATTTTGGCGATCCGATACTGCCCTCCGCCACCCCCGACCAGCTTAGCTCGCCGAAAAACTGGAACGACGTCTGGCGTTTCAACGTGGGCGTGGAGTATGCGGCCTTGGATTGGCTCGACCTTCGCCTTGGTTACGTTTTTGACCAATCTCCCGTGCCCGACGGGACCATCGATTATCTTCTGCCTGACAGCGATCGCCATCTTTTCAGTGGCGGCCTGGGTTTCCACAAGGACAACTGGGCGTTGGACATGAGCTATTCTTACCTCATGTTTGAAGACCGCGACATCGAAGGTCGTAAAGATTCGCTCGGCAGGGACGAAGTTTTTGACGGCAAGGTCAAGGACGCCCACGCCCATATCGCGGGCCTGTCCTTCACCTACAAGTTTTAAGCCTCCGCTCCGCGGACGCCACGCAAAAACGCCCCGGCTTGCCGGGGTGTTTTTGCGTGGTTCTCCATTGCGAAGGAAAGAGATCCGTATTCACACTTTATGGACGGGCTTTCCGGATACGGGAGGGGCACAGGGTTCTTCACGTGCATGTGCCCATGCGATTTCAGCAGTTGCTGGTCGTTGCCTGGGTGTCGTCCTTTTCCTTGACCAGATAAATGGCCGGCAAGGAGACGAGGGTGGTGGCGAATTTGATGATGGTGTTGCTGAAGAAGATGGACCAGACCACCGCCGCTTCGAACAGGCCGCCGAAGGCGATCCAGCAGAAGATGAAGCTGTCCAGCGGAATGCTGACCGCGTTGCTGACCAGCACCCTGGACCACTGGTGTTTGGATGTGACCTTGTTTTTCCAGGCGCTGTAGATCTCCGTGTCCGTCAGTTCGGAGATGACCTCCGCCACGATGGAGGCGAAGACGAGCCTCCAAAGGGGGGCGAGCACCTGGCCGAACTCCGCCTGCGCGCCAACGCCCAGGTCTGGAGGCAGAATGGAGACCACCCAGAAGTAGAGGGCCATGAGCAGGTTGAATCCGGCGGCGGTGACGATCATGAGCTGCGCGCCTTTCTTGCCCATGGTCTTGTGCACCATGTCGCGCAGGGTGAAAGTCAGCGGATAGATGAAGGTGCCGGCATCGATGGACATGCCGCCAAGCATGACGATGCGCAGAGACCCGACATCGGAGAATATCTGCAGGGCGATATAGGACGCCACGAGAATGACGATTGCGTTCATGAAAAGCTCCTTGCGAGGATAAGATCGGGAGCCTTCGTAGACGGAAGCGGAAGCGCTGTAAATGCCGGACTTGGCGCTTGATTTTAAGACTTTTTCTTTGAGGCGTTGTTTATCATTCTGAAATTAGAGGAAGTTTTAATCCTTGCTTTCCCATACAACTTGAAAAAGCGGAACCTGCCAACAGGCGTAGTGCGTGGCGTCAACCCATCCCGACGCCAGATCCTGCTCCGACGGGGTGCGGTGCAGGGAAGCCAGGTGGATGATTTTGGACACGGTCATTCCCTGGGCCTGATACCGGGCGTACGTTTCGCGTCCCTTGGCTGAAAGCTGGCAGACCGGAACGGAATTGGCCAGGATGCGAACCCGTTCGCCATCTTGGAACTCAAGGGTGATGGGGCAGTCCTGGCGCAGCATATGAATATGTTCCAAGGTGCGCCTGTGCGCGGATTTTCCCGCCGGAAAAGACAAGATCACTTCATCGGCTCCCATTTCCCATAATTTGCTGCGCATGTCCCGGTCCTCTTCCGGGCTGATTTGGTGGGCGACATGTTGGATCGACATTTTTTCCGTACCGCTTCCTGCGATCTCGGAAATAAAAGGGTGCGCTTGTTGCGCGCAGAGAATCAAACGGTCCTTGGCCCGAGTCATGCCGACATAATAGAGCCGCCGCTCCTCTTCAGCCTGGGCGTCTGCGCGGTACTCTCCTGCGAGTATGACGGCGGGAAATTCGAGGCCTTTGGCGGCGTGCATGGTCGAAATGAAAATCCCCCGCGCCAGGCTTTGATCGAAACGGCTCAAGTCCCTTGAGATGTCCCACGTGAAATCGCAGAATTCGTGCAGGGGGCGGCGCAGGGCGGGGTAGGCGTCCCGGTATTCGGCGGCGATCACGGCCAGATGGTTGAGCCAGAGCCTGTTTCGAACCGTCGTCTCCTCGATCAGCTGCACTGCCAGGGCATGCACCTCTTGGCCCGTGCACAGGCATGAGCCGTTGCGCGCTAGCAGCGTCAGGATGTCGTGAACTTCTTGGATCGCGGGAAATGGAAGGCTGCGCCGCCGCACGGGGTAGACTTCGACGCCCATGCGCCGGGCCAGGAGCGAGATGGCGAAGACCTCCTGATTGGTGCGGGTCAGGATGCAGACGTCCTGCGGGGCCATGCCGTTCTGGACCAGCCCTTGGGCTTGCTCCAGCGCGTCTTTGAGCATGGCCTGTACGGTCGGGGTCGATCTGATCCGCACGGCCGCAGCGTCTTGCGTGCGGACGGCCGCCACGGGCGGGGTGTCCATGCGGTCCCGGTTGTGGCGGATGAGGGCGTTGGCGGCTTCGACAATTGGCGCAGTGGAGCGGTAGTTCTGAACCATGAAGGTCAGATCCGCGCCGTAGTCCGTTGCGAATCGCCCGATGAAGCGCACATTGGAGCCCTGGAAGGCGTAGATGTTCTGGTCGGCGTCGCCGACAGCCAAGAGCGCCGGGCGTTTTCCTTGCTCCTCCTCGTTGCGTCCGGCCAAAAGAGACAGGAATTCATATTCGACCTCGTTGATGTCCTGGTACTCGTCGACCAAGATATGCTCCAGACCCAGCAACCGCTCACGCCAATCCAATGCGGATTCCATGTCCTGATTCCGGTTGTCGCGCAGGTAGACCACCGCTTCTTCCAGAATTTCGCGGAAGACTCCTTCCTCGCCCCGGCTGCCAAGCAAGGTCCGCCCGGTGATGGTCATGGCCAGGCTGTGGTAGGTGTGGATGCGGATGCCCGCGGCGCTCTTGCCGAGCAGGGCGGTCAGCCGCCGCCGCAGTTCGGCGACGGCGTTCCTGTTGAAGGCAACGGCCAGTATTTTTCTGGGACGGACACGGGCCACTTTGAGCAGATAGGCCATGCGGTGGACGATGATCCGCGTCTTGCCCGAGCCGGGACCGGCCACAACCAGCATGTTCTTGTCCAGTGGGGCCTGTACGACAGCCTTCTGCACGGGGCTGAGTTCATGCAGGATGGCGCTGTACTGCTGCTCCGTGACCGGCAGGTCCAGGATGGACTTGCGGTCGCGCAGATGCGCGTCCACAAAGGCTTCGCGGGTTTTCTGGAAATAGTCGCGCACGAAGCGCAGGGCTTTGTCGATGCCGTCGAAAACCGCGCCCAACTCCGCGTAGCGTCCCATGATGTGCACTTGCGCGATTTTCTCTTTGTAGAACAGGGAGAGGGGCGAATACTCGGCCAGGCCGAATTTTCCCTTGCGGTCGGTGACGGTGATGCTCATGGCCGGGCGGATGATGGACAGCCCGTTCTGCAGGCAGATGGCGTGCATGGAGTGCAGGGCGAACAGACCGGCCATGGCCGACTGCGCAGGGTCCGGCAAGGCGCTGGTGGTCACGTTCCCACGCAGTGCACGTTCCAGTTGCGCGGTTCGAAACGACACGAGGAGGTCCTTCCCGCGCGCGCCGGGTGGGAGCAGACTCAGCAGGAATTGCAGCAGTACGGTGCAAGCCTGGTTGCGCCGCGTTACGCTCTCTCGTAGCGAGGGCCACTCGCGGCGCAAGGTCACGGAGTAGGTGTTGGGTGAAATCTGACCAAGGCGGAGCAGCTTTTCGTCCATGAGCAGCTCCAGCACTCGTTGCAGCCGGGCGGGCGTGGCGTCTTCAATTCCACCATCTTTGAGTCGCTGGCTGACGTGCCGCATGGAGAGCGTCGAGGTCTTGCCTGGCCGGGCGTCGGGCTCGTCCTCTTCCATGAGCCGCAACAACCCTTCCTCCAATCCGTTGTACGCGGCGAAGCGTGACAGGGCGTCGTCGCTGATACCCTTGCGCACAAAAGCGGTCATGTTCAGGTCGTGGTCCAGGATGCGCGCTTCGCGCATTGAGCGCAGGGCGCCCAGGATCCTGTCGGGGTCTGCGCCCAGCCGCAGGGCCAGGTCGTCGGTGTTGAGCAGCTCTTTGGGCTCGGCCTGCATCAGGACGCCCACCAAGTCCCGCCACAGTTCCATTTCCGAGTCTGAAAGATTCAGGTTCGCAATGCGCTTCTCGGCTTCTTCGCGGGACGCGACCAGAATGCTGCCGTCAATGGCCGTGGTCTTGTTGTCTCCGCGCGCGACTTTCCCGCTGCGCTCCAGCCAAGCCAGCGCGGTGCGGACCTTCGTGTCCAGGAGCGGCTCGCCCCGGTCCAGGGCGTCGAAGGTGTATTCGGCCACTTCCTCGGCGGCCATGAGTTCTCCCGAGGTCATGACCAGCGTGTCGGCCCTGCGGGAATCGGCCAGGCTCTTCAGGCCGCTGTAAAGGCATTTGATGTCGCGCATGGACAGTTCCGAGGCCCGGCACAAATCGAATTGGGTGTTCAGGTCCTCGGGGTCGAAAAGCAGGCAACACATGGCGGGATGGCGGTCCCGGCCCGCCCTGCCGGCCTCCTGCAGATAGTTTTCAAGAGAGCCCGGGGGAGAGGCATGGATGACCACTCTCACGTCCGGCTTGTCCACGCCCATCCCGAACGCGTTGGTGGCTATGATGACTTGCAGGGCTCCACCCAGAAATTTGTCCTGCACTGAGCGTTTTTCCTCGGGGGTTCTGCCCGCGTGGTAGTAGTCCACGGACCAGTACCGGTCGGAAAGGAGCTCTGCATACTCCTTGGTCTGTTTGCGCGTGGCCGCGAAAACGATGCCTCCTCCGGCTTGGCCGGGCGGCAGCATCTCTTTGAGGATGGCGTCCATGCGGTCGAGCTTGTCGATGTCGGCGCAGGGAATGACGTCAAAGCGCAGATTCGGCCGCTCGTGACCGCCTTCGAAGAGGACCAGATCCCGGCCCATCTCCGTGCGGAAGTATTCCAGCACTTCATCGCGCACATCCTGTTTGGCGGTGGCCGTGAAGCAGGCGATTTGCGGCTCGGGGTAGGGCGGCGGCGGGACGATGTCGCGTAGGAAGGTGGCCAGGGCCAGGTAGTCGGGCCGGAAATCATGTCCCCATTTGGAGAAGCAGTGGGCTTCATCCATGACGACCAGCCCGATCTCCCGGCTTTTGAGCACGTCCTTCACCCCGCTGTTGCGTAGCTGCTCCGGGGCGATCCAGACAAGGTCGCGATCTCCGAGGCGGATGGCCTCCAGTGTTTTTTTCCGTTCAAGCTGGGTGAGGGAAGAGTTGATGGTGCAGCCTTGCAGGATGCCCTTGCGGGTCAGGCCGTCGACCTGATCCTTCATCAGGGATTGCAGCGGTGAAATGATGACCGTCAGGGTTTTGCGCTGCTCGGCCCGGATCAGGGCCGGCAGCTGATAGCACAGGGATTTTCCCGCCCCTGTGGGCAGAATGGCCAGGCAGTCCAGCCCGTTGATCATGGATTCGACCACGAGGCGTTGCAAGGGCGGGTCCTCGCCTTGGATGGGCAGAAAGTCATCATGGCCGAAATAGCGCAGGAGTTGGGCCTTGGGATCGAACGCCGACATGCAGTAGGCGCAGTGCGGGTCGCGGCATGGATTTTCCCGTAACGTGCGCAGGGTACCCGGAACCAGGGCATGACGCTTCCAGACCCAGGCCGGAAGCACGGAATTTCCGCCCGACACCTCCAGCCAGGCCATGATGTACCCGAGGCAGCAGGTTTCCTCCGGTTTTGCCCAGAGGGTATCGAAGACTTCCCTAGCCGTGTGAGAGCAGGCCAGGCCGGACACTTTCTCCGTCCAGAAGGATGCGGCTTCGAGGGCGTTCATGGGCGGCTTTGCCGTCAAGCGCGAAAAGAAGTCCCTGAATCCGCTGGCCGGATGACTTCGGTCCAGCACCGCTCCGTAAAAGAGGCTTTGTTCAGGAGGGACGAGCCGGAAAGCTTCAACCTCGTCCAGGAAAACCCTGGTGGCCTGTACGCAGTCGCGGACAGGGTCGTTTACGGAAGAGCGGACGATTTTGTAGTCCTTGACCAGATGGTGGTAGGGATTTTTGGGGAAGGCCAGCGGAGAAAGGATGAGCGTATCCAGGGCGGGCAGGCGCAACAAGCCGGTGTCCGGGTGATGCTCGCGGAGCCAGGGCAGATCGTGGCCGATGATGTTGTGCCCAAGAAGAAAAGGGGCGGCGCCGAAGGATGCGTCCAGTTCGGACAATGCCTGCCGTGGGTCAAATCGGCCCTTGAAGGCTCGGCCGGTGCGGGTAGCCAGATGCACGGCTCCGATTTTCAGCAGAAGATTGTTTTCTGGGTGGATTTCCAGATCAAGGGCCACGCCTTGCTGGATATAGCGGGAGAAGTCGAGGGGATCGTGCATGTACCTTGCCCGGAAAAAAAGAAAATTTGTTCGTCTCTACGGGAAGTTGGGGGCAAGCGCAATGCACGCGCAAGGTCTGACGGGCGTTTTGTCTTTAAATTTGATTCGCGGGGAGTGAAGTACACGTTCGCGATGAGAGAAAGGACAGGGGAAAATCGGTTTGGACTTTGAGAGCCCAATTGAAACTGAAGGTTCCAGATATGCTCGTGATCAGTCAGGACGTGCCCGATGTTTGATCCTGCTCCGACTCCTGCGCCAATCGCTCCCGTTTGCGTTCCTCCAGGCGCAGCGCCCGGCGCATTTCTGCTTCGCGGTTGCGGCGGTGGTGGGTCGGGGTTTCGAGGATGAGCTCGGGAACCGTGGTCGGTTTTTTGTCTAAGCCCATGGCTACGAAAGTCAGGTAGGCCGAGGCGGCGTGGCGCTGTTCGCCGGTCATGAGGTTTTC
>Ga0075011_10000914_pt1 | contig 15877 bp, 17 predicted proteins | sample TARM_MetaG_T_14_FD_72354 | JGI IMG/M metagenome (GOLD analysis project Ga0075011, IMG submission 72354) | Freshwater microbial communities from Pennsylvania, USA, analyzing microbe dynamics in response to fracking - TARM_MetaG_T_14 | ecosystem: Environmental > Aquatic > Freshwater > River... | reverse complement strand
AATCGTTTAGGATTACTTGGCATTTGTGGTGGTGGAGGTTATGCACTCAAAGCGGCACAAACGAACAAGCGTTTCAAAACAGTTGCCACTTTAAGCATGTTTAATTCAGGGCTTGTCAGGCGAAATGGCTTTATGGATTCACAGCTATCCACCATACAAGAACGACTCCAACAAGCTTCTGATGCAAGAGCGCAAGAAGCAGCAGGTGGGAAGATCATCTATGCCGCCGATACAAAACTAAGCGATGAGCAAATTGCTAAATTGCCGTTTGATTTGTATCGTGAGGGATTTGAATACTACGATAAAACACATGCTCATCCAAACTCGACCTTTAAGTACACGATGAGCAGTTTGCTTGAGTTAATGAATTTTGATGCTACTAGTAACATGGATCTCATCCATCAACCACTTCTTATAATGGCAGGAAGTAAAGCAGACTCATTGTATATGACGCAAAGTGCTTTCAAAGAGGCAACCAATGCTAAGGATAAAGAGTTGTTCTTGATTGATGGAGCGACGCATATCCAAACCTATTGGAAACCAGAATATGTCAACCAAGCTATGGGAAAATTGACCGAGTTTTTTGAAAAAACACTTTAAGTAAGGGATAAACAATGAATAGAAAGCTCAAAAGTATCATCGTTGCACTTACACTAACGCTCATCAGTATGAGCCTTTCAGCCTGTGCAGTAACTAACAACAGCGAGAAACTTGCACCAATGACCATTCAAGAGCAAGGAAGTTTTGCTATCGGCGGTTCTGTTCTCACTAATTCTGGAACGTTCGATCCTATCAAAATGACACCTGAGGGACAAACGTTTCATGCAGACCACGCCTATGTGTTTTATCAAGTCCCCGAAAAGCATCGAAAATTACCGCTTGTCCTTTGGCATGGTTTTGGACAATTCTCGAAAACTTGGGAGACAACACCCGATGGCAGAGAAGGGTTTCAAAATCTTTTTTTAAGAGAAGGATACCCCGTTTATGTGCTTGATCAGCCACGCCGAGGAAACGCAGGACGAAGTGCTCAGCCTATAACCATCACACCCATAGCAGATGAACAAAAATGGTTCAATATTTTTCGTGTTGGGATCTGGCCCAATTTTTTCACAGGCGTACAGTTTTCTCGTGACCCAGCATCATTAGAGCAATACTTTCGCCAAATGACACCCGATACAGGACCAATTGACTTAGATGTCAATTCAAATGCTGTTTCGGCACTCTTTAACAAAATTGGACAAGGTATTTTGGTTACCCATTCGCACAGTGGAGGCATGGGCTGGCAAGCGGTAATAAAAAATGGAAAAATCCGTGCGGTGGTTGCTTATGAACCAGGCAGTGGTTTCATCTTCCCAGAAGGCGAAGTTCCCGCTCCAAAGCCTAGCTCAGGGGGAACACTCACGGGAGGTAGCATCCCCTTAACTGACTTTATGAAATTAACGAAGATCCCAATTATTATCTATTATGGCGATAATATCCCCGACAAACCCATAGATAACCCAGCGCAAGACCAATGGCGTGTGCGGTTGGAAATGGCACGGTTGTGGGCGGAGACTGTCAATCGTCATGGTGGTGATGCTACAGTCGTACATCTACCTGAAATAGGTATTTATGGCAATACCCACTTCCCCTTTTCAGATTTGAACAACAAAGAGATTGCCAAACTGATGGCTGACTTTTTAGACCAAAAAGGTCTTAACAACTAACTATTGATACAAGGAAAAGAAATGAACTATGTCACATTAAACAATGGCATTCAAATGCCACAACTTGGATTTGGTGTTTTTCAAATCCCCGATTTAAAACAGTGTGAAACCTCTGTGAATGAAGCACTGGAAGTGGGATACCGTTTATTTGATACCGCAACGGCGTATCAAAATGAAGAAGCCATAGGAAATGCGCTTAAAACAAGTTCTATTGCACGAGAAGAGCTTTTTATTACAACGAAACTCTGGATCAGTGATGCGGGTTATGAGAAAACGAAAAAAGCATTTTTTACCTCTTTAAAAAAATTAGGATTGGATTATCTTGATTTGTACCTGATACATCAACCTTTCAATGATGTTTACGGTTCGTGGAGAGCAATGGAAGAACTCTATAAAGAAGGTCTTATTAAAGCCATTGGTGTTTGCAACTTTGCGCCCGATAGACTCGTCGACCTTGCTCTGTATAATGAAATAGCACCCATGCTCAACCAAATCGAAACGCATCCCTTTCACCAACAGCAAGAAGCGCAAACGGTGATGCAAGCGTATGGAATTCAAATGCAATCGTGGGGACCTTTTGCGGAAGGGAAAAACAACATCTTCCACAATGAGCTTCTAGCATCCATTGCAAAAAATCATAGCAAATCCATTGCACAAGTTGTTTTACGTTGGTTGATGCAACGCAATATTATTGCCATTCCTAAATCCGTACGACCAGAGCGAATGGCCGATAATTTTGCCATTTTTAATTTTGAATTATCAGCTCAAGAGATGCAAGACATTGTCGCACTTGATCAAAAAAAGAGTAGCTTTTTTGACCATCGTGACCCAGCAATGGTTAAATGGTTAAGTAACTATAAATCTTAAATCAATTGAGAGGAGAACACTTATGAAAAGAACAGTTGCTATTGCAGGTGCTACGGGTTTGGTTGGCAGTCATTTACTTCATGGATTATTGGATGATGTAGAGATTGAGCATGTTTATGCACTGTGTCGAACACCCTTATCTATTTCGCATGCGAAGCTAACGTCTATACCCGTTGATTTTGATGCGCTACCCACTTTGCCACCCCTTGATGAAGTCTATTTGGCACTGGGAACGACCATTAAGGTTGCGGGGAGTAAAGAGGCATTTTCAAAGGTGGATTTTACCTATACTTTAGCCGTAGCAAAAGCAGCGTTAGTAGCAGGAGCGAAGAAGATGGGTATTGTCAGCTCCATCGGAGCAGATGCGCATTCCAACAGTTTTTATCCTCAAGTAAAAGGGCAACTCGAAGATGCCTTGAAAGCGTTAAAGCCTGAAGGTTTAGTCATTGTCAGACCTTCACTTTTGCTAGGAGATCGAAAATCCTTAGGTCAACCTAGACGCAGAGGTGAAGGAATTTCCATTGCAATTACCAAGCTACTCAACCCATTTCTACCAAAAGCCTTTAGAGCGATAGAAGCAACAAAAGTAGCCAATGCTTTACGTGCAGAAGTGCCAAAAACTACGGGTGTTTTGATGATAGATTCGGCACACTTACAGCAATACTCATTATAGGAAAGGCAATAAAATAATGAAACAAGCGCTATGGGCGTTAGCTATCGTATTGATTGGTTTCACACCATTTTTGGAGGCAAAAGAAATGTCAAATAACGCATTAACCCCTAAACAACAAAGCATCATTACTATTTCATCATTTACGGCTAATGGTGACCTTGAAAAGCTCAAACTTGCCTTTATTCACGGCTTAGATGCAGGTCTTAGTGTCAATGAGATCAAAGAAATTTTAGTGCATCTGTATGCGTATACTGGGTTTCCACGAAGCCTTAATGGTATCAATACATTCATGACGGTGATGAATGAACGTCGAGCAAAAGGCATTAAAGATACCATCGGAAAAGAGGTAACTCCGTTTCCCTCCAACGTTAACAAAGACGAATACGGCGCACACGTGAGAGCTGAAAGCTGAACTTTTGGGTCAAAAAGAGATTCCAGCACCTTCAGGATACCAACTGTTTGCGCCCGCCATCGATACATTTTTAAAAGAGCATCTCTTTGCGGACATCTTTGCCCGTGATATTTTAACCCATAAAGAAAGATAGTTGGTAACCATTTCGGCTCTTGCTTCGATGATGGGAACAGTACCACAGCTTCAAGCACATCTTGGTATTGCCCTCAATACGGGGCTTACAAAAGAGCAATTAGAAGAGTTTATTGCCGTGCTTCGAAAAGAAGTCGGAGACAGAGAAGCACAAAGTGCTCATGATGTTTTAATGCTTGTACTCAAAAATAGAAAATAAAAAGGATACGCTATGTCAAAAAAAGTTTTAATTCTCTCAGCAAGTCCGCGCAAAGGAGGCAATTCTGATCTTTTATGTGATGAATTTTTAAAAGGCTCTCTTGATGCGGGGCATAAGGCTGAGAAGATATTTTTAAAAAATAAAACGATCGGTTACTGTACAGGCTGTGGTGTCTGTTTTGGAGGAAAACCCTGCTCTCAAAAAGACGATATGAGCGAAATGTTAGAAAAAATGGTTGAAGCGGATGTTATTGTGATGGCAACACCTGTCTATTTTTACACGATGAATGGACAGATGAAAACACTCATTGACCGCACCTGTGCGAGATACCAAGAGATTAGCAATAAAGAGTTTTATTTTATCGTGGCTGCAGCCGATGGTAGTAAAGCTTTGATGCAGCGAACCATTGAAGAGTTTCGTGGCTTTACCTACTGTTTGAGTAATTCTAAAGAAAAAGGGATTGTCTATGGAACGGGCGCTTGGCAAATGGGCGACATCAAAGGCAAACCGGCGATGAGCGAAGCCTATACTTTTGGTAAAAATGTTTAATACATGAATAATCGATATAAAATATATCTTCTAGCCTTTATTAGCTTTCTGTTGGGAACATCCCAATTTATTATTGTGGGTGTCCTTGATCAAATTGCTACATCTTTGAGTATTACTGTTTCACAAGCCGGACAATTGGTTAGTATCTATGCTTTAGCAAGTGCTATTGGAACGCCTATTATCATGATGGTAACAGCAAAAATGGATCAAAGAGCTCAACTTTTACTCTCCTTGGTTGTATTTATTGTTGGAGTCTTTGCGATGCTGGTATGGAATAACTATCTTTTTATTGTCATCTCGCGCGCCATTGTCGGTATTGGAGCTGGCGTATTTGTCGCTACTGCCTATGCAATGAGTGCAAAACTTGCTCCCGCGGGTGGAAAAGGAAAGGCAATGTCCAATATCGCCATGGGTTTTAGTATTGCTTTAGTGTTTGGTGTACCTCTTGGTCGTCTCATCACAGCAGCCTATAATTGGCAAACCATTTTTTGGCTTATAGGAGGGATTAGTATCGTTTGCTTACTCTTTGTCATACGCACGATGCCTAAAGCCATTGCAGAGACTCCTATACCACTCAAAGAACAGCTCGTTTTATTAAAGCAGACAAAGGTAATTAGCGCTCTTGGTGTTTCATTTCTTGTTTTTGTCAGCTATTCAATGATCTACACGTATATTACACCTCTACTCTCTTCTATTCGAACGGTAAGGGAAACAGAGATGAGTAGTATTCTACTGCTCCTTGGCATTGCTAGTTTAATAGGTTCTAAACTAGCAGGTATTTTAGCCGATCGTATTGGTACATTTAAAACACTTTTAGGAAGCATGGCACTTCATCTTTTAACACTTGTGTGGCTCTATTTTACTGCTCATTCCCTGCTCTTAACATCCGCTTTACTGTTCGTTTGGGTGTGTGCTTCTTGGACATTTGGTCCAGCACAGAGTATTAATTTAGCGTCTATTGCACCTAAAGCTATGGGAATCATGATTAGTCTCAACAGTTCATTTGTCCAACTTGGGTTTGCCGTAGGTGCTGGTTTAGGAGGCATTACGATTAGCCATTTACCGATCATTGCACTCAGTGGTATTGGTAGTATTTTTGTTCTCTTTGCTATTGGAATATTGCTTTTTACGATCAAAAAATACTCTCATTCATTGCAAATGCTATAATTAAAAAAATAAAGGAAATAACATGGATACACCCTTTGAAGCATACAGAACTGAACTCATCAAGAGAATTGAAACAAAACGGGTAGAAGATGGATCAATCAAAACAGTCATTCCCTCACTTAGTTTTTTCAGCTCATCAACAACCACCGAGTTTGCAACGGTCATTTATGAACCATCCTTGTGTTTGGTACTACAAGGCTCAAAAGCATTAATTTTAGGTGATGAAAATTACAGTTATGATCCATCTCGTTACCTTTTGGCTTCGGTTCATATGCCTTCGCGTGTACGCGTCATGGAAGCTTCTGAGCAAGAACCTTACATCTCTTTAAAGCTAACATTTACAATGGAAGATATCTTTGAAGTGATGAAAGAAGCACCTAAACAATCGCGCACAACCAACACCATACCCGAACTCGGTCTTTGCTTTGGAGATATGGGAATACAACTGATTGATCCACTGACACGCTTAGTGCGTTTACTGGATACACCCAATAACATCAAATTTATGGCACCGATGATTGTCAAAGAGATTTTATACCATGTCATCAATGATAAAGGTGGAGATTTTTTAAGAAAGTATTTGATGGATGGAAGCATCGTGCAGCAAATCGTAAAAGTCATCACGAAAATCAAACAAGATTTTACTGAAACGATTAACATGAAAGAACTTGCCAAAGCGTACGGCATGAGTGAGTCTTCACTCTATCACAACTTTAAGAAAGTGACTATGTTAAGCCCATTGCAATTTCAAAAGACGTTGCGTCTTGAAGAAGCCAGACGCATGCTTTTAACACAAGGTATTGAAGCAACCGAAGTTGCTTTCGCAGTAGGTTATGAAAGTCCATCGCAGTTTAGCAGGGAATACGCTCGTATGTTTGGACTTCCGCCAAAAACCTATGCTAAGACCGTTCATAAAAATACCGAAGATATAGCCTAACGTTTCTTTTTACCCCTCTCTCTTCTTTTTTACATGTAAAAAAGTTTGCAGAATCAGACAATTATCTTACAGAATTGTTCTATCGTATAAGTGAGGATAGCACTATAATTTCTACGTTTTCACATTATCGTAGGAGTTAGAAATGATTTCATTCCATACCAATACGCGTCGGAATTTTTTGATAACAAGTGCTGCATTAGCGGCTAGCTCAATGTTGCCAAAAGAACTACTGGCAGATGAATCAATCATCAATAAAAAAATATTAATTGCCTATTTCTCTCACTCGGGCAATACCCGCTATATGGCAAAAGAGATTCAAACACAAACGGGCGGAGATCTGCACGAAATTCAAACGGTTAATCCCTATCCTCAAGATTATGACAGTGTCGTAGATGTTGCCAAAAAAGAGCAAAAGGCAAATTTCAGACCAAAATTAGCCATAAAACCGCCCAATGGTAACGAATATGATATTGTTTTTATAGGGTATCCTAACTGGTGGGGAACCATTCCAATGGCTTTATTTACCTTTTTTGAAGAAACCAGCTTTTCTGGAAAAATCATGATTCCTTTTTCAACGCATGAAGGCAGTTATTTTGGCAATAGCCTATCGGATTTAAAAACGCTCAATCCAAAAGCTACCTTTTTAAAAGGGCTTGAAATTAGAGGAAGAAGTGTACAATCTTCTTCGAATAAAAAAGAGATTACCACGTGGCTTGCAGGACTTAATTTGGTTAAAAAATCCTAAACAATGATTCCTCGACTTTTGCTTAATTTTCTGATGCTAAGCTTTATCTCGTTGTCCATTCTCAATAAGATAACAGGCAATACGTTACATGAAGTTATTGGTTTAGCTATCGTTGTATGCATCGTCACCCATACATTGTTTAATCTTAACTGGTATAACTCTGTTTCGAAACGAAAAAGCACCTTTCAAAGGCGCTTTAATACCACCGTTATCTTTCTGCTATTAGGCTCTTTTTGTGCATTATTTATCAGTAGCATTCTGATTTCAAAGTCCCTTTTCTCTTTTTTAGAGTTCAAAAGTACCCTAATGCTACGCCAAATTCACACCACATCAGCGTATTGGTTTTTTATACTTTGTTTTATTCATTTGGGCATTTACTGGCAACGATTCAGTACATTCTTTAAAACGCTCAAGATGCGCGTCAGACTTTCATATTCAGTAAAAGCTTTACTATCGATAGGTGTCGTGCTCTATGCAGGATGCGTATTTGTTCAAAGAGACATTGGCTCAAAGCTTTTTATGACTTTTGCTTTTGAGTTTTGGGATTATGAACAAGCGGTATGGAAAGTATTTTTAGATTATATCAGTATGATGATAGCCTTGATAGTACTGACACACTCTGTATTAACCTTTAAAAGTCACTTGAAAAAACTTTGCAGTATTAGGCAATTTTTCTGGATTATTTATCTACCGCTTCATACTGACTTAATTCTATAATGCTTATTATATTTAAACAAGGAAGCACAATGGACAATTTCACATTTTGTAATCCAACACAAATCGAGTTTGGAAAAGAGAAAGAAAAAGAGGTCGGTAACCATTTACATATAATCGGCGCTAAAAAAGTTTTATTAACCTACGGCAGTGAGCGCATCAAAAAAGATGGCCTTTTCGATACGGTTGTTAAAAGTCTAAAAGAGTTCGATATCGCGTTTATTGAACTAGGAGGCATTGTGAGTAATCCTCTACTTTCTAAAGTGTATGAAGGTATCGAAGTGGCGAAAGCTAATCACGTCGATGCTATTCTATCTGTGGGTGGTGGCTCGGTGCTTGATAGTTCAAAAGCGATTGCAGCGGGGACATTGTATGCAGGCGATGTTTGGGATTTCTTTTTAGGTAAAGTGGCTGTTGAGAGAGCATTGCCTATCTTTGACATCATTACCTTAGCTGCAACGGGAAGTGAGATGAATTGTGGTGGCGTTGTTACTAACGACACTACCAAACAAAAATATGCGATTCAATCACCTTTCTTGTTTCCAAAAGTCTCTATTATCAATCCTGAGCTTCAAAGTTCAGTCTCTAAAGATTATCTCGTTTATTCAGCCTCAGATATTATCGCACACTGTATTGAAGGCTATTTTACAGCAACCGTGCAACCAACACTCATTAACAAACAAATTGAAGCAATCATCACAACCGTCATGGAAACAACTGAAAAACTCCTCTCCAATCCAAAAGATTATGATGCAAGAGCTGAATTTGCGTGGGCTGCTACGTGTGCACTCAATGGGTTAACCTATGTAGGTACATCTGGATTTGGCTATCCGAACCATATGATAGAACATGCCCTCTCCGCCATCTGTAATGTTGCGCATGGTGCTGGTTTGTCGGTGGTTATGCCTGCATGGATGCGATGGTATAAAGATAAAAATGAGGCACAATTTGCTCGTTTTGCCAAAACAATTTTTGGGCTTGATGATGCAAAAGCAGGCATTGACGCCCTTGAAGCATGGTTTACCAAAATTGGAACGCCAACTAAGTTGTCGCACATGAATATTACAAAAGAGACATTAGAGGCAGTCATTGATAATGCCACTGAAAATGCGGTCTACTTTGGTATGAAAGATTTATACACCAAAGAGGCCATAACGAAGATTTTAACAAGCGCTTTATAATCCAAACGATGAAAGGTGGCTTTATCCCATTAAGCCACTTTTACACTTATTCAAAAAGATACAAACAGTATGCACACATCCCATTTTAACCCTAAGACCAAGCGCTTTTCCAATCTCTACCCTATTCAAATGCCCCAAATGACATTGAAGCAGAGTCTTTTTGCAATTCGTGAGATTCTTTATCCTTCTGCGTATAAAATTCCTAGGCGAAAAATTCCCCAAATCAAACCCGATCTGGAGCTGTTTGAAAAAAGCAATGACGCACTCAAATTTATCTGGTTTGGGCACTCTACAGTGCTACTCCATCTTGATGGAATGAAAATTCTCATTGACCCGATGTTTTCAACCTATGCTTCACCCATTATGGGAACGATTAAACGCTTTCAGCCACCTGTTCTGGAACTCAAAGCATTGCCATTCATTGATGTCATCGTCATTTCACATGATCATTACGACCACTTAGATAAAAAAAGTATTCAGTTTTTTAAACATACCAAGACGCGCTTTTTAGTTCCTCTTGGCATTAAACACTATTTGATGAATTGGGGAATAGAAGCCTCTCACATTACGGAACTCGATTGGTATGAGTCTTTGAAAATGGGTTCTATTACCTTTAGTGCAACACCCGCGCATCATTTTTCAGGCAGAAGCCTCTTTGGTCGCAATAAAACCCTCTGGGCTTCATGGGTAATAGAGGGAAGTAAAAAACTCTTTTTCAGTGGAGACTCAGCGTACAGTCCCCATTTTAAAGAGATTGGGGAGCGGTATGAGGCATTTGATATTGCCTTTATGGAAAATGGACAGTACGATGAAAGGTGGCGTTATGCGCACATGATGCCAGAACAGTCCATCCAAGCCATCAAAGATATTCACGCTAAATTCTTTGTACCCATTCACTGGAGTATGTTCAGGCTCTCCGCACACCATTGGTTAGATCCTTTCATGCAGTCGCTTAAAATTACTGAAGAGCAAAATGTCGCTATGATCAACCCTTTTTTGGGAGAGATTATGGTGATACCCTAAGATAATTTTCAACATCTTCTGAAGTGTCTATGTCGACCGTATAAGCCGATTCAAGCGTTACATGTAAACATTTTTCATGTTTGAGTAATGCTTGAGCACCCTTATCTGCATCAAGCTTCATCAAATCCACATAATACTTCTGTGGAAAAAGTGCAGGAACCGCCTGTTTTTGCTCCTGTTGATACAATGAAGCGACTATAACATCTTTACATGTAAAATTCAAAAGAGCTTGATAATGTACCAAAGGAATGAAAGGCTGATCACAGAGCATGATGAGCGTTTGCGAAAAAGAAGCGGTATGCGAGATGCCAAAGGAGAGGGAATTCCCCATACCTTTGGCATAATTTTTATTAAAAAGCATCTGAACTGGTAAATCACTGATAGCAAACAGGCAGGCTTCACGCTCGTGCCCAAGCACTACAAAGACATTGTGTGAGAGCTGTAATGCCTGTTTGACACTTCGCCTTAGCAAACTTTCACCCTCATACATCACAAGCTGTTTTGGATGACCAAGTCTTGAAGAGCTTCCAGCAGCAAGGATAATGATGGCAAGATCGCTAAGCATTATTTTTTCTCTCTTTGATTTTTCATCGCTTCAATTTCAGCACAAATCGCCAATGCAATCGCTTGAGGTGTTTGCGCACCAATACTAAGTCCAATGGGTGCATGAAATCGTTCATCTAACACTACCTTATCTCCTAAAAATTGAAGTATTTTGTGCGTGCGCTCTTTTGATCCAAGCAGCCCCACGTAAGCAATGCCTTCGTTCATTGAGGCTTGGACATAGTAAGAATCACTTTTAAACTCATGACTCATAATGGCACACGCATTAAACTGCTCTTTTTGTATAAGAGTATCAATATCTCGAAAACTACCTAAAAGTACGCGTTGGTCTGCATGCATTATTGCATTTAGGTTTTCATGGCGCGTATCACACACGTATGTCTGCCAACCTAAAATATCTGCCATATCAACAAATGCCTGAACCGCTAAACCAACCCCAAGCACCAATACTTTAAATGTAGGGTTAATCGGTTGTGAAAGCATAAGTGTTGCTTCATCATAGACCATCTTTACATGTAAAGCTTTTGTGCTCAAAGAAGGGACTGATTTAGCACCTTCTTTGAGTGGGCGACGAAGTGTTGTAGGAATACCCTTTTTTGCAAGGCTTAAGGCTTCTCCTAACACACCATAATGTTTAGAACAATAAAAAGGCTCTAGCCAAACTTGGATCAGTCCATTACACCCAACACCCTCTTCCCAACTCTGCAACGAATCATCGGGAAGTCTAAGATCATGCGTGACAAGCTTTCCATGCCCCTTTTGTAAGACCTCATCACAACAGTGAAGAAGTGATTCCTCGATGCACCCACCACTCAAAACCCCGACCATCTCATGATCGGAGTTGACAAGCATGTTAGATCCAGGTTTTTGATAGGTCGAGCCCTCCGTTTGAACGATACTCAAACAGACAATATCCAGCCCTTTTTCAAAACTTTCATCAACAAAACGAGTAAACGTTTTATGCTCAAACATCCTCTCTTCCTAACTCAAACGAATCGGATACGAGGTATAGCGTTTGCCCGTTGCATCAAAAAGTGCATTGGCAACGGCTGGGAAAAGTGGTGGAACACCAGGTTCTCCCATACCGCCAATTTTCTCACCTGAGTTGATAATCTCTACATGAATTTCGGGTGCATCCGCGATAGTGGAAACCGTATAATCGTAGAAATTATTTTGCTCTGCCTCACCATTTTTGATCGTAATTTCACTGTATTTAGTAATGCCAATACTAAAGTTTACCGCACTGATAATTTGATTTTCGACGTTTAAAGGATTAATCGCCAGTCCACAATCTACCGCAGCCCAAATCTTTTCAACTTTATAATCACTATTTTCCACTTTCACTTTAGCCACATACGCAACGATACTGCCAAAAGACTCAACAACAGCCACACCATAACCACTATTTTTTTCGCGTTTGTACCAGTTTGACTGTTTGGCAACATTTTTCAAAAGTTCTACAAATCTAGGATTTTGTAAATTCTTAATACGAAAATCAATCGGGTCCATATTTACCGCAACCGCTGCTTGGTCGATAATGCCCTCAACCAAAGGTCCCGTTTGCGTATGTCCAACGGAGCGTAACCACAAAAGAGGAATCGGAGAATCAGGACAGAAGCCTTGTATATCATGGCTTGCAACTTTATAGTGATGATCTGTTAAACCCTCTTTGTGGGTTGCGTCGATGCCATCTTTAAACATGACTGACTCAAAAAGTGTTCCTTTGATCATGGATTGACCAATGACTTTGGCTTTAAAACCTAAGATATTGCCCTCTTTATCAATCGCCATCTCAGCGCTATTGCGATACATTGGACGATAAGAACCCATTTTAATGTCATCTTCTCTGCTCCACAAAGTCATCACCGGCCACGCTTCATTTTGAGCCGCATAAATTGCATCAATCACAAAATCAGCATGAGGATTACCACGTCTGCCAAAACTACTGCCTAAATAGTTATTGTAGTATTGAACCTTTTCAGGAGGCAATTTGTAGATTTCCGCACATTTATTGCGGTACAACGTTTGAAACTGTCCACCCATGCTCATAAAAGCGCTATCTTTTTGATGATGCACCGTACAGTTTAAAGGCTCCATTGCAGCATGTGCAAGAAAAGGGAATTTAAAATTAGCTTTGACCACTTTATGTGCATGTGCAAAAGCTTCTTCAATATTGCCATCTTTACGCATAGGTAAGCACTCTTTATCGAGATAACTTTCATACTCTTTGGCTAAATCTTCTGTGCTGATTTTAATAAAATCCCCTTCATTCCACTCAACAACAACATCATTAATCGCCTCTTTTGCTTGCCACCATTTTTCGGCAATAATCGCGATCTTATTATTTGCGAGTTGTTTCACTTTTAAAATACCGAGCTTTTTAAGAGCTGCTGTGGCATCAAAACTTTTCAGGGTTGCACCAAAAACACGTGGATGAATTAAAGCAGCATATTTCATATGTGGAAGTCGTACATCAATACCAAATTGTGCATGACCTGTTACTTTCGCCCATGCTTCTTTGGGGTGGCGCTTAGTTGGCTTACCAATCAGCACATGTTCTGATGATTCTTTAAGTGTCACTTTTTCAGGCACTTTCATCACTTTAATGACATCAACAAAAAAGCCATATGGCAACGATTCTTTCGTTTTGGTATTTGTCAAAGTAGCATTTTTTGTCTGAATCAAATCAGCAGAAATCTTCCAATACTTCGCAGCGGCACTTTTAAGCATTGCGCGAATGGATGCACCAATTTGGCGCATTTGAAGATGTCGTGCTCTTACAGAATTTGACCCGCCTGTGAGCATCATTGGCATACCGGGGATATTGAATATCTCTTTAACAGGAGCTGGTTCAAAAAAGATATCTTCCCATTTAGCATCCAACTCATCGGCGATACACATCGCAAGAACCGTATAAGCCCCTTGCCCCATCTCTGCTTGGGGTAAAAAGAAGGTGATTTCATTTTTTTTCGTAATCTGTATAAAAGCCATTGGTTCAGATGCGCCATTGTCTATCATCTGAGCTCTCGCTTTGAGAGGAATGCCAAAACTCAACAAAAAAGCCGAAGCTACAAAGGAGCTGTGTTTTAAAAAATCTCTTCGAGTAAGTCCCATGGTTTATCCTTTCGCTACAGTTGCAATAGCAGATTTGATACGGTTATACGTCCCACAGCGGCAAATGTTTCCACGCATGGCATCAACGATTTCCGTTTCGTTTGGATGAGGGTTTTTCTTCAAAAGGGCTGCAGCATTCATGATTTGCCCTGGTTGGCAGTAACCGCATTGTGCCACATCGTGAGCCACCCATGCTTTTTGAAGGGCTTTAACCTCTTTATCGCTGGTGTTTTCAATCGTGGTAATCTGTTTACCATTGGCTTCACTAATAGGCGTTGAGCAACTCCTGATCGCCTCATTTCCCAATAGAACAGTACATGCGCCACATTGCGCCACACCACAGCCAAATTTTGTTCCTGTAAGATTGAGATGCTCACGTAAAACCCACAATATAGGGGTATCATCCGCGACATCTACTGAATAGGCTTTGCCATTCACTGTAAATTGAATCATTGTTGTTCCTTGCGTCAAATTCATGTGTTAGTGCTCCACATTCTAAAAGAAATTATAGGATTTTGTCACACTTTTGTAATAGAACAAAACTCCATAATAATTGCCTATTTATGCAAATATATATCTGCCTTCGTTTTACATGTAAAAAACGCGCATCAATGTTTGAGCAAGCCATGTCCACCAGCCAACAGGTGCCGATGTACCTAAAAAGCCCCACAAACTTAATAGCAAGAACATCGCAATCAAAGAAATTTCAAAGAACGTGAGCGTTATGGCGATCCCCATCATCATAAAAAGAATAATGATAAGTACCCCGAAAAGACGTGTTTTTAGAACAATGCCTATCACAAAAATACCGAATAATCCGAAGACACCCATTGCCAACAACAGTAACGATAGCATGTGTACATTCACGCCTGTGGGATTTTCAAGAAAAGGACGCAGATAGACGCTTTATTATGGCATCATGCTTGTTTTCTTTGTCTTTTACCTCATATTCACTGCTTATTACAGCACTCATACTCTTTATCTGGATGAGTGCGTTTAGACCTACGCAAAGTATACACGCCCAAAGCTTGGGGACACTGCCAAACCTCAATCGTTCATTTGTCCAATTTTGTTTTGCCATAGGCGCAGGCAGGAATCTGTGTTTTGGCAATGACAATACGCACTTGCTAGGTCCACTCACGCATCTGGTGCGCTTGCTTGATGCGCCTCAAAGCATCAAATTTATGGCGCCTTTGATTATGAAAGAGATTTTGTACACGGTGATGAACGACAAAGGCGGTGAGTTTTTACGGAAGTATTTGATGGATGGCAGTATCACGCAACAAGTGGTCAAAGTGATTTCAAAAATAAAAAATGATTTTGCTAAAACTATCAACATGAAAGAGCTCGCCAAAACGTTTGGTATGAGCGAATCATCCCTCTACCACAATTTCAAAAAAATCACCCTTATGAGCCCTTTGCAGTTTCAAAAAACACTCAGGCTTGAAGAGGCCAGACGCATGCTGCTTTCGCAAAACAAAGAAGCGACACAGATTGCATTTGCCGTTGGGTATGAGCGTCCGTCTCAATTTAGCAGAGAGTACCGCCCGCATGTTTGGATTACCGCCAAAAATGTACGCCAAAACGATTCAAGAAGAGCCTGAAGGTGTCACATAAAAGGCGTATAGCGTTTTACATGTAAAGATCAAGCGCCTTTGCGTTTGAAAAATAGCAGGGTAATCATTCCCGCGCAAAAGCTAACGATACAGAAGATAAACAGCGAAAATTTTGAAAACCAAGATGTGTCCACAAGCTCACTCATCCCCTCGTTGGTTTGCGCTTTTTCAACCATGCTACGTAATGTCTCTGCATTTTCATTCATTCGCGGAAGAAGTTCTTCAAAGGTCGTGGTCAAAATGGCTTTTTTTGCCTGTGAATTGCGTGCGATCTGCTC
>Ga0075011_10000912_pt1 | contig 15902 bp, 17 predicted proteins | sample TARM_MetaG_T_14_FD_72354 | JGI IMG/M metagenome (GOLD analysis project Ga0075011, IMG submission 72354) | Freshwater microbial communities from Pennsylvania, USA, analyzing microbe dynamics in response to fracking - TARM_MetaG_T_14 | ecosystem: Environmental > Aquatic > Freshwater > River... | reverse complement strand
CATCCAAATGGTTGTAGAGCTAATCGCTCCAATCGCGATGGATGAAGGTCTACGTTTTGCGATCCGTGAAGGCGGTCGTACAGTAGGTGCTGGTGTTGTTGCTAAAGTTATCGCTTAATTTTCGATAATTTATGCACACACTGCATTAAAAAGGGAAGCTTAGGCTTCCCTTTTTGTTTGATGTGACCCTTAGTACATTTCCCTTGCTAATCCTGCTTCGTTTCTGTACTATTTGCCGTCCTTAATTCTCGGTCTTTTTTTTTCGTTCCTTGCTTCCTATGGACGACCGAGCCAAACCTGGAAGCTGAATAATCCGTAAGGAGCAACCGATGCGTCATTATGAAATCGTATTCATGGTGCACCCAGATCAAAGCGAGCAAGTTGCTGGCATGATCGAGCGTTACACTGGTTCTATCACTGAAACTGGCGGTACTATCCACCGTTTAGAAGATTGGGGTCGTCGTCAAATGGCTTACCCAATCAACAAGCTTCACAAAGCTCACTACGTTCTTATGAACGTTGAAGCTGACCAAGCTGTGATTGATGAGCTAGAAACTGCTTTCCGTTTTAACGATGCAGTTCTACGTAACATGATCATGCGTACTAAAGCTGCTATCACCGAGCCATCAATCATGCTGAAAGCTAAAGAAGAGCGTTCTAAGCGTGATGAAACTCGTTTCGATGCAGACGCTGAGTAATTGATTTGATGACCAATCGGATGGAGTTGAGTGGCACTGTCGCAAAACCTCCCATTCGAAGCCAAAGTCCTGTGGGTATTGAACATTGCCGTTTCTGGCTTGAACATCGCTCAACAGTGATAGAAGCTGATTTACCGAGACAAGTCTATTGTCGTATGCCGGTAGTCGTCAGTGGGCAGAGGTCAACGAATCTCACTCAACACTTAGTACAAGGCAGCACCATAACCGTAAGTGGCTTTGTCGCTTACCAAACTAGCCATAATGGCGTAGGTAAATTGGTGCTACATGCCGACCACATTACTCAAATTTAAGATCAGGAGATAGCCCATGGCTCGTTTCTTCCGTCGTCGTAAATTCTGCCGTTTCACTGCAGAAGGCGTACAAGAGATTGATTACAAAGATGTAGCAACTCTTAAAAACTACATAACTGAAGCTGGTAAAATCGTACCTAGCCGTATTACTGGTACTAGCGCTAAATACCAACGTCAGCTAGCTCGTGCAATCAAGCGTTCTCGCTACCTAGCTCTATTGCCATACACTGATAAACATCAGTAATTGGCACCGTTTATTAAGAAAGAGGATTAATCAATGCAAGTTATTCTACTTGATAAAATCGGTAACCTAGGCAGCCTTGGCGACACTGTAAGCGTGAAATCTGGTTATGCTCGTAACTTCCTTATCCCACAAGGTAAGGCTGTAATGGCAACTAAATCTAACGTTGAAATGTTTGAAACTCGTCGTGCTGAACTTGAAGCTAAAGTTGCTGAGCAACTTGTTGCATCTCAAGCTCGTGCTGAACAAGTTAACGCTCTTGAAGCTGTTGTTATTACTTCTAAAGCAGGTGATGAAGGTAAACTATTTGGTTCTATTGGTACTCGTGATATCGCTGACGCTATTACAGCGGCAGGTGTTGCAGTATCTAAGAGCGAAGTTCGTCTACCTGAAGGTGCTCTACGTAACGTAGGTTCTTTCGAAGTGAGCATCCAACTTCACTCAGAAGTGTTTGCAACTGCGAAAATTCAAATCGTTGCTGAATAATTTCAGTCTTCGGATGAATTGAAAACACCAGCCTTGGCTGGTGTTTTTTTATCTTCAAACTACCTAGAAACGAAACTGTAAACTAAATGAAGTCACGCTATCGGCTTTACTTAGTCCTGCTGGAACCTTATCGTGGTATTGGCGAGACAAGTTCACTTTCAACGCAATCGAATCAGTAATGTGATTGGTTAAAATGAGTTCGCTATCGGTTCTGATGTTACTTTCTCCTGCGACAAGAGTCAGTTCAGAGGAGATGGTTAAATTATCGAAAGTTGCCCAAACACCTTTTAAGTTACCACGAAATATGACTTCTTCGACTGTATTTGCAAATACAATATCCGTACTTGATATCTCATCTAGGTTGGGTTTTTGGTAACGAAAACCGGGCCCTATTTCAATCTCTAATAGCAATATGTCGGTATTCATCAATTGGTAACCCATTCCACCAGATAGCGTATAGTCTTTGAAATAGGCGCTGTATTTTGAATCAACACCGTTAAAGTTTGCGTATAGATAAGCTTTTGAAGCTAACTTATAGTCACTTTGCAGCGAATAGTTTGCCTGCCGCTTATTCTCTTTTCCATTTTTATCAAGACGATACAATTTCCACTCACCATTGGTTCGATGGCGACCTGTTATGTATTCTGTCTTGACTCGTGAATTCAATGACTCTGAATCAGTATTACCTGAGTGGGCTTGGTAACCCAATTCGACTTGGCTATTCCAAGGAGAAGGAACTTCGATTTCCGTATCGTTTTTAAGATCCTCATTAGCATAGGCTGCACTCATAGCGAACAGACTAAAACTAAGAAACCAAATTTTAGACACGAAGCACCCCTAAAGTGAATAAAAATAGTGGGCGAAATAGTAGGTGTAGGGCGGTTCTGTTTGGTCAGCATGAGGTTAATTCTCTACGAGATAAACACAAAGTTTCGTTTACATAATTACAAATGATCTATTCTGGCTATAATGGTCGGTCATTAGATAGTATTGAGCGAAGTCATGGCTGCACCACGAACAGATCAACGAAATCGTAAACCGTTTGACGCACAAGTCGACGCAATTAAAGTTCCTCCACATTCGATCGAAGCTGAGCAATCAGTGATTGGAGGCTTGCTATTGGATAACGAACGTTGGGATACGGTGGCAGAGCGTGTGGTCAGCAAAGACTTCTATAGCCGTGCACACCGCCTAATTTTTGATGCAGCTAAATCGATTTTGGAAGCCAGTAAGCCGCTCGATCTTATTACATTATCTGAGTATCTTGAGCGTCGCGAACAGCTGGAAGATGTCGGCGGTTTTGCCTATTTAGCGGATTTGGCGAAAAATACGCCCAGTGCGGCTAACATTAATGCTTATGCTGAAATCGTAGCGGAACGAGCATTGGTGCGTAACCTCATCGGTGTTGCCAATGAGATTGCGGATGCAGGTTATGATCCGCAAGGGCGCAGTTCAGAAGATTTGCTCGATCTGGCTGAAAGTAAAGTGTTCGCCATTGCTGAGGAGCGTACCAGTGAAAATGAAGGCCCGCAGAATGTTGATTCGATTTTAGAAAGAACGTTAGAGCGTATTGAACTGCTGTATAAAACACCACAAGATGGCGTCACGGGCGTGAATACGGGGTTTGCTGATCTCAATAAGAAAACGGCCGGTTTACAAGGTTCTGATTTGATCATTGTGGCTGCTCGCCCTTCTATGGGTAAAACGACGTTTGCCATGAACTTGTGTGAAAACGCGGCCATGGAGCAAGAAAAACCGGTTCTTATCTTCTCTCTTGAGATGCCTGCTGAACAAATCATGATGCGTATGTTGGCATCGCTTTCTCGCGTTGATCAAACCAAAATTCGTACTGGGCAGCTGGATGATGAGGATTGGGCACGAATTTCATCTACCATGGGTATTCTCATGGAAAAGAAAAATATGTACATAGATGATAGCTCAGGCCTAACGCCTACCGAGGTTCGTTCTAGAGCTCGTCGTATTGCGCGCGAGCATGGCGGCTTGTCGCTCATCATGGTCGACTACTTGCAGTTGATGCGAGTTCCTTCGCAATCGGATAACCGTACTTTAGAAATTGCGGAGATCTCTCGCTCGTTAAAAGCACTGGCTAAAGAATTGAATGTACCCGTGGTGGCTTTATCGCAGCTTAACCGTTCGTTGGAGCAGCGCGCCGATAAACGTCCAGTCAACTCCGACTTGCGTGAATCCGGTTCGATAGAACAAGATGCCGATTTGATCATGTTCATCTATCGCGACGAGGTGTATCACCCTGATAGTTCGTTAAAGGGTATCGCAGAGATTATTATAGGTAAGCAACGTAACGGTCCGATTGGTTCTGTACGGTTGACCTTCCAAGGGCAGTATTCTCGTTTTGACAACTATGCAGGCCCTGCATTTGACGATGAGTAATTTGATGAGCTATATGAAAGCGGCAACCGCCTGCATCGATCTCGATGCGTTGAAGCACAACTTACAGCGAGTAAAACAGCAGGCCCCAAACAGTAAAATTATGGCGGTGGTCAAAGCAAATGGCTATGGTCATGGGCTTCGGCATGTCGCGAAACATGCACTAGGCGCGGATGCATTTGGCGTGGCGCGCATTGAAGAAGCGCTGCAACTGAGAGCTAGCGGTGTGGTAAAACCTATCTTGTTGCTTGAAGGTTTTTATTCTCCGATGGATCTTGCTGTATTGGTGACCAATAACATTCAAACCGTGGTTCACTGTGAAGAGCAGTTACTCGCCTTAGAGCAAGCTCAATTGGATGTTCCAGTCAATGTTTGGTTGAAAATCGATAGCGGAATGCATCGTTTAGGTGTGCGCCCAGAGCAATACCCCGATTTTTTAGAACGTTTGCAAGCGTGTAAAAACGTAGTGAAGCCATTGCGTTATATGAGCCATTTTGGTTGTGCCGATGAGCTCGATAAATCAACCACTTCTGAGCAAATTGAGCTATTTTTAGCAATGACAAAAGGTCATGAGGGAGAACGCTCTCTAGCCGCATCCGCCGGTTTATTAGCTTGGCAGCACAGCCAGTTAGAGTGGGTTCGCCCAGGTATTATTATGTATGGCGTTTCTCCTTTTGATGATAACTCGGCGCAAGCGCTGGGCTATCAACCGGTAATGACATTAAAATCACACTTGATCGCAGTGCGTGATGTTAAAGCGGGAGAGAGTGTCGGCTACGGTGCCACTTGGACAAGCTTGCGTGACACTAAGGTTGGTGTTATCGCAATTGGCTATGGCGATGGCTATCCTCGTACTGCACCCAATGGAACTCCGGTTGTTGTCAATGGGCGTAAAGTGCCGATTGCAGGGCGAGTTTCAATGGATATGCTTACGGTCGATCTCGGTCCGCAAGCCTGCGACAAGGTGGGCGATGAGGTTATTTTATGGGGAAAAGAGCTGCCCGTGGAAGAAGTGGCCTCTCACATTGGCACTATTGCTTACGAGTTAGTGACGAAACTCACTTCTCGTGTTGAGATGTCGTACCTATAAAGTTGAGTGTGGAGCCATGGGTTTACCTGACTTAACTCAATATGAGAGCGGGTAAGCTGCGTCATAATGGCGCTCACAAAACGAATAACGACGTGTTGCCTTCCAAATATAGGCAGCCGATATCATTTTCTTTTTTACTCAATCGGGGATTCCATCATTTTGAAACAGAGTTTAGGAATGATAGGAATAAAACCTACTGTCACATCGGGATAGATACCATGTTGAAAAATATCAATCCAACGCAAACCAACGCTTGGAAAGCATTGACTGCGCATTTTGAATCAGCGCAAGATATGGACCTTAAATCGCTTTTTGCACAAGATGCACAACGTTTCGATAAATTCTCGACTCGTTTTGGTTCAGATATTCTTGTTGATTACTCAAAAAATTTGATCAACGAAGAGACCTTACAACATTTACAAGCATTGGCGAATGAGACTGAACTAAAGTCAGCCATCGACGCTATGCTGCAAGGCTGCGCGATCAACCAAACTGAAGGCCGTGCCGTACTGCACACTGCGTTACGCAACCGCAGTAACACACCGGTCATGGTCGATGGTGAAGATGTGATGCCAGCCGTGAATGCGGTACTTGAGAAGATGAAATCGTTTTCTGAACGAGTGATTTCTGGTGAATGGAAAGGTTACACTGGTAAAGCGATTACCGATATTGTCAACATTGGTATTGGTGGTTCAGACCTTGGCCCATACATGGTCACAGAAGCACTTGCGCCGTATAAGAATCATCTTAATCTTCATTTCGTTTCTAACGTTGATGGAACACACATCGTTGAAACGTTGAAAAAAGTCAATCCAGAAACCACGCTATTTTTAGTGGCTTCAAAGACGTTTACTACCCAAGAAACCATGACCAATGCACATACGGCTCGTGATTGGTTCTTAGCGGAAGCAGGCGATGAAACTCATGTTGCAAAACACTTTGCAGCGCTGTCGACTAATGCGAAATCAGTCGCTGAGTTTGGTATTGATACAGACAACATGTTCGAATTTTGGGATTGGGTCGGTGGACGCTACTCACTATGGTCAGCAATTGGTCTATCCATTGTATTGGCTGTAGGCTATGACAACTTTGTGGAACTGCTGTCCGGCGCGCATGAGATGGATCAACATTTTGTGGCGACACCTTTTGAGCAAAATATTCCTGTGATCCTAGCCTTGATTGGTATTTGGTATAACAACTTCCACGGCGCCGAATCAGAAGCGATTCTGCCTTATGACCAATACTTACATCGCTTTGCCGCTTATTTCCAACAGGGCAATATGGAATCAAACGGTAAATACGTAGATCGTAACGGTCAAGCGGTAACTTACCAAACGGGTCCAATCATTTGGGGTGAGCCCGGTACTAATGGTCAACACGCCTTTTATCAATTGATCCACCAGGGAACAAAATTAATCCCGTGTGATTTTATTGCGCCAGCGCTCAGCCATAACCCAGCGGGTGATCATCACCAAAAATTGATGTCGAACTTTTTTGCTCAAACAGAAGCGTTAGCGTTTGGAAAAACGCAGCAAACCGTTGAAGCTGAGCTAAAAGCGGCGGGCAAATCAGCACAAGAAATGGCGGCAATCGCACCATTTAAAGTGTTTGAAGGAAACCGCCCAACCAACTCAATCTTAGTTAAGCAGATCACGCCACGCACTTTGGGCAACCTGATTGCGATGTACGAGCATAAAATTTTCGTACAGGGTGTTATTTGGAATATCTTCAGTTTCGATCAATGGGGCGTTGAGCTTGGTAAGCAGTTAGCAAACCAAATTCTGCCTGAGTTAGCCGACGATGCTCAAGTGAGTTCACACGACAGCTCAACCAATGGTTTGATTAACGCGTTTAAGACATTTAAAGCGTAATGCGTCAAAACCTTACTTGGATGTGAGTAAGGTTTTATCCAAATAAAAAAGGTTGATACTTAACGGTATCAACCTTTTTTCTTTAATGAAAGAGCTTACTCGAAACAGATTTCGATAAAAGCGTTACCCCACTGAGAGGTAAACGGCATGATAATAATTGCACCTTCGCATTTATGACGAATCGTGTGGCCTTTTCCTGAGACAACAACCGGAGTTGCCATATCAAAGTCAAAACCACTCTCGGCAAGAATACGTTTAGCTCCGCCTGTCACCATGTTGGTGATTTCGCCGACCATATCTGTCACTTCTTCATTGAGACCGTTGGGTCGTTCACCTAACATATTTTGCATGATTTCCAATGCTAGACTTTCATCAAAAGTAATAGACATGGAACCGCGGCTTTGACTACCAACCATACCAATCAAGCCAGAGACATCACCACGGGCAATCTCATCTTTCTTTACACGAGGTTTCTGTGGCTTCAACTCTAATGAAGCCATCGTTTTTAACACGTTCATTAAAGAAGCTAAAAACGGGTTTACAAATTCAGCGCGCATAACCTTCTTCTACTGTTTTTATACTTTCAGACTTGAGGAACACGTTTGGCAAACACCATGAGATTCAATAACGTGATTAACGATGTTAAAACCGTGTTTCTCAGCGTTGCTTGCTAGCAAGGCTATCAGACTATCATCTTGAAGTTCAATAACATTGCCACATTTGTCACAAATTAATAGGTGTGAAAAATGCTTATTAGCATTACAAGAGCAACATGAAATAAAGCTATTTGTTGACTCCACTCTATGAATAAAGCCTTGTTCTAACAAAAAGTCCAGAGCACGATACACCGTTGGTGGTTTCGCTTGGGGCTCGCTTTGCTTTAAATCTTCAAGCAATTCATAAGCACTGGATGCTTTTTTGCTTGAACAAATCAATTCAAACACTCTCTTTCGTTGAGAAGTTAGTCGTACTCCTCTCGCTGCGCATAGTTCTTCTATTTGTTTCGTTAGCTTGTGGTCCAAATTCATCACCATAACCATTGGACTTTAATAATAATATACTATTTCCAGATTAATAGCCTTGTAGCCTACAACATTTTCTGGAGTTAGTTAGCGATGTGATCGTTGTTTGCAACGAAAATAGTACTTAAATTACCTTATATCGATGCAAAACGATACAGAAGAAGAACTGTTGGCGCTATAAACTCGAAGCGATTACAATGCCAAACTTTGTTTTTGGCTGTAAGTTTAGCCATTGAAACTGACTGAATTGGGATATCTAAATCATGACTCACCCTTGTAGGCTATCAGTAGCACCGATGCTCGATTGGACAGATCGCCACTGCCGATACTTTCATCGCTTGCTGTCCTCGCAAACGTTACTGTATACCGAGATGGTCACGACAGGCGCGATCATTCATGGTAAAGGGGACTTCTTGGCTTACAACGAGGAGGAACACCCAGTAGCGTTGCAATTGGGTGGTTCGAATCCTCAAGACCTTGCTCATTGTGCCAAACTTGCCCAGCAGTACGGGTACGATGAAATCAACCTCAATGTAGGTTGTCCGTCCGATCGCGTCCAGAATGGTCGTTTTGGTGCTTGTTTAATGGCTGAGCCGCAACTGGTGGCGGATTGCGTTGCAGCGATGAAATCAGTAGTTGATATTCCGGTAACCGTAAAGACGCGTATTGGTATTGATGACATGGATTCTTATGAATTTTTGACTGATTTTATTTCATTGGTATCAGAGAAAGGGGGCTGTGAACAGTTTACTATTCATGCGCGTAAGGCGTGGCTTAGTGGTTTGAGCCCAAAAGAGAACCGTGAAATACCGCCGTTAGATTACTCACGGGCATATCAGCTGAAAAAAGATTTCCCACATTTAGTCATTGCTGTGAATGGCGGTGTCAAAACCTTAGCTGAAGTCAGTGAGCATTTACAGCATCTTGATGGCGTAATGATTGGACGGGAAGCTTATCAAAGCCCTTATTTGTTGGCGGAAGTGGATCAGACCATTTTTGGTATGGATACGCCGATTAAAAAACGTTCTCAAATTATTGAAGAGATGTTTCCTTATATTGAACGTCAATTAGCTCAGGGGTCTTACCTTGGACATATTACCCGCCATATGTTAGGTATGTTCCAAAATATGCCAGGTGCTCGTCAATGGCGACGTTATATCAGTGAGAATGCGCATAAGCCCGGTGCGGGAATTGAAGTCGTGCAAGCGGCATTAGCAAAAATTCCGAAAGAGTTGAATGTGTAAAAATTACCAACTTAAGTGGTGATTTTTACCAATAATAGAAAGGCTAAATGACTCGGTGTTATTTGGCTTTTTTTATTGAAATAAATATTGCTTTTCAAGTGCTTGATTGGCCAAGAAACTGTGATTTTTTTAGTCTTGACTTGAAATCAGAGGTGGTAATGACAAGTTGGCTCGATATCTGCTTGTGGTAAGAGAAACGGAGGAAAACATCATGTTTGAACTTATTTTCTTATTGGTTTTTATTGCAACTTTATTGGCGACAGGCATCACTTTGGCGACTGTGTTTATTGCGACGGTCATGGGCTTTATAGTATTGGCATTACTAGGCATGATTGGAGTGATGTTTAAGCTACTACCTTGGATCATTGTGATTGTTTTGGGGGTCTGGTTCTTCCGTCATGTGGTGTACACCCCTCGCTAATGTGGCAGTCAACGAAACGTTAACTCACTTCAGGAATATGCTACTATCGCGTTCAATTAAGAACATGCATTAGTAGCGAATAAATAGGGAGCAATAGGGATGAATAAACCAATTTGGTTAGCGTTGGTCAGTGTGGCAATGATGATGTCAACCGCATCGGTTCAAGCAGAATCATTTTATCGTGGAGAAGTTGGCGCTGACATGTGGTGGGGCAGCACTAAAATCGACAATACTCGTCGTGATGATGTGAAGACACCTTCAATCCACGTTGCTTTTGAGCATCAGCTACCTTATTTGCCCAATGCGAGTATTCGTTATACAACGCTTGAGGCGGATTATGCATCCTTTGATAAGTACGACTATACCTTGTATTACAATCTGTTAGAGCGACAGTTAATGTCGTTCGATGCGGGTGTTACATTCACTCAATATAGTGGTTCTCAGTATCAAGCACCAGATAGCTTGAAGTACAGTTTTGATAAGACGACTTTTAACTGGTATGCCTATGCCACAATTAAAATTCCCAATACCCAAGTTGATGTGATTGGGCAGTTTGATTTTGGTGATAGTGGCGGAATTAAAAGCGCAGATGTACTAGCGGGTTTGCAGTATTCCATACCTATTCGTGCTGGCAATGTCGCATTGCGTGGCGGCTATCGTGTGATTGATCTTGAATTCACCGAACTTGACCCAAAAACGAAAAACTCATTTGTCTTTGTTGATGGTTGGTTCTTAGGGGCTGAATTTCAATTTTAAGTATCGATTCGATACTTACGCGCTAAATGCATTTTCCATAAAACGCCACCTCTGCAAGGTGGCGTTTTTTATAACTGATAATTATATTATTGCGCAATTTCTTAGCAGAATAAGCAAAATGTACCATGCTTAATTCACGAGTGAATAATGTGAAAATGGTGTGGTGATGACGATTACCGAGTTAAGGGACTTGTATCGTGAGAACAAGCTTATCGAAGCCATTATTGAACCTTCTTTCCAAGAAGGGCATTGGATAGTCGAGTTTCGGCATTGCCGTGGTGGGTTCGTGCTATTAACCGATTCTCAGGGTGACGAATGCCAGTATACCGATCTGGATCTTGCCTCTAAATCGGCTATGGAGGTGGGTTTTAAGCAAGTTCGAGTCGAGTCTAAATGAGAGAATTAAGCGTAATGCCTACTTCCAAAAAGTTATAAAACATACTTATCTATTCTTTCTTGTTATTAAAGAGAGTGGTTAATCTATTGTCACGCAATGAATAGGGAAGTCGTGACCATGTCTTCAGGAAATACCATACCCCAAGAGCTAGCCAGTTTAGCTAGCCCACTCAATGACGCGCAACTGAACGGATTGCAGCGTACTATTTCAGAACTTTCCCCGCAGCAGCTTGCTTGGGTTAGCGGATATTTTTGGGGCCTCAGTCAGTCTCAAGCATCAAGCATTTCTACTTCCAGCTCACAAGCAGCCACTTTAGTATCAACGGAGCCTGCGACTCAATTAACCATTATTTTCGCTTCTCAAACAGGCAATGCAAAAGGCCTTGCTGAAGGATTGGAAAGAGAAGCTCAGGCTGCCGGTATCGCGGTTCAATTATTCGATGCGAGTGATTACAAAGGCAAAGATCTTGCGAAAGAAACGCATGTTATTTTTGTTGCATCGACCAATGGCGAGGGCGAAGCCCCTGACAATGCATTAGCGCTGCATGAATTTTTACAATCCAAGAAAGCGCCGAAATTACCTCACTTGCAATATGGTGTGATTGGCTTAGGTGACTCCAGTTATGAATTTTTCTGCCAAACGGGTAAAGATTTTGATGCATTTTTAGAGCAGCTTGGTGCCAAACGTTTTATTGAGCGAGTGGATTGCGACGTTGATTACGAACATCAAGCCGCCGAGTGGAAAGCCAAAGCATTAGCAGTGGTAAAAGAAGCTTTTGCAAGTACGCCTGCGCAAGTTGTGCAATTACCCGTGAGTCAAACCACGAGTCATCTATCTCAATACAGTAAGCAAAATCCTTACAGTGCGACTTTACTGACGAGTCAAAAAATTACTGGGCGAGATTCAGGAAAAGAGGTGCGCCACATTGAAATTGACTTGGGTGAGTCAGGTATAACGTATCAGTCTGGGGATGCGCTTGGAGTATGGTATGAAAACGATACAGAGTTAGTCAATGCCGTGTTATCTGCGACTGGGCTATCGGGTGTCGAAAGTGTTGACGTCGATGGCGAAAGTTTATCCATCCATAGTGCTTTAATGCATAAATATGAAATTACGGCTGCAAATCCTCAGATGGTGACCAAGTTTGCTGAGTTATCTGGTTGTACGAAACTGCTTGAGCTGGTGGAGGATAAAGAGAAGCTCAGATTGTACGCGAGCCATCATCAAGTGATTGATGTACTGCGAGAGAAGCAAACTAAACTGACGGCCCAAGCGCTACTCTCTTTATTACGTCGTTTAACGCCGCGTCTTTATTCTATCGCATCAAGTCAAAGCGAAGTTGAAGATGAAGTGCATCTTACCGTCAGCATTGTTCAGTATACACACCAAGATGAGCACCGTTTTGGGGGAGCGTCCAGTTATCTTGGCCAGCGCTTAGAAGAGGGCGACAAGGTAAAGGTTTTCATTGAACACAATAATAATTTCAAACTACCTCAAGATGATAACGTGCCTATTATCATGATTGGTCCTGGCACCGGAATTGCGCCATTTCGTAGCTTTATTCAAGAGCGTGATAACCGTGAAGCAAAAGGAAAAAACTGGCTGTTTTTTGGTGATCGTACATTTACTCAAGATTTTCTCTATCAAGTTGAGTGGCAAAAATATCTGAAATCCGGTGTGCTGAGTCGTCTAGATGTGGCGTTTAGCCGTGATCAACATGAGAAAGTCTACGTTCAGCATCGATTACTTGAACAATCCGAACTGGTCTGGCAATGGATTCAAAACGGTGCGTATCTTTATGTCTGTGGTGATGCAACGCACATGGCGAAAGATGTGCATGATGCACTAATTGTTATTGCACAGCAGCAAGGTGGGTTATCACGTGAACAGGCAGAGACATATATCAACGATCTGCGCAAAGCAAAACGTTATCAAAGGGATGTGTACTAATGAGCACCAAACAACAATCTAATCATCAAGAAGTATTAGGACAAGAGCTAGGCCCATTGTCAGATAACGAGCGCTTGAAACGTGAAAGTCACTTTTTACGTGGGACGATCGAGCAAGATCTGCAAGATCGCATCACTGGTGGCTTTAGTGCTGACAACTTTCAGTTGATTCGCTTTCATGGCATGTATCAACAAGACGATCGCGATATTCGTAACGAACGTGCAAAACAAAAGTTAGAACCTCTGCACAATGTGATGTTACGTGCGCGCATGCCTGGCGGGATCATCACGCCGAAACAATGGCTAGCGATAGATAAATTTGCAACTGAGCACAGCCTATATGGCAGCATTCGTTTAACCACTCGCCAAACCTTTCAGTTTCACGGGGTATTGAAGCCTAACATTAAATTGATGCATCAAACGTTAAACAGCATTGGTATTGATTCGATTGCCACCGCGGGTGATGTGAACCGTAACGTACTGTGTACGTCCAATCCTGTGGAGTCTGAACTGCATCAGGAAGCTTACGAATGGGCGAAGAAGATTTCGGAACATCTGTTACCTAAAACGCGCGCTTATGCCGAAATTTGGTTGGATGGTGAAAAACTAGAAACTACAGATGAAGAGCCGATTTTAGGTAATAACTACTTACCGCGTAAGTTCAAAACGACAGTGGTTATTCCGCCCCAAAACGATGTGGATGTACATGCCAACGATTTAAACTTTGTTGCGATTGCCGAACAAGGTCGGTTAGTTGGTTTTAATGTGCTGGTGGGTGGCGGCCTAGCCATGACGCACGGTGATACTTCTACTTACCCGCGTCGTGCTGATGATTTCGGATTTATTCCTTTGGATAAAACCTTAGAAGTCGCCGCCGCTGTGGTTACGACTCAGCGTGATTGGGGAAACCGGTCTAATCGTAAAAATGCAAAAACTAAATACACACTCGATAGAGTGGGCGTCGATGTGTTCAAAGCCGAAGTTGAAAAGCGTGCTGGTATTGGGTTTGCGGTCAGCCGCCCTTACGAGCTCACAGAACGTGGTGATCGGATTGGGTGGATTGAAGGCATCGATGGTAAGCATCATTTAACACTTTTCATCGAAAATGGTCGTTTACTCGATTTCCCTGATAAACCGCTAAAGAGTGGTGTGGCAGAAATTGCTAAAATCCACCAAGGTGATTTTCGTATGACGGCCAATCAAAACCTCATCGTAGCGGGAGTACCTGCTGTACAAAAAGCTACGATTGAGCAGATTGCGCGTCAGCATGGTTTGATCAATGACAATGTGAGTGAGCAACGTAAAAATTCGATGGCGTGTGTCTCTTTCCCTACATGTCCATTAGCTATGGCTGAGGCGGAACGTTTCCTCCCTCAATTTGTAACGGATGTAGAGACGATCCTACAAAAACATGCGTTACCTAAAGAAGAAAACATTATCTTACGTGTCACAGGTTGTCCGAACGGATGTGGCCGAGCCATGTTGGCTGAAATTGGTTTAGTTGGTAAAGCTCCCGGTCGCTACAACCTACATCTTGGCGGCAATAGAGCGGGCACACGTGTGCCTAAAATGTATAAAGAAAACATTACCGATAAACAGATCCTAGAAGAAATTGACCATCTAGTCGGCCGCTGGGCGCTAGAGCGTCAATCCAATGAGGGTTTTGGCGATTTCACCATTCGCACCGGCATTATAGAAGAGGTGATCATCTCTAAGAGAGATTTCTATGCTTGAAGTACCAGTAGTTCCTAAATTGTCCGAGTTATTGGCGCTAACTAAAGTAGAGCAAACGTTACGCCTTGCCCCATTAAATGCTTATCTCGAAACGTTAACAGCGCAGCAGCGAGTGATGTGGGCGATTGAGAATCTAGAAGGAACCCATGCGCTTTCTTCTAGCTTTGGCATTCAAGCCGCATTGATGCTGCATCTGGTTTCTAGCGTAAAAAGCGATATACCAGTGGTATTGACGGATACGGGCTATTTGTTTCCTGAAACATATCAATTTATTGACCAGCTCACGGAGCACCTAAATCTCAATCTGCATATCTTCAGCGCTACGATAAGTCCATCATGGCAGGAGGCGCGTTACGGTAAACTTTGGGAACAAGGTGTTACTGGCATTGAACAATACAATCACCTTAATAAAGTAGAACCGATGCGAAGAGCGTTAGATGAACTAAATATTGGTACTTGGTTTTCTGGCCTACGCCGAGAGCAATCACAATCGCGGGCGACATTACCTATTTTAGCGATTCAAAATGGTGTGTTTAAATTCCTACCTGTGATTGATTGGACAAATAAAGATGTACATTATTATCTGCAAGAAAATCACCTGTCGTATCATCCATTATGGGAGCAAGGTTACCTTTCAGTTGGTGACACTCATACCACTCGTAAATGGGAACCGGGAATGAATGAAGAAGAAACGCGTTTCTTCGGCTTAAAAAGAGAGTGTGGTCTTCATGAAGAGAATAACTAAGGAGATGATGCAGGTATTTAATCTTCTACATAGTGTAAAAAAGAAATGAGTGAAACGGAAAAAGCGTCTGAAGGCGCTTTTTCTGCGTTTGAAAAGATAAAAATTACAGCCAATGTGCATAACTCTGTGGGTAACATGTTTACTTGATCTTAGTAAAATTGAATAAATAAGGCTTTGAGCAGTAATTTGGTGATTAAGCGCTATTTTTGCAATTTTTATAAAATAACGCTTGCCAACGTGACGGCGATCTCTATAATGCGACCTCACTGACACGGCACAGCCAGTAAGGGTTCAAGCCCAGTTAGCCAGCCAATCAGTAGGTCAAATCGGTAAGACGAAATAATTTAATAAAGTGTTTGACACTTTTCATTATCTCGCTAGAATGGCCGCCTCTTCAAAGGAAGCCTCGGCAATCCAGCGAAGAACGCTCTTTAACAATATAAACCTATCAATCTGTGTGGGCACTCGTTGATGATAATCAAAAAAGATTTATCAATGAACTGAGTGACCAATCAGAATCAAGTTTACTTG
>Ga0075011_10000909_pt1 | contig 15920 bp, 14 predicted proteins | sample TARM_MetaG_T_14_FD_72354 | JGI IMG/M metagenome (GOLD analysis project Ga0075011, IMG submission 72354) | Freshwater microbial communities from Pennsylvania, USA, analyzing microbe dynamics in response to fracking - TARM_MetaG_T_14 | ecosystem: Environmental > Aquatic > Freshwater > River... | reverse complement strand
ATAGGACCACGAACCTGCGCGCCGGTACGCTTAGCTGTTTCAACGATTTCCGCGGTTGAAGCGTCGATTAGTTTGTAATCGAAAGCTTTAAGGCGGATACGGATGCGTTGGTTCTGCATGAGACAGAGCTCCAATTGTTAAAAATTACACAAACAATATCGCCACTCAAACTCGTAATAGACGAGAGAATGCCGATTGATTTATGTGAAACCGTAGTACCCAAATTGGGCACATTGTCAGCTAATAGGTGATTAACTAAGTTATCTAATTTAGACAACTATAAGAGCTAAATTTTTATTAACTGCGAACATAAGCAGAGTATACATTACCTGATTAAATTGAAGTTTTAACACTTCGATTCATCAGCTCCTCGCCGCTCATTGGTTCACAACTGGCTTAACCAGTGCGCTGCATTATACAGATCACGGTTTCACATGCAAGGGTTGTTTGAAAAATAAACGGAGAAAGTTTGAACAGTTGGGTACAGAAGGTTAGAAGAGTTGAGGGCTTTTAGTTCTCCCCCTTAAGCGAAGAAGCTGTAGGAATAAACCTGACTCATTTCAAGGGGGAGTTAGAGGGGGTTAAATCCACAAAGCCAATAACTTCCGCAAAATCCATTCACTTCCGTGGAAGCAACCCCACTCGGCCTCCCCTTGGAAAGGGGAGGAGTAAAAGACATCACTTAGCAGCAATACGCTGACGAACCGCTTCGAACAGGCATACACCCGAAGCAACAGAAACGTTTAAGCTGGATACTGAACCCGCCATCGGGATCTTAATCAATCCATCACAGGTTTCACGAGTTAAACGACGCATACCGTCTCCTTCCGCACCCATCACGATCGCCAGAGAACCTGTAAGCTTAGTTTGGTAAATATCATGAGTCGCTTCACCCGCAGTACCGACAAACCAAACGCCCTTTTCCTGCATCGCACGCATTGTACGAGCTAGGTTCGTTACACGAACCAAAGGGACGGTTTCTGCCGCGCCGCAAGCCACTTTACTGACTGTCGCAGTCATTGGCGCAGACTTATCTTTGGGAACAATAACCGCTGCGACACCTGCCGCATCAGCATTACGCAGGCAAGCCCCGAGGTTATGTGGATCGGTAACGCCATCAAGAACCAAAAACAACGGTTGCTCGGTTTGGTCAATGATAAGGTCCAAATCATGTTCATTCAGTTGTTTGGCTGGTTTAACTTTCGCGATCACACCCTGATGGTTTGCCCCCTTCGCTTTGTCATCCAGTACTTTTCTGTTCATTTCCTGGATAGACACTCCCATACGTGAGAGTTCATTCAGAACAGGTAATAGTCGGTCATCCTGACGACCTTTTAATACATAAGCTTCCACAAAGCGTGCCGGATCTTTTTCCAGCACAGCTTTAACCGCGTGAATGCCATAAATTAGTTCGTTACTCATGAGTTACCTATTTGTTCTTTTTCGCACGCGCTTTGCCAGCTTGAGCGCGTGCTTTCATTTTGCGAGCCTTTGCAGACTTAGTCGCTTTATTCTTTTTCTTACCATCGCCTTCTTCAGGTCGTTTAGTCGGCTCAACCAAAGGAACCGCTTTGCTGCCAAGATTTGCAGCTGCTTTTTTACCCCGGGATTTGGCTTTTGACTCTGCTGCGCGTTTTTTCGCAGTCTTACCTTTGCCGCGTAGCTTACGACTTGTTTCAAGGATTTCAAAGTCAATTTGTCGATCATCCAAATTAACCGACAGAACTTTCACTTTAACCGAATCACCTAAACGGTAAATGTTACCGAATGACTCGCCGATAAGTCGCTGACCTACCGGGTCAAACTGGTAGTAGTCATTCGCTAAGGTTGATATATGAACTAAACCATCGATGTGTAAATCAGATAAACGGACAAAGAATCCGAAGCCGGTAACATTAGCAATGACCCCTTCCAGTTCTTCGCCGACATGATCCTGCATGTACTCACACTTCAGCCAGTCAGACACCTCTCGGGTGGCGTCATCTGCTCGACGCTCAGTCGTTGAGCACTGCTCGCCATAAAAGTTCATATCATCAAATGAATAATGATAACCACCGGTTGGCGTCCAGCGATCCTGATTACGTCCTTCCTGCTTAGCGATCAAATACTTAATCGCGCGATGCAATAACAAATCAGGATAACGACGAATTGGTGAGGTAAAGTGCGCATAACGTTTCAATGCCAGACCAAAGTGCCCTGCGTTATCCGGGCTGTATATCGCCTGCTTCATTGAGCGCAGTAACATGGTTTGGATCAGCTCTTTGTCCGGGCGTTCCCCAATCTGATGCATCAGGTGCGCATAGTCAGTCGGAGAAGGTTCTAAACCACCAGAAAGCTCCAGCCCCAGTTCACCAAGAAAATCTCTGAAGCCCATTAACCGCTCTTCACCCGGCGTTTCATGAATACGATATAGTGCAGGCTCTTTTGCCTTTTCAACCAGAGAGGCAGAAGCAATATTGGCCAGAATCATACACTCTTCAATCAGCTTATGCGCATCATTACGAATCACCGGCTCAATACTTTCTATCTTGCGCTCTGGGGTGAAAATAAACTTGGTTTCTACCGTTTCAAACTCTATCGCCCCACGATGTTCACGTGCCACTTTTAGCACCTGATACATTTTGTGCAGTTCTTCAAGATGTGGAACCAAATCACTGTAGCGTTCGCGTAGATCTTCATCCCCCTCGAGAATGTCATGAACTTTGGTATAAGTTAACCGCGCGTGGGAATTCATCACAGCTTCATAGTGCTTATAACCCGAAAGCTTACCACTTTCTGAAATCGTCATTTCACACACCATACACAGGCGATCGACCTGTGGATTGAGTGAGCACAAACCATTTGAAAGTACTTCAGGCAGCATAGGTACAACCTGAGACGGGAAGTAAACCGAGTTACCACGGTTGATGGCTTCTTTATCCAGCGCACTATCCGGACGCACATAATAGCTCACATCGGCAATGGCGACCCATAAACGCCAACCACCACCTTTTTTCGCCTGACAGTACACCGCATCGTCAAAGTCACGGGCATCTTCACCATCAATAGTAACCAGAGGCAGATCGCGTAAATCAACCCGCCCCTGTTTCGCTTCCTCGGGCACATCTTCACCAAGTCCCGCCACCTGTTTTTCGACCGCTTCTGGCCATTCATGTGGAATTTGATGAGTACGAATTGCGATTTGTGTCTCCATACCCGGTGCCATATTCTCACCCAGTACTTCAACCACACTGCCCATCATGCCTCGGTTACGCGAGCCACGATCAGTAATCTCAATCACCACCACGTTACCCATGCGCGCACCGCTGCGATGCTCATTAGGAATCAAAATATCCTGATGAATCCGGGAATCATCGGGCACGACATAGGAATAACCATGTTCATAGAAAAAACGACCTACGATTTGTGTTTTTCGCTCTTCCAGCACACGGACTAATCGCCCCTCTTTTCGACCACGCTTATCCGTGCCAGCAGGCTGCACTAATACAAAATCACCATGGATGATGGTTCGCATCTGATGATGTGGAAGTAAAATATCATTGTCTTTATTCGTACTGCCTTCCGGCCTTACCCAGCCAAAACCGTCTCGGTGACCGATCACGTAACCTTTAACTAGTTCGAGTTTTTCCGGCAATGCATAACACTGGCGACGAGTAAACACCAGTTGACCATCTCGCTCCATCGCGCGTAAACGACGTCGCAAGCCTTCATAGTGTTCTTCTCCACTCAGGTTTAAAGCGTCGAACAAATCATTGCGATTCATCGGGACATTTGCCTGAGTCAAAAACTCAATGATGTATTCCCGGCTTGGGATCGGGTTTTCGTAATTATCGGCTTCGCGATCCGCAAACGGATCAACGTGGGTGGAATCAGACATAGACAGACCTACTTATATAAGAGGAGATTTAAAGTATATCCTAGTGTTCACTTAAGCTTAAGGATAAAAAGTGAGTAATACTAATAAGATAGTTCTGTTGAACGAACTTTAAAGTAAGAAAAGTGAAATAAAGAAAACAATTTAATACTGAGAAGAAATATTAATGCCTAACAGTCACCCGTTAGGCATTAAATGAAAGCGGTATTGTAAATGAAGTTTACCAGAAAGTCTCCCGACGCTTGGCTCTGGCAATAATATTTTCCGGCATACGAGTCTCAAGCCCCTGTCGCAAAATATTAATTCGGTTGTGCATGCGTTTATCTGCCGTTGCTGAATTATATAGCCAGCGATAAGCATCTTCATAATCCAGTGGGCTGCCATAGTCACGAAGCAACAATTCAGCTAACTGAATACGCGCATTCAGGTTCCCCATTGATGCCGCTTCACGTAAATACGGGATAGCACGCTCTTTATCCTGCTGAACCAAAGTGCCCCGAGAATAATAGCGACCAAGCTGCTCAAGTGCGGTAGGCAACCCCTGGTGAGCAGCGTTTTCCATGTAATACAGACCTAGCTCGACATCCTGATCGACACAAACACCCCATGCTAACATGTCACCATACAAAAACTCGTAGGATGGCAAGTTGATCCGGGTGGCACGCGCAACAATATCCTCAACCAACTGACATTTATCGGCTTTGACTCGTTCCAGGTGCTTATTTTCTTCAATCAATTTTATGAGTTCAGCTTCTGTATATATTGGCACGGGCTCCCCCACATCAGTCACAGCATGACTCAGTGAGGAGTGCAATAGCAATAATAGAGAAGCTGCTACCGTTCGTAGCTTCATACATGCACTCTTACATAATTCCGATAGCCATTAAACTCTGAGTTATTTGAGTATAGCGTTAATACGCATAATGGCGGGTTTGATTTTTTATCGGCGATTAAGCGGATCTCTTTAGGCAAAAGTTGAAAAAAATCGGCAATAGGTTGCCACCAATGCTTAAAATACCATCACTAGAGGCATAAAAAAACCGGCTCATTGAGCCGGTTTTCGTCAGAATTATTTTAAGTTACACGCTGAATGGGTGAACTTTAACAATAGTCTCGTTACGGTCAGGGCCTGTCGAGATAATATCTACCGGAACACCTGTCAAATCTTCAATACGCTTGATGTAATCAAGAGCTGCTTGAGGAAGTGCATCCAGAGATTTGGCACCGAATGTTGTTTCCGTCCAACCTGGCATGGTTTCATAGATTGGCGTGATGTTGTCATAAGCGTCAGCCGCCATTGGTGAAACTTCAAGTACCGAACCGTCAGCCATTTGGTAACCCGTACAGATTTTAATTTCTTCCAGACCGTCCAAAACATCCAGTTTAGTCATACAGAAACCGGTAATTGAGTTGATTTGAATTGCACGACGCATTGCAACCGCATCGAACCAACCGGTACGACGTAGGCGACCCGTCGTTGCACCAAACTCTTGACCAACTGTACCCAGATGCTTACCAACTGGATCTTGCTTGTCTTGACCATCATACAGTTCAGTCGGGAATGGACCAGAACCAACACGAGTACAGTATGCTTTCGCGATACCTAGAATATAACCCAGGTGACGAGGTCCGAAACCAGAACCTGCAGCAACACCACCAGCTGTCGTGTTCGAAGAAGTTACATATGGATAAGTACCGTGGTCAATGTCCAGCAGTGTACCCTGAGCACCTTCAAACATGATCTTATCGCCACGCTTACGCGCTGCATCAAGTTCGTCAGTAACATCAATAACCATTGAAGTTAATAGATCAGCATAACCCATCGCTTGCTCAAGCACTTCGTCGTAGCTTACTGGTTCAACTTTGTAGAAGTTTTCCAGTTGGAAGTTATGGAAAGCCATGACTTCTTTTAGCTTCTCAGCAAACGCTGCACGATCAAAAAGGTCGCCAACGCGGAGGCCACGACGAGCAACTTTATCTTCGTATGCTGGACCGATACCACGACCGGTTGTACCAATTGCCTTTTTACCACGAGCGGTTTCACGCGCCTGATCGAGAGCAATATGGTAAGGGAGAATGAGAGGACAAGCTTCAGAAATGAAAAGACGCTCTTGAACTGGAACACCACGATCCTGCAGACCGGTCATTTCTTTGATTAATGCGTCAGGTGAAAGTACAACACCGTTACCGATAATACATTTCACATTATTGCGAAGGATACCTGATGGAATCAAGTGAAGAACGGTTTTCTCACCGTCAATGACTAGTGTATGACCCGCGTTGTGACCACCTTGATAGCGAACCACATACTTTGCATCTTCAGTTAAAAGGTCAACAATTTTACCTTTACCTTCATCACCCCACTGGGTGCCAAGAACGACTACGTTATTACCCATCTTTCCATTTCTGATTGCTAGTTAAAAATGGATTCTAGCACCGAATTTGATTCCTTGCAGTCATTTTTTAGGCAAAACATCCTCGCCCTAAACCGCCTTCCGAGTATTCTCAATGTTTAGAGAAAGTGTCATTCATCCGCATAAATTTTGACGACAAGCGTGCCGTCAGTATCAATACTGGCGCGATACATGCCTAAGCTATTCATGGCTAAGTGAATTTCACCTTTGCCATCCACAGCGATCAATCCACCTTCACCGCCCATCTGCTTTAATTCTCCCTGAATAACCTGCTCGCAGGCAGTATGAATATCTTCGCCCAGATAGCGCATGCGTGCAGCAACATCTCCCGCAACCATTTTACGTATGAAGAACTCACCCATACCGGTAGTTGAAACAGCCACATTGCCATTTTCTGCAAATGTCCCGGCGCCGATAATAGGAGAGTCACCGATCCGACCATATTGCTTATTAGTAATGCCACCGGTACTGGTCGCTGCGGCTAAGTTCCCATTCTGATCCAAAGCTACCGCGCCAACAGTACCGAATTTGCGATCATCAGGGTATTTAGATTCCGACAACGCAAACTCCCCTTTTTGTTTCATCGACTGAAGCTGGTCATAACGGCGTTCAGTGAAAAAGTAATCTTGCTCGGTATATTGATAGCCAAGATTAAAAGCAAACTCTTCAGCTCCTTCTCCCATCAACAATACATGTTCACTTCTACGCATCACATCGGCGGCCAGTTGTACCGGGTTTTTAATATGACGAATCCCCGTTACGGCACCCGCATCCATATCACGGCCGTGCATTACTGAGGCATCCATCTCAACCATTTCTTTATTAGTCAATACAGAGCCCCGCCCGGCATTAAACTGTGGCGAATCTTCGAGTACTTTCACTGCGGCTACCACAGCATCCAAAGCGTCACCACCGTTGGCAAGAATGGTGTGTCCAGCTTTAACCGAGGATTCTAACGCGAACAGAATTTCAGCTTTGAGTTCGTCACTCATCTGTTCTCTTAATATGGTGCCGGCACCACCATGGATGGCGATAGAAAAAGGTTGAGACATTCCGTTTCCTTACTTTGTCGTTGTCGATAATAAAAAAGCGCCAACTGGAATACCAGTCCGCGCTTTCTTTTATAAGGTTGCGTTTTAATTTCCGCAACCTAAAACAGATGAATTAGTGCGATTTACAGTTACCGCCACCGCAACAGCCATCTTTATGTTCATGATCATGATCGTGGTCATGACCACCACAGCAACCACCTTCATGATCGTGACCGCCAGCCTGGTGTACATGGCCGTGTTCAACTTCTTCAGCAGTCGCTTCACGAGTTGCAACCACTTCAACATCAAATGTCAAAGTTTGACCTGCCAGCATGTGGTTACCATCAACCACCACTTCATCACCATCAACTTCAGTGATTTCTACCGGGATAGGGCCCTGATCGGTATCCGCCAGGAAGCGCATACCAACTTCGATCTCATCAACACCCTGGAATACATTCGCTGGTACACGCTGCACTAGTGCATCACTGTGCTCACCGTATGCATCTTCTGGAGCAATCGTTGCTGTAAACTTATCGCCAGCAGCTTTGCCGTCCAGCTCTTTTTCAAGGCCTGTAATCAGGTTGTTGTGGCCATGCAGATAATCTAATGGTGCTTCCGCTGTTGATTGATCAACAACAGCACCATCTTCTAATTTCACTTGGTAAGCAAGGCTTACAACCACGTTCTTTTCAATTTTCATAACGGCTCCAGGGCGGTTTTGGTGCGTGTTAAACACATTCATTGTGTCTAAAATAATTTGATGCCCATTATTATGGGGATCATATATAGAAACTCAATTACTCAGGCTTAAAAATGCCGATCATTTCAGATTGAGCGTGTTCACTTTTCTCTACAGTTTGCGGTTTTCTCTGCTCTGTGTAGTCACATTCAACACATTCGACCAACTCGATATTATTTTCCACCCACCAGCGTAGCGTATCCTGAGCCTGACAGTTCGGGCAGTTTGCTCCGGCAATAAAGCGTTTTTTTATCTTCACGTATTGGCTTCCTACTTCTTTGTTGTTTTAATCTTTTTCCCAATAGCTTCGTGACTGACGGTCATCATCCATCTCACGGCCAAAAATTTCTTCCAGTTCTTTGCGAGCTTCTTTGGTTCTTAGTGTAAGCTGTTTTCCTTCATTATGCTGAGGTAACAACTCTTTGAGCATCGCCATGTCTAGCTTTCTAAATAGCGCTTCAGCTCGTTTGGCTTCATAAGGGTGCATTCCCAGTGAAATCAGAGCCTGACGCCCAAGATCCAATGCTCCTAAAAAAGTTTCCCGCGAGTAGTTATCGACACCATGGTTAATCAACTGATAAGCCTCAACCCGGCTACGGGCTCGCGCCAGTACTTTTAGTTGTGGAAAATGTTGCTTGCATAGCTCAACAATCTTAAGGATTTCATCAGGCGCATCAGTACAAACAACAATCGCTTCAGCTTCATCGGCGCCTGCTGCACGCAGTAATTCCAGTTGCGTCGCATCACCGTAAAAAACTTTATAACCATATTTACGCAGCAACTTTATTTGGCTGGCGTCACTCTCAAGTACCGTTATTTTGATTTTATTCGCATACATCAGACGACCGACAATTTGCCCAAAACGACCAAAACCTGCGATTATCACTCTCGGCTCTTTATTATAAATATCTGAGGATAAATCTTCATCCTCCTCAGTATTTAAGTCTCGCGCAAACCAGCGATTCTGCGCAGAAAGTAACAACGGTGTTGTCACCATGGATAAACTGACAACCACCAGCAGAAAAGCCGATTGTTCTGTTGCCAGCAGCCCTTGTGTACTCGCAGCGGTAAAAATAACAAAGGCAAACTCCCCACCCTGACTCAGTATCGCAGCCATACGACTTCGGGCCTTAGTTCGGATACCAAACAAACGAGCGAGAGAATAGAGTAATATCCCCTTCACCACTACCAGTGCCAGTACTGCTATCAATATTTTCAGTGGCTCCAGCGTTAACAAACCTAAATCGACCGACATTCCCACAGAAATAAAGAACAATCCGAGCAGCAGCCCTTTAAATGGGTCGATAGCAATTTCAAGCTCATGTCTAAATTCACTTTCCGCCAGAATAACACCGGCTAAAAACGTCCCCAGAGCCATAGACAGACCAAGCTTCTGCATTAACAAAGCAATGCCAATCACCAGTAACAGCGCCGCAACAGTAAACAGTTCCCGCACACCGCTCAAAACAATGTAGCGAAACAGAGGCCCCAGCAGATAGTGCCCCCCGACCAGCAAGCCGACAATCCCGCCCAGCATCCACAGAATATCCAGAACACTTCCGGCTGTATTACCGGCAAGAAGTGGTAATAGTGCCAACATCGGGATCACCGCAATATCCTGAAACAGCAATACGGCAAAACCCGATTGACCCGTTTCACTGCGTGACAAGCCACGTTCTTCAATTACCCGCAAGGCTATCGCTGTCGACGATAACGCTAACCCCATTCCAATAACCAGGCTGGTTTGCCAATTAACCCCCAGCAGATAAGCGACACTCGCCAGTACAGCGGTTGTCACCACAACCTGAGCGCCGCCCAGACCAATAATAGGCCCCCTCATTTGCCACAGTTTTCGTGGATTCAGTTCCAGACCAATTAGAAACAGCAGCAACACCACGCCGAATTCAGCAAAATGCATGATCGCTTCAACATCGCTGATTAAACCCAATCCCCATGGGCCAATAATCACACCCGCTAACAAGTAACCAAGTACTGAGCCCAAACCGGCTCTTTGTGCCAGAGGAACCGCAACCACTGCCGCCGTTAAAAAGACCACCGTGCTTTGCAGAAAATCACTCCCCAATTCAGCCATTTTGCTCTCCTGGGCTATTTATCGGATCCATCAACCATTGGTGGTAATCTTCCGCATGCTGATAACGCTCAACATCACTGACATTGCGTGACCAATATAAAACCAATGGATCAATCCACTTCATGCGACACAAGGCGGCTGACAATTCGAACGGTTGCAAAATCTCTTTTAGCGGATAGCGGTTATACCCTTTCTCGCCAAACGCATCGATACTACCGCCAGTGGTGATCACACTGCGCCACACCTTGCCTTGCAATGCACTTTTGTTACCAAAGGCAAATCCTTTTGCAAGCACCCGATCCATCCACTCCTTCAATAAAGCCGGACAGGAATACATGAAAAGCGGATGCTGAAAAACAATCACATCATGCTCTAGTAAACGCTGCCTTTCTGCCTGAACGTCGATATAGAAATCCGGATAGGTCGCGTAAAGGTCAAGAATGGTGACATGCTCAAGTGAAGATATTTTTTTGATCATCACCTGATTGGCAATAGAATGATGCGGTTCAGGGTGCGCATAAATCACTAAAACCCTGGGTCGATCAGATTGAGCGTGCGTTTCTTTTGTCATTCCGTGACGGCACTCCGTGGCGTGTTCTGTGATATCTCATCATAACGTAATTTGTATAATGATCGACATTTATCCTTATACCCCCTACTATTCTGGGCGAAATCTCAACGGCAACGACTGAATTAAACATATCTATGATTATCTTCTCGGACATCCAATTACTACGTGGCGGAAAACCACTACTCGACCAAGCTTCAGCAACCATAAACCCCGGTGATAAAGTCGGTTTAGTGGGTAAAAACGGCTGTGGTAAATCCACCCTGTTTGCTCTGCTAAAAGACGAACTTTCTATAGATGCAGGCTCATTCAGCAAACCTGCTCAGTGGGAGCTGGCATGGGTAGCACAGGAAACACTGGCTTTAGAGCGCAGTGCGTTGGAGTATGTCATTGATGGTGACCGTGAATACCGGGATTTAGAACGCCAGCTCAGTGAAGCAGAAACAGCCGATAACGGTACTCTGGTTGCTGAACTGCATGGCAGAATAGAAACAATTGGTGGCTATAGCATTCGCGCCCGTGCGGCAGAGTTGTTGGACGGTTTGGGTTTTAGTCAGGAGCAAATGTCATGGAACCTGACCCAGTTTTCAGGTGGCTGGCGTATGCGCCTTAACCTCGCTCAGGCGCTGATCTGTCGCTCTGATTTACTGTTGCTGGATGAACCAACCAACCACTTAGATTTAGATGCCGTAATGTGGCTAGAGCGCTGGCTACAAAGCTATCCGGGCACCCTGATTCTGATTTCCCACGACCGGGATTTCCTAGATCCAATCATCAGTCGCATTGTTCATATCGAGAATCAGCAGTTAAACGAATACACCGGCAACTACTCATCTTTTGAAGATCAGCGCGCGCAGAAGATGCTGCAACAACAAGCGATGTATCAGAAGCAGCAGAAACAGATGAGCCATATGCAAAGCTATATCGACCGTTTCCGTTATAAGGCTTCAAAAGCTCGTCAGGCACAGAGCCGGATAAAAGCATTAGAAAAAATGGAAAAAGTCTTGCCGGCACAGTTCGATAATCCGTTTAGCTTTGAGTTTCGTGAACCCGCTGCGCTGCCGAACCCTATTTTAATGATGGATGATGTCTATGCAGGATACGGCGATAACCTGATTCTGGAAAAAATTCGACTTAACCTTGTTCCCGGTAGTCGCATTGGTTTGCTCGGTCGGAACGGTGCAGGTAAATCAACACTGATCAAATTGCTTTCGCAAGAGCTCAACCCTCAGGGAGGCGATTTAACTTACTCTCAAGGCGTTAAAATCGGTTACTTTGCCCAGCATCAACTTGAAACTCTTCATCCGGAAGAAACGCCACTGCAGCATATGATGCAAATCGCGCCGGATAAAAACGAACTGGAGCTCAGAAATTATTTAGGCAGCTTTGGTTTTCAGGGCGACAAAGCACTCGATAAAGTTGGGCCTTTCTCTGGTGGCGAAAAAGCCCGGTTGGTATTAGCACTCATCGTCTGGCAAAAACCTAACTTACTGTTGCTGGATGAACCTACCAACCACCTGGATCTGGATATGCGTCAGGCACTGACACTGGCTCTGCAGAGTTTTGAAGGTGCAATGGTTATCGTCAGCCACGACCGTTATTTGCTGCGCGCCACCACAGATGACCTGTATTTAGTTCATGATCGTCAGGTTGCACCATTTGATGGCGACTTAACTGACTACTATAAATGGTTACAGGATCAACAAAGAGCTGAGCGTAAAGAAGTTCAGGCTCAGGCCGCACCCAAAGACAACACCAATAGTGCCGCGGCCAAAAAAGAGCAAAAGCGCCGTGAAGCCGAATTACGTAAACTGACCGCGCCAATTCGCAAAAAGCTGACACAACTGGAAGCAAAAATGGATAAGTTGAATCAAGTTGTGGCCGACTCTGAACAACAATTATCTGAGTCGTCACTGTATGATGCAGAAAATAAAGCTAAACTTAACCAAGTACTTGCTGCTCAGGCCGAAGCTAAATCAGAACTCGAAGAGGTCGAAATGGAGTGGATGAGCGGACAAGAGACATTGGAAGAAATGGAACAGGAGTTCAACAGCCAATGACCCAAGAGCACGTCAGAATATCCCTTACACTAGAGAGACTATGGCAATTCAGTTTGCAGTACTACAGTGTTCGAGAAGTTAAAGAGGCGTGCTTAAATCTGCAAAACCACTTTAATGGGAATGTTAACCTGCTGCTATTGCTTAAATGGCTGGATGAACAGCAGGTCGCATTTCAGGAACAGGATTGGCAAACCGTAATAGAATGTATTGGCCGTTCAGAGACCTTATTGCACAGCTACCGGGAATTACGCCGTAAGTTCAAACTTTCTATCCCCGATACACTCTACCGCGAAGCACTTCAGTTTGAATTACAACTTGAAAAGCAACAACAGTCCGACCTGGTTGATTGCGTCAACAATATCAAATTAATCAATAATGACGGTGATCCTCTCACTCAGCGCTACTGCCGTCAGCTTGGTGCAGAAAACCTCGCGACATTATTTAATAAACCAGCCCCTAAACGCTAACCACGGCTTGTTGGTTCTCCCTATGTTTTAATTACGTATATACTCTATGTACTCTCGGGTCTGGTGACAGGTTTACCGGCCACCCAGTTAGAAAAACTTTAATGGTTAAACAATGACTCAATTTGTGGCCGCAACAGGCTTAAAAAACCCACATCTACAGACGCTCTTGCCACGCTTTATTCGTAAGAGAGCATTGTTTGAACCGATATGGCAAACATTAGATACGCCAGATGGTGATTTTCTCGATCTTGCCTGGAGTGAAGACGCCAACAGTAAAAGTGCCGCTCAAAAACCGATCTTTATTCTGTTCCACGGCTTAGAAGGTTGTTTCTATAGCCCCTATGCAAACGGACTGATGCAGGCATTTGCGCTGGATGGCTGGTTATCCGTCATGATGCATTTTCGTGGCTGTAGCGGCAAACCTAATAAGCTGGCCCGTGCCTATCACTCAGGAGAAGTTGAAGACGCACGCTTTGTACTGGAGTATTTGCGCAATCAGTTTCCTAACCAGACAATCGTTGCTGCTGGGATCTCACTGGGTGGAAATATGTTGGCCAACTATCTGGCCGATTATAACCATGACCCGATCGTTACAGCCGCAACCATTATTTCAGCACCTCTGGATTTAGCCGCCTGTGCGAAACGAATTGAGTACGGTTTTTCCAAAGTCTATCGTCGCTATTTAGTCTCCTCATTGAAAAGCAATGCAATAAAAAAACACCACTTACTCAAAGGTGAATTAGGTCTTTCGTATCAAAACATTAAACGCGTGACTCTTCTCAGTGACTTTGATGATCTCATCACCGCTCCTTTGCATGGCTTTAAAAACGCACAGGATTATTATCAAAAGTGTTCAGGTATCAATAAACTCAAGGATATCCGTGTTCCAACCCAAATAATTCACGCCAAAGATGACCCGTTTATGGATGATGCCGTGATCCCTAAATTTGTCCTGCCGGATAATATTGATTATCGGCTTTTCGATCAGGGCGGTCATGTCGGCTTTCTTACCGGCTCATTGCTAAAACCTGAATTCTGGCTGGAAAAAGCGCTGCCTTCTTATTACGAAAGTCTAAAAGAGATCGACGTATCAGAAACAAGTCAACGTACGCTATAATGGGCGGATCAATGATTAACAGAGATAATTATGATTGTTCCCTGGCAAGATATAGCGCCTGAAACATTAGAGAACTTAATTCGTGAATTCATTCTGCGCGAAGGCACAGACTACGGTGAAATTGAAGTTTCTCTGGATGATAAAATTGAACAGGTGAAAGCACTGTTAGTTTCAGGAGAAGCCAATATCGTTTATTCAGAACTGCATGAAAGTGTGGATATCAAACTTAATAATCGATAAACGGTGGCAAATAAATTTCCATGTTATAGTGGTTTCAATATGGGCGACGAATTAGGTTCAACGCCCTTATCTTTTCCCCCATATTGCTTGTATAAGTAATGAGCCTGTTGTTTTAGGTAACAGGAACAGGATATAAGAAGACAAGGTTAGTCATGTCAGCGAAGCACCCTATTATAGCGGTTACAGGCTCGTCAGGAGCTGGTACAACAACGACATCGGAAGCATTCCGTAAGATGTTCAATATGATGAGCATTAAACCAGCCTGGGTCGAAGGTGACAGCTTTCATCGCTTTACTCGTCCAGAGATGGATATTGAAATACGCAAAGCGCGTGAACAAGGTCGTCACATTAGCTATTTTGGCCCACAAGCCAACGATTTTGATGCATTAAGCGAGTTTTTTCGTCAGTACGGTAAATCCGGAACAGGGCAAATTCGTCGCTACCTGCACACATTTGACGAAGCGGTTCCTTACAATCAGATGCCGGGAACTTTCACGCCATGGCAGGAGCTGCCTGAAAGTACAGATGTGTTGTTTTATGAAGGCCTGCATGGTGGGGTGGTTGATGGCGATGTTAACGTCGCCCAACATGTGGATTTTTTGATAGGCATGGTGCCTATCGTCAACCTGGAGTGGATTCAGAAGTACGTTCGCGATACTCGCGACAGAGGGCACTCACGCGAAGCGGTAATGGATTCGATTGTGCGTTCAATGGATGACTATCTGAACTTTATCACTCCGCAGTTTTCTCGAACTCATATCAACTTTCAACGAGTACCAACCGTTGATACTTCAAACCCTCTAAACGCAAAGGGGATACCGAGCCTTGATGAAAGCTTTGTAGTCATTCGCCTACGCGGTATTAAGAATGTCGACTTTCCATACCTGCTCGCAATGATAGATGGGTCATTCATGTCTCGTCACAATACTATCGTTGTACCGGGAGGAAAGATGAGTTTTGCGATGGAATTAATCGTCAGGCCAATCCTACAGCAACTGATAGAGACGGGAAAAATCGGCTAATCAAATGGTGTTTTGTGCTTTAGTTTCGATACCGTGACCATGTGCACATTTTTGCGTAGAATATCCTGCTGGCGACACGATTAAAATCAAGAAATCGTTGCGGAAAAAGGATACTATTCCTAACGAACACAAGATAGCTTGCAGCGACTGAAAAGTCCTTTTATCCTAGTAATTCTATTTTAAGCTTTGCTAAATATGGATAGCAGCAAGCGTACCCTGCAGAGGAAGTGAGATATTATGGTTCTAGGTAAACCTCAAACCGACCCAACATTAGAGTGGTTTCTTTCACATTG
>Ga0075011_10000907_pt1 | contig 15934 bp, 13 predicted proteins | sample TARM_MetaG_T_14_FD_72354 | JGI IMG/M metagenome (GOLD analysis project Ga0075011, IMG submission 72354) | Freshwater microbial communities from Pennsylvania, USA, analyzing microbe dynamics in response to fracking - TARM_MetaG_T_14 | ecosystem: Environmental > Aquatic > Freshwater > River... | reverse complement strand
CGCAGCCGGCCCATGCTCGTCGATGATCCCCCCGACCCGCAGCCCCACACCCAGCGCGAAACAGATGCCCAGCAACAAAAAATTGTCCATTGAATACTCCGATTGTGCCCTGTCGATAACGGGATTTCGCGGTAATTTCAAGACGTTCGGCTTACCCGCCGAGCACGCCCCGCCCTTTGCGCATTTCCTTGCAAAAAACGCTTGCCAACCGCCCTGTTCTCTTATAAACATTCTCTTCCTGAACGTGCCGAAGTGGTGGAATTGGTAGACACGCATGGTTCAGGACCATGTGGTTTTACGACCGTGGAAGTTCGAGTCTTCTCTTCGGCACCAGAATGAAACAAGAGTTGCGGATAGTATTCCGCAACTCTTTTTTCTTTTCTTTGCGAGTGATTGCGTGGTCCTTTTCCTGGGACTAATCCGTTGCGGGCGGGGCCCAATGGAGGCGAGGAAGGCGGTTAAACGGGCCGCGCGAACACCCTCTCTTTCGTATCGCGGAGGGAAGGCTCACGAGTGGCGCGTTTACAAGCGAGAACAAGCAGGCCGCGACTGAGCAAACCGACTCAACCGATTAAAAATGGACACGGGCCGCAACATGATGGTTGCGGCCCGTGTTCATTGGCTCTCATTCTACGGCTTTCGCCGCTCTCATAGCGCCCAGGGCATGCCTTTGCGGGCGGCGAAAGCGGTATATTCGTCGATCTGCCCCAGGCAGACCTCTCCGGCGTCGAACTCCCGACCGAGAAACGGGTCGTAGCCGCGCATGGCCATGTCCACGGTCCGTTCCAGATCGAGGATCGCCTTCCATTGCAATTCCACGGCGGCCTTGTCGCTGCATAACTTGAGCACGCCCTCCTCTTCCGGCACCCCCTCCCCTTCCCCGGCCAGGGCTTTCCAGCCGCCCATGCCGCTCAGGCAGTGGATGGTCTCCACCAGAGTCTCCACGGAGCAGGTGTTGTCGGCGGGCGCAAAGTTCCAGGCCCCACCGAAGCGCGCGGGGTCTCCGGCCAGCTTGGCGGCCAGCCAGAGATATCCGCTCAGAGGCTCGAGCACATGCTGCCACTGACGCACGACATTGGGCCTGTTAATTTCGAGAATCCTGCCCTCGCGTACGGCCCGGACGTAATCCGGGACCAACCGATGCGCGCCGAAGTCGCCGCCGCCGATGAAGTTGCCCGCACGGACCGTGGCCGAGCCCACGCATCCTTCGGGACGAAAAAAGGACCGGTTCCAGGAAGAGCAGACGAGCTCCATGGCCCCCTTGGTGGCACTGTACGGATCGTGTCCGCCCAACGGATCGTTCTCGCGGTAGCCCCAGGGCTGGTCGAGGTTGTCGTAGCACTTGTCTGTGGAGGCGCAGACCACGGCCCGCACGGAATCGGTTCTGCGCACCGCCTCGAGGACGTTGGCTGAGCCCATGACATTGGTGCGCAGGGTCTCCAGGGGGTGTTCAAGGGATTCGGAGATGAGCGGCTGGGCCGCCAGGTGAAAAACCACCTCGGGACGGCTCTCGGCCATGGCCCGGTCCAGGGCCTCGGCGTCGAGGATATCCCCGTGGACGTGGCGAATACGGTCCGCCACATCTGCGGCCTCAAACAGGTTGGGTTCGGAAGGCGGCACCAGGGAATACCCGGTGACCTTCGCGCCCAGAGAGTGGAGCCACAGGGCGAGCCACGCGCCCTTGAACCCGGTGTGGCCGGTCAGGAACACCTTCCGGCCACTATAAAAATCGGAAAAAGGAATCATGATGATATGGGGATTGCCGCCCTAAGGGGTTGAGGTCGTCATGTTCATGCGGGGATCATTGCCATGCCGGAAAACGTCACAAGCACAGGCGGTCGGATTTCCCGGACCCTCGACGATTCCGACAGGCCGGTCTCGATGGCGAGGCCGCCCGCATGGCGGATATGCCCCCAAACGCGGGCGGCGTCAATGCTCCATCGATGGTCCGGCCCGGCCCGCCGAGGCAAGCGGGACGAATATCCCGGAATCCCCCCTGGCCGCCACACAAAAAGGGCACCCACGGGGATGCCCCTGACCTTTGTCCGGAACCGGACGCGGGGTATTAATCTTTGGCAACCATCACGCTGGTCGCCTTGACCATGGCCTCGACCTCGTCGCCGACCTTAAGGTCCATCCGCTCCACCGAATTCTTGGTGATCACAGAGACGACCTCCACGGCCGGAGCGATTTCAATCACGACCTCGGCATTGACCATGCCCACGATCACTTCCTTGACCTTGCCGGGAATGAGGTTTCTTGCGCTCAGCTTCATAACAACTCTCCTTTTTGTTCATGTTTATGGGGTGTTAGAGAATACCATAGCTCGGCCGACCGGGGGTGTTCCGGCCATTGAACACCGAGCCTGATACTGCTGCGCGATGTTCGGGCTCCTGCTCATGTGAGCGGTGGACTGATATAGCTGTTCAACCATGTGATGCGTCAGGTCTATCCGCTGGTGGAAGGGAGGTTCGCCATCAGCCCCATGACGCTCATCGTCAGCCGGGGCACAGGTTTGTGGGGAGCACATGTGGCTGTGGAAGCCCGGAAAAATCCTCAAGACAACACTGCGCGCGAGCGGAACGCGGGCGGCGGCTCTCCACCGAACGCACCGTCAAAGCCCGCTCGATCATCCGCAGCCAAGGAGCGCGCGCTCCACAGGCCTCGGCTCTTCGGCACGGGAAACGGCCGCGCCTTCTTCCCGGGCCAGGCCGGACACCGCCAAACGGCGTTGGATGGCCTGCTGCTCCTTGAGCCAGTTGGGAGCGATCCTGCCGCTCTCCACGGCCAGGATGGTGTCGCCAAGGAACAGGGCCTCGTCCAGGTCGTGGGTCACGTGCAGAATGGGGATATGCAATTCGTTCTTCAATTCCTTGAGGCAACTGCGCAGGTTGCGCCGATTGGCCACGTCCAGGGCCGAAAACGGCTCGTCCAAGAGCAGCAACACCGGATCGCGGGCCAGAGCCTGGCAAAAGGCCGCCCGCTGGCGTTCGCCCCCGGAGATGTCCGACGGTCGGCTCGATTCCAGGTGGCGAATGCCAAACATGGTCATGAGCTCGTCCACCCGATCCTCATTGGACGCGGCAAAGGCCACGTTCTTACGGATGGTCAGGTGCGGAAACAGGGTGTAGTCTTGGAAGACCAGCCCCAGGTCGCGTTTACGCGCGGGCAGGAAAACGCGCTTTTCGACGTCGGCCCAAACCGTGTTCCCAAAGGTGATTCCCCCCCCGTCAGGGCGCTCCAGTCCGGCCAACAGCCGGACCAGAGTGGTCTTGCCCGCGCCCGAAGGCCCTATCACCGCGGTGAGTTCGCCGGGGGCGCAGTTAAAGGCGATGTCGAGGTCGAAGTGTTTCAGCCGTTTGGTCATTTTGACGTCGAGCATTATGCACGCCTCGCATTGATCTTATTGATTATCAGAAGCACCGCGAAACAGACCGGGATCAAGGCAGCCGACATGCGAAAGGCGTCATCGAAGCGCAGGGCCTCGACCGCTTCGAATATGGCCACCGAAGCCACCTGGGTCTGTCCGGGAATGCTGCCGCCGACCATGAGGATGACGCCGAATTCACCCAGACTGTGCGCGAAAACAAGAATGGACGCGGCGGCCAGGCCGCCCAGACAGTTGGGCAGTACTATGCGGAAGAAGGTCGACAAGGGAGACAGGCCCAGCACCGCCGCGCTCTCAAGCAACCTCGGGTCCAGTTTTTCCAGGGAGGCCCGCAGGGGCTGGACCGCGAACGGCAGGTTGAAGATCAGCGAGGCGAGCAGGATGCCCGTAAAGCTGAAAACCAACCGGTCCCCGGTGACATCCTCCCACAGCCCCCCCAGGTAGCCACGCGGCCCCATGACAACGAGCAAGGCGAAGCCGAGAACCGTGGGCGGCATGACCATGGGCAGAGTGACCACGGCATCAAGGAGGCTCTTCCCCTTGAACCTCCCGAAGGCCAGCAGGCTGGCCATCGGGGAGGCCAAGATAGGGATGAGCAACATGGTCCAAATGGCCAGTTTGGCCGAGAGGATCAGTGGTGTCCAATCCATGAGCTATTTGTATCCGTACTTGAGCTTCATCGCCTGGACCTCGGGGGAGGACAGGAACTTCACGAACTTGGCGGCCGCGTCGGCATGAGGAGCGGACTTCAGCACACAGGCGGCCTGGATGACCGGCGGGGCCTCATCAACCACGGTGAAGCAGCCCTTCTTGCCCACCTCGGTAAACACGGAGGAATAAGCGCAAAAGCCCACATCCGCGGAGCCGGTGGAAGCGAACTGGAAGGCCTGGGAGATGGACTGTCCATAGACCAGCTTGGGCTGAACCTTGTCCCAGAGGCCCGCAGCCTGCATAGCCTTCATGGAAGAGGTGCCGTAGGGCGCGGTCTCGGTGTTGGCGACGGACACCCGTTTCACGGCGTCATTGACCACGGTGGCCTTCCAGTCGTCGCCACAAAAATTCTTGTCGTTGGACCACAGAACCACCTGGCCCTTGGCGTAGACAAAGGGCTTTTCGGCCAAGCCGTCCGCAAAGAGCTTGTTCGGGCGCCTTTCGTCGGCGGCCATAAGTATATCGAACGGCGCGTCATTGATGATCTGACCGTACAGCTTGCCGGTGGAAGCATAGGTGGCCTGGGCCTTCAATCCGGTGGCCTTTTCAAAGGCCGGGATGATTTCCTTCATGACCGGAGTAAAATTGGCAGCCTGGGCGATAAAGAGATCCGCGGCGAAAGCTCCCGTGGGAATGAGCAGGCAAAACGCGAGCATCAATGAACAAATACGTTTCATGTCGACTCCTGAGGTAGGTTTTTGTTTCATAAAGATTAGTGGACGTGCCTCGTACATATGAACATCCGCACACCCCGGACAAGTGTGTCACGCAAACACCAAAACACGTGACAATAACGCAAAGTTCCTTTCCGGGCCGTCTCTGATCTTCCCCGTCCGAATGAAAAAATGTTGAAAAAAGGCTTGCCAACCGCCCGGTTCTTTTATAGACATTCTCTTCCTGAACGTGCCGAAGTGGTGGAATTGGTAGACACGCATGGTTCAGGACCATGTGGTTTTACGACCGTGGAAGTTCGAGTCTTCTCTTCGGCACCAGAATGAAACAGGGCCGCGTCCTCAAGGATGCGGCCCTTTTTCCGTCCCGGGACCCTTGCCGTAATGGACAGGTGAAGGAAATTCGGCTAAACGCCGCCAATGGGGGAGGGAATGCGGGCACGTCCGTTCCCAAGCCCTATTCCGGAGACCCTTTGCCTGGCGCGAGACGCCGAATCCTTTCACCACTTTTTTCTTACCAATTTCTTACCAAAGACATTTTTACCATATAGTATTGCACGCAACCGGACGATACCGCAGTTGTCGTGACATTCAAATATGTTGGGGGTTCAATGTTCGCCAATTTGAGCTTGAAGGTAAAAGTACTGGCCCTGGCCCTGCTCGGGCCGGTCATCGTTGCCGTGGTGCTGTCCGTCCACCAGGCCATCCAAATCAGAGACGACGCCGAACAAGGCATAGTCCAACAGAGCCGCGCGCTCATCCTCATGGCCGAGGCCGCCCGAAACGAAATGGCCAAAAAGCTCACCATGGGCATCATCGTGCCTTTCGATCAACTGGACAGCCAGGAGAAACTCCTGGAGTCCATCCCGGTCATCACCGCCATCAACATGGCCAAGCAACAGGCCAAGAAGCTGCAATACAACTTCCGTGTTCCCAAGGTCGCTCCGCGCAACCCGGTCAACAAGCCAACTCCTTTCGAGGAGAAGGTGCTGGCCGAACTCAAGGCTGAGCACCTGAGCGAGAAGGTCATCATTCAGGACAACGCCATCCACTATTTTCGTCCCATCCGCCTGACCAAGGAATGCCTATACTGCCACGGCAACAACAAAGGCGACCGCGACCCTGTTGGCGGCATCAAGGAAGGCTGGAAGGAAGGCGAAATCCACGGCGCATTCGAAATCATAACCCCCCTGGACGAAGTCAACGCCAGCGTGGCCAAGGCTGAACTCTACGCCGCCCTCGAAACAGTGGCTGTGCTCCTGGCCGTGGGTCTCCTGGTCTGGGTCCTGGTCAAACTGATCATCGTCGGCCCGCTCTTCCGTATCAGGACCTATGCCGCGTCCGTGGCCGAAGGCGACATCGAGGCCCGGCCCGAAGGGCAATTCGCGGCCGAGTTGGGCGTGGTCAAGGAGGCCATCCAGACCATGGTCACCAACCTCAAAGCCAAGATGTTCGAGGCGGACCAGAAAAAAGATGAGGCCGAGAGCGCCCACGGCGTGGCCGTAAAGGCCATGGAAGACGCCAAGGCCCAAGAGGCCAGGACCAATACCCTGCTGACCACCATGCAACGCATCGCGGGCGAGGCCTCGCTCATCGCCGAACAGGTCACCTCGGCCGCCGACGAACTCTCCTCCCAGGCCGACCAGGTCAGCCAAGGTGCGGACGTCCAACGCGACCGTACCACCCAGACCGCCACGGCCATGGAAGAGATGAACGCCACTGTCCTCGAGGTGGCTCGAAACTCCTCCAACTCCGCTGAATCCGCCTCCAACGCCCGCACTCAGGCCCAGGAAGGGGCCAAGATCGTACGCGAGGCCATCGACGCCATCCGCGATGTCCATGACCTGACCGCCACCCTCAAGCAGTCCATGGGCCAGCTCGGCAACCAGACCACGGACATTGGCCAGATCATGAACGTTATCGAGGATATCGCCGACCAAACCAACCTGCTGGCGCTCAACGCCGCCATTGAGGCGGCCCGCGCGGGCGAGGCCGGACGTGGCTTTGCCGTGGTCGCCGACGAAGTCCGCAAGCTTGCCGAAAAGACCATGGCCGCCACCAAGGAGGTCGGCAACGCCATCCAGGTCATCCAGGACGCCGCCGCCGCCAACATCCAGAGCGTGGACCACGCGGCCAAGGCCGTGGAACAGGCCACAGACCTGGCCAACCGGTCCGGCGAGGCCCTGGAATCCATCGTCCATTACGCCGACGACACCTCCGGACAGGTCCAGTCCATCGCCACCGCGGCCGAGGAACAGTCCGCCGCGTCCGAGGAGATCAACCGGGCCGTGGAGGATATCAACCACATCGCCACGGAGACCGCCGAAGGCATGAACCAGTCCGCCGAGGCCATCAACGAACTGGCCCGGTTGTCCGCTCAGCTTCTGAAGCTCATTGAGGAGATGAACGCGCATTAAGAATGCGTGGATGATATGGAATTAAGACGGGGGTCGCAATTATGCGGCCCCCGTTGCTTTATAAAATATAAATACAATGCTTTTGGCTGGTTACATCCTGTCTGCTTACATATTAACGTCTTGTCAGTTTTGAGGTGTGTTTTGAATGGAATAATGGAAAAGTCCTTATCGCTCAATTATGCAAGGAGATAGCATGGCGCAAACAGTAATGCTGAAGAATCCGGAAAACGGAATTGTGAAAAAGTAATTCGTCGGTTTCAGCTGGACCACCTTTTTCTTCGGAGGTTTCCCGGCTCTCTTCCGCGGAGACATCGTAACCGGCCTCATCGTGCTCGTGATCAATATTCTAACCATGGGGCTTGGAGGCATCATCTGGGCCTTCTTTTACAACAAGTCCTACACGACAAAACTACTGGAAAAAGGATACAAATTCGCGGACTCCGACGGAATGACATCCATAGCCAAAGCCAAGCTCGGCATAGCCGGCTGACCTTCTGAAAGATCGCGCCAAGCCTCCTCCGGGAGGCTTTTTTATTTACGACGAAATTCGCTGGCCGCTTGTCATCGCATGAACGTTTCATTATGGTTCACAAACTGGCAAACCGACGCACAACACAGGGGAATTTCATGGCCATAGCCGACCCGGCCGCATTGATACGGAGTCTGTCGAACAAGCAGGGACTTGCGGCCCTGCTGGACGTGCTGCCAATCGGCGTGGCCATCATGGACCGAGACGGGACACTGCTCGCGATAAACCGCAACTACGAGTCCCTGACCGGCGTGACAGGCGAGCAAGTGCAGGGCATCCGCTGCCTGCATGCCCTACGCTCGGACTACTGCATGCGCAACTGCCCAGTGCTGAGCGGTTGGACCGACAAACGCACCCGGACGCTGGAGGCGAACATCATCAATCGCGACCGGGAAAAGGTCAGCGTGCACCTGACCCTGGCCCCGCTGGTGGCTGACGACGGCTCCATCCGCGGGGTCATCGAGACGTTGATGCCCGCTTCCACCCACGCCATGGACGAAATCGTCAGCGGCGTCTCGGGACTGGGCGAGTTGGTTGGACGCAGCCCGGAGGTGCGCAAGATCTTCGCCATGACCCCGTCCATAGCCCAGACGGACTCGCCGGTGCTGATCACCGGGGAAACGGGCACAGGCAAGGACATGCTGGCCGAGGAGATTCACAAGGAATCGGACCGGGACGGGCCCTTCGTCAAGGTCAACTGCGGCGCTCTGCCCGTGCCTCTGCTGGAATCAGAGCTGTTCGGCCACGCCAAGAACGCCCTGCCCGGAGCTGACCACGCCAAGCCCGGCCGGTTGCGCATGGCCCACGGCGGCACGCTGTTCATCACCGAGATCGGAGATCTGCCCCTGCCATTGCAGACCAAGCTGCTGGCCTACATGGACGACCACGCGGTCCGGCCCATCGGCTCGACCAAGGTGGTCCACACGGATGTTCGCATCATGGCCGCCAGCCACTACGACCTGGAGGACATGGTCCGGCGCAAGCGATTTCGCCGGGACGTGCTCTACCGGCTGAACGTCATCCGCCTGCACCTGCCGCCCCTGCGCGACCGGGGCGAGGACCTGCTCCTGCTCCAGGACCACTTCCTGAAGATGTTCCAGGTGCGCTACGGCAAGAAAGTTGACCGCTTCTCCAAGAACGTGGAGACGCTGCTGCGCTCGTACGAATTTCCAGGCAACATCCGGGAGCTACGCAACCTGATCGAATACGCGGTCAACTTTTGTGACACCAATGTAATCCGCATGCGCCACCTGCCGGGCTACATGCTCCACGGGCCGAACCTGCCCGAAAACCTGTCCGTGCCGCCCAGAGCGGCGGAGACCGGCGCGGTGCGCGCGGCCCCGCCCGAACGATGGGAAGACGTGCAGCGCAAGATGATCCTGGAGACCCTGGTCAAGACCGGCGGACGAAAATCCAAGGCGGCCGAACTGTTGGGCTGGGGCCGCTCCACCTTGTGGCGCAAGATGAAACACTTCGGCATTGAATAGGCGATCCGCATGGAAAATATCCTCATCCCCCTTATGGACAACGAATTGTCCCCCCGCTTCGATCTCGCCCCGGAGATATTGATCATCTCCATCACCCGCGAGACCAGCGCCATGGGTACCCTGAGCGAGCGCATCATCAACCTGGAGTCACCTTCCGCCGAGGCCATGTACCGGCTGGTCATGGCCGAGAACATCCAGACCATCATCTGCGCGGGCATGGAAAACGAGGTCTACGAATTCCTCAAACGCAAGGGGATCAAGGTCGTGGACAACGTCTGCGGCCCCGTGGACCCCATCCTCGAAGCCTATCTGGCTGGCCGGCTTTCCTCAGGGCAAAATTATTTTTGACCCACCACCACGTCTCTTTTTGTTTCATTATGACACTATTCGCTGTTCCAAAATAGTTCCAAAATGTTTCAATTTGTTCTTGCGAAAAGTTTCACGTGATCCACTTGACGCAAGGAATCAATTGCTATCTATAGGAACGCGGACCAGACGATTGTTTCAGGATGTGAACTCCGTTCACGCCGCGTTGATGGGGGTCGATGCCGACCGAACGGTCCGAGGCTGTGTTTTCACAAAGGATGTTCCGTTTCTTGGCGGAGCGGGCGTCTCAGCCTTGTGCAAACAGTACTTCTTGGGAGGAAGGATTACATGAAAGTCAAAGAACTGATGACTCCGGTGGATGACTACCAGACACTGGGCACGGACGCCACGCTCGGGGACGTCGCCGCCGCCATCAAGCCCGACGGGCACCGGGACATCCTCATAGTGGATGGACAAGGCGATTTCGCCGGAGTTCTGACCATGTCCGACATCATCACCACGTTGGAACCCAACTACAAAAAACTCTTCAAGAAAAATCTGCAAAGCGAGACGCTCTCCAACCGCTATGTCGCCGAGCAGTTCAAAGAATTCAACCTCTGGTCCGACACCCTGAACAATATCTGCGCCCGAGGCGCGAAGATCAAGGTGACGGACGCCATGCACGTCCCCGAGGAAGGCCATTACATTAACGAGGACAACGACCTCGAATACGGCGTGCACATGTACATGGTCGGCACGCCACAGCCGTTGATCGTCCGCAACAACGGCCAGGTCACCGGCGTGCTGCGCATGTCGGACGTCTTCAAGGAAATCATCGGCCGCATGCACACCTGCGCAATGGCCGACTAGGCCCTGGGCCCAACGAGGAGACAATCATGGAGACAGCACACACCGCTAAGACCGCCTTTGATTGGAAACGCCTGGTGTTCATGCTCACGGGCGTCCTGCTTTTCGCCATTGTCTATTACAGCGCGCCCTGGCCCGACGCCGTCGACCCCATGGGCGAACATTTTCCCCTGTCCGTCCAGGCCAAGGGAGCCCTCGCCGTGTTCCTGCTGGCCGGAACCTGGTGGGTCTTCGAAGTGGTGCCCATCGGCATCACTTCGCTGATGATCGGCATCCTCCAGGTCATGTTCCTGATCCGTCCGGCCAAAGTTGCCTTCAAGGATTTCATGGACCCTTCGGTCCTGTTCATCTTCGCTTCCATCATGATCGGCCTGGTCTTCACCAAGACCGGCCTGACCAAACGGCTGGCCTACAAGATGCTCGATATCGTGGGCGAACGCACCTCTATGATCTATCTCGGCGTGTTCGTGGTCACCGCCGCCCTGACCCACATCATGGCCCATACCGCCGTGGCCGCGACCATCTACCCGCTGCTGCTGGCCATCTACGCCCTGTACGGAGAAGGCGACCGGCCCACCAAGTTCGGCAAGGGGCTGTTCATCGGCATGGCCTACGTGGCCGGCGCGGGCTCCATCGTCACCCTGCTCGGCGCGGCGCGCGGCGCGGTGGCGCTCGGCTTCTTCAAGGAGATCGTCGGGGTGGACGTCGGCTTCTTCGAACTGACCTACTACATGGCCCCCATCGGCTGGGGCATGACCTTCCTGCTGTGGGGCTTCTTCATGATCGTGTGCAAGCCAGAGAAGGACCGCATCCCCGGCCTGCGCGAAAAGGCCCGCGAGCTCAACGCCAAAATGGGCGGCCTGACCCGCGACGAGATCATGGCCGCCGTAATCGTCGGTTCGGTTATCGTCATCATGTCCCTGCGTGCATTCGTCCCGGCGCTCAAGGTCGTGGACAAGACCGCCATCATTCTCTGTTCCTCGGTCCTCTTCTTCGTCTTCAAGATCCTGGACCTCAAGGACCTTGAGGACATCCCCTGGAACATTATCCTGCTCTTTGCCGGGGCCATGTCCATCGGCTTCTGTCTGTGGGAGACCGGCGCGGCCAAATGGATGGCCGTCAACTGGCTGGTCATGTTCCAGGAGGCGAACTGGTTCATCTTCGTCATGTCCATAGCCTTCTTCGTGATGATGATGACGAACTTCATCATGAACGTGGCGGCCATCGCCATATCATTACCAGTGGCCCTGGTCATCGCCCCCTACCTGGGCGTGGCCCCCGAAGTCATCCTGTACGCCTCCCTGGTGGTGGCGGGCATGCCCTTCCTGCTCCTCGTCGGCGCGGCGCCCAACGCCATCGCCTACGACTCCGGCCAGTTCACCACCGGTGAATTCTTCGGCTGGGGCATTCCGGCATCCCTGCTGCTGATGATTCTGGTCGGCGTGGCCGTCCTGGTCATCTGGCCGATCATGGGCATGCCCATCACTCTCCCGGCCGGGGGCTAGGACTTCCAGGATGTATTCCGTAGTTACCACAACGGCTGCCGCGCCCGGCAGCCGTTTGTGCAACAACCTTCAAACACGGAGAGCCATATGGAGAAACTCGAAGAACTTTTCGACCACATAACGTCCAGGGTGAACGTCAATCTCAAGCCCATGGGCATCGACGTCCGCTCCATCCTCCAGAACTCCATCCCGCGTGAACGCCATCTGCTCTACTACGCGTTCTACGCTCTGACCGAGGACCACCCGATCAGCTTCAAATTCAAGAACTCCAATCTCGCCGGGACCTACTTCCTCGGCAAGACCCTGGTGGACAGCTCGGTGCTCTACAAGTCCAACGTTCGCGGCGACGAGCTCAAGCAAAAAGGCGACGTGGTCGAATTCAACGGGGTCAAGACCAAGCTCTTCTACGACGAGGTCATCCGGATAATCAATTCCTACCTGGTCAAGACCCTGGTCCACAACAACTCCAAAAACCCGGAGACCCCCGAGGTCTTCCGCATCCTCAATTCGGCGGCCATGCACTACTCCAACATCCACGGGACCACGCTCGAAGGCGTGTACCTCGGGGCGTTCGCCACGGCCGACCTGTCCATCATGCACAACTGCGTCATCGGCGACTTCGCCTATGTCCAGGCGGGGGACCTCTCCAGGCTGACCGTGGAGCCCGGCCGCGTATGGATCAAGTCCGGCGATCTGTTCGAGTTCAACTACGTCTATCCAGAGGGGGTCATCGAGCAATACGTCAAACTGGACGAAAACGGCCACCTGACCGGCAAGTTCGTGGACTATGTGGACGAGTTCAAAGAGGATTTCGTGCCCATCTATTCCACGGCCCGGCCCGAAACCGACTTCAAGGTCCCGGATACCGCCTACGTCTCCCCCTACGCAGTGCTCAAGGGCAAATGCGAGGTGGGCGAAAACGCGCTCATCGTGCAACGCGCCCACGTTGAGGACTCCGTCATCGGCAAGGGGTCCAACGCCCAGGAGAACTGCTACATCAAGAATTCGGTCTACGAAGGCAACAACGTCACCGCGCACGGCGGCAAGGTCATCTGGGCCACGGTGGGCGAAAACGTATTCGTGGGCTTCAACTCGTTCGTCCACGGCAGACAGGACTGTCCCATCGCCATCGGCCGCGACTCCATCGTCATGCCCCACACCATCATCGACCCGCAGGAATGCATCGAGATTCCGCCCAATTCGGCGGTCTGGGGATACGTCACCAAACAGACCGATCTCGCGACCCAGTGCATTGATCTGGACGAACTGGCCAAGGCCACGGACATCACCCTGGGCAACGCCACCTTCAAAGGCGACGGCAAAGCTTTCGTCGACGCGTTTAGACACCGCATCGATCACATACGAGAAGAAAACGGCGCATACTTCGACGGGTCCGATAAAACCCGCGGACATGCCCAAAAATCCCGAGATGCAGCCTTTAATATCCTTCAGCCCTTCCAATCGGGCCAGGATGCTGGCATGTATCCGACTATGACCATCGGGGACTAGTTCTTGCCTTCGAGACAGATCCCGGCAATCCAATCATCAGGAGTAACCGAACATGCCTCAATCACTGACACAGGCCTTTAGCAGAAACTTCCTTGGCAATGCGCCCAACTGGTACAAAATGGCCATTGTCATATTTCTGGTCATCAACCCGATCCTCATGCTCACGGCAGGGCCGTTCATAGCGGGCTGGGTCCTCATTGCCGAGTTCATCTTCACCCTGGCCATGGCCCTGAAATGCTACCCGCTGCCCGCGGGCGGCCTGCTGGCCATTGAGGCGGTCATCATGGGCATGACTTCGCCCAGGACCGTCTACAATGAAGCCCTGATCAACTTCCCGGTCATCCTGCTGTTGATCTTCATGGTCGCCGGCATCTACTTCATGAAGGACTTTCTACAGTATACCTTCACCCGTATCCTCACCCGGGTGCAGTCCAAGATCATCATTTCCCTGCTCTTCTGCTTCGCGGGCGCTTTCCTGTCCGCTTTTCTGGACGCCCTGACCGTCACCGCCGTAATCATCGCCGTGGCCTACGGCTTCTACAACGTCTACCACAGGTTCGCCTCTGGCAAGACCCCCAACTGCTCCCACGACCTGTGCGACGACATCGCCGTCAAGGAGCATGAGCGTGCCGATCTCCGGGAATTCCGCGCTTTTCTGCGCAACCTGATGATGCACGGCGCAGTCGGCACCGCCCTGGGCGGCGTGTGTACCCTGGTGGGCGAACCTCAGAACCTGCTCATCGGCGAGGTCATGGGCTGGCACTTCGTGCCCTTCTTCCTCAAGATGGCCCATGTATCCATGCCGGTCCTGCTGGTGGGCCTGCTGACCTGCATCTTGGTGGAGAAATTCCACATCTTCGGCTACGGCGCGACACTGCCGGGCAACATCCGTTCCCACCTGCTCGAAACCGCCATTGAAATGGAATCCAAGCGTGGCTTGCAGGGCAAGGCTCAGCTCGTGGTCCAGGCCCTTATCGGCGTGTGGCTGATCCTCGCTCTGGCCTTCCATCTGGCCGAGGTCGGCATCATCGGCCTGTCCGTTATCGTCCTCCTGACCGCCTTCAACGGCTTCATCGACGAGCACCAGCTCGGCCCGGCCTTTGAGGAGGCCCTGCCCTTCACCGCCCTGCTCGTGGTATTCTTCGCCATCGTCGGCGTCATCCACGACCAGCACCTGTTCGCCCCGGTCATGCACTTCGTCCTCGGCCTGGAAGGTCAGACCCAGCTCGCCGCCTACTACGCGGCCAACGGTCTGCTTTCCATGATCTCAGACAACGTGTTCGTGGCCACGGTGTATATCTCCGAGACCAAAATGCACTTCGAGCAGCTCCTGGCGACCGTCCCGGGCGTGACCGACGCCGTGGGCCTCATGGACAAGCTGACCGACCCGCACCTGGTGCGCACCGACGTCATCGCCTCCCTGCCCGCCGGCATGCAGGACCAGGTCTCCAAGCTGATGACCCACTTCGACCACCTGGCCATAGCCATCAACACCGGTACCAATATCCCGTCCGTGGCCACTCCCAACGGACAGGCCGCCTTCTTGTTCCTGCTGACCTCGGCCCTCGCCCCGGTCATCCGCCTGTCCTACGGACGTATGGTCGTCCTGGCCCTGCCCTACACCATCACCATGTCCATCACCGGCCTGGCCGCCACCTACTTCTTCTCCTGGTAGCGACCGAGACAACGACAACCAAAAGGCCCCGCGCAAATTGCGCGGGGCCTTTTTTTGGTTCATCCGGCCCAAGCGTACTTTTAGGGAGTTAAAGCCATGAGCGCGCGTGTAGCAGAGCTAGTCGGGACCAAACAGATACCCCCACGCGGCCAAACGATGTGGGGACCCGAGAAGCCCAAATCGCGCTCGCTCCGCAGAGCCGTCCGCGTCGATCCCGGCTGACGCGCGGTCAAGGAGAAGCCTTCGGCGTTATGACAAAAGGAAGAGGCGGCCTCTCGGGGGAAAAGTATCCTCAAACCGGATGAGCCTTTTTTTTGCCGCCCATATCCCGTTGACAGGGGAAAGCGGCAGCCCTGATCCACGCCTGTTCACGCAAAATCCTGCACAGAAGCGCAAAATTCACCCAGCCAGTTTGACACAACCTGCGGATATCTGTTCGGATAGTCCCGTAATAGGCAATGACCACGGAGCCCCGAATGTCTTGTTTCAGGGGCCCCTGCCCCGGAAAACGCCAAACCATCGGGAGGCCCATGCCCCATATGTTCGCCAACCGGCCGAGGCTATACAATCCCCTCGGCGACAGCAAAGACACCGAAGCGCAATTCAAGTGGGAGACCATCAACGCCGTCTTGTACAAGCTGGGCGGGCTGGTCTTCATTCTCGGCAGCGTACTGTTCTTCCCGAGCCTGCAGCGGTATACGGACATCGGGGCCTGGACGTTCCTGATCGGTTCCCTGCTCTATCTCGTGGTCACGGCCCACGACTATTTCGAGGTCTTGCGCAACTGGCGACACAAGAGCGTTCACTCGCGCTACGACATTCTGGAGCGCGTTGCCGCTGCCGCCTACCTCTTCGGGACGGTGCTGTTC
>Ga0075011_10000906_pt1 | contig 15937 bp, 15 predicted proteins | sample TARM_MetaG_T_14_FD_72354 | JGI IMG/M metagenome (GOLD analysis project Ga0075011, IMG submission 72354) | Freshwater microbial communities from Pennsylvania, USA, analyzing microbe dynamics in response to fracking - TARM_MetaG_T_14 | ecosystem: Environmental > Aquatic > Freshwater > River... | reverse complement strand
GAGCGTATAGTGGATGGTGTTGTTGTCGCGCTGGGAAACCAGCAGGTTGGGCCCGTCGGTGAATTCCTGCCGGCCATAGCGCACGCCCACGTCGAGGCCCGCGACCCGGTCGCTCGCCTCGGCAAAGGATTGCAGCACGATCATCTTGTTGCGCCAGTAGCCCGAGGGCGCGCCCAGTTCGACCCCGCCCAGCCCGGCATGGCCCAGTTCGCCATAGAAGCGGAAATGCGAGCCCACATGAAGGTCCGCGCCCCCCATCAGGCGGTCGATGTCCTGCCGCTGGGCGCGCGCATCGCGCAAGTTGGGGTTGGTGGTGTGGTTGACGCGCAGGCGTAATTCGCCCGAGAACGTCACGTAGATCTGGCCATCGGCGGTGATCGGCAGGGCCTTGAGCCGGTCGAGCGGATCGTCGCGCCGTGCAGGATCGCGCATCGCGCTCCAGTCTTCGGCCCAGCGCGACAGCGCATAGCCATTGACCGCGCCCGCCTCGCTATTGGAAGCAACGGGGTAATGTGCCGGGGCGCTGTTTTGCGCCGCCCCGGCCTCTGCGGCCAGGGCCGGGGCGGCTTGTGCCGCCAGCAGGCCGCTCAAAAGGGTGCGCGACAGCGGTGCTGCCCGCAGGCGCGAGGGATTGGCACGCATGGATTTCCTCTCCGGGTCGGCGCCTTTGGCGCCTGATCTGGTAATGTCTAGGTGTTGTGTCCGGGCTCAGGCGGCCTGGGTGGCAGGCTCGATCCTGTTGGCGAGGGCCGCGTCGAGCGCACCGCGATCAAGCGTGCCTTCCCAGCGCGAGACCACCACGGTCGCCACCGCATTGCCGATGAAATTGGTCAGGCTGCGGCATTCGGACATGAAGCGGTCGACCCCCAGGATCAGCGCCATGCCCGCCACCGGAACGGTGGGCACGATCGAAAGCGTGGCGGCCAGCGTGATGAAGCCCGCCCCGGTGACACCCGCCGCCCCCTTGGACGAGAGCATGGCAACGCCCAGCAGCATGGCCTGCTGCCCGAACGTGAGGTGCACGTTGCAGGCCTGGGCGATGAACAGCGAGGCCAGCGTCATGTAGATATTGGTGCCATCGAGGTTGAAGCTGTAGCCGGTGGGCACGACCAGCCCGACCACGCTCTTGGGGCAACCGGCGCGCTCCATCTTCTCGATCAGCGCGGGCAGCGCGCTTTCCGACGAAGACGTGCCCAGCACCATCAGCAGTTCGGTCTTGAGATAGGCGATCAGGCGCAGGATCGAAAACCCGCACAGGCGCGCCACCACGCCCAGCACGACCACCACGAACAGCGCCGAGGTCAGGTAGAACGTCGCCACCAGTTGCGCCAGATTGACCAGGCTGCCCAGCCCGTACTTGCCCACGGTGAAGGCCATGGCCCCGAAGGCGCCGATGGGGGCAACCTTCATGACGATCGCCACGAGGCGGAAGAAGACCACGGCGATGTCGTCGACGACATCCAGCACGCGCGCGCCCCGCATACCCGTGGTCGAAAGCGCAACCCCGAACAGGATCGCCACGACCAGCACCTGAAGCACGTTGGCCTGGGTGAACGCGGACAGGAACGTATCGGGGATCATCGCGGTGAGGAAACCGGTGACCGTCGTCTCGTGGGCCTTGGCGGCATATTCGGCGACCTTGGCGGTATCGAGCGAGGCCGGATCGATGTTGAGCCCGGCGCCGGGACGCACGACATTGGCCACGATCAGCCCGACGATCAGCGCAAGGGTGGAGAAGAAAAGGAAATAGGCAAAGGCCTTGGCCGCCACGCGGCCCACCGAGGCCAGATCGCGCATCCCGGCGATCCCGCTCACGATGGTCAGGAAGATGACCGGCGCGATGACCATCTTGACCAGCTTGACGAAAGCATCGCCCAGCGGCTTGAGCGCCTCGCCCGTGGCGGGCGCGAAATGGCCGATCAGGACACCGGCGGCAATGGCGATGAGCACCTGGACATAGAGGTGTCCGTACCAGCGGGTCGGACGGACGGCACGCGGCTCGAAATCGTCGGGGTGCGTGGGTACCTGAAGCATGGTCTTTGCCTTTGATCCTCTCTTGGTCCGACCCACCCCATGCGGGGCATTGTGCGGAACCTTGCCCTATCAATGCCGCCAATGGAGCGGCGCGCAAAGCCTTTCGGACAACCTCAAGAAAATAACACTTATTCAATGTCATAAATGAAATTATAGGCAATTTTACGGGCAGCAATCGACACAGCGGCGCAAGGCCTTGTGTCAAAATATGCACATTACCGAAGGTCTCTCGTTCTTTGGGCCAAAGACGGCGGAAAGGCGGCTGAAATGGCTTGCCATCAAAGCCCGCCCGGGCATAGGACAGGCCTTGGTCGCACAGGCGGCCGGCAACAAAAGATGGAACAGATCATGGCCTGGAACACCCCCAAGATCGTCGAAGTCGCTCTGGGCGCCGAAATCAACTGCTACGCTTGCGCAGTGATCAAGGCCTGAGCAGCCATACAGACCTGCATGTCCGCGCGCGCCTGCGTGAACAGGACATGCAGGTCCGCTCGGTTCAGCCCAGGCCGCCGCGCCTGACGGCCCGCTGACCACAGGGTGAGCCCGTCACAGGCTGGCGACTTGCGCTGAACCGAGCCCCCTTTCTGGCTGGAGACCAAACCTTTGTACGCCATTGTCCTGGGGGCTGCCGCAGGCGGCGGCTTTCCCCAGTGGAATTCGAACGCGCCGGGCTGCAACCGCGCGCGCAGCGGTGATCCGGCCGCCCGGGCCCGCACCCAGGCCAGCCTCGCGGTCAGCGGCAACGGGGAGGACTGGTACCTTCTCAATGCCTCGCCCGACTTGCGCGAGCAGCTCAATGCCACGCCCGAGCTTCATCCCAAGACCGGCCTGCGCTCGACCCCGATCCGGGGCGTGATCCTGACCGGCGGCGATGTCGACGCGATTGCCGGGCTGCTGACCCTGCGCGAGCGCGAGCCCTTCACTATTCACGCCACGGCGCGCATCCTGGGCATTCTCGATGCCAATCCGGTGTTCGAGGTGCTCGCCCGCGATTGTGTCGAGCGGCGCCCGCTCACGCTGGGAACCCCGGTGGAACTGGCCGGGGGGCTGACCCTCGAACTCTTCGCCGTACCCGGCAAAGTGCCGCTCTACATGGAACAGGGCAGCGGTATGCAGCCCCTCGTCGCCGACGAGACGACCGTGGCCGCGATGCTCACCGACGGCACCCGCCGCCTGTTCTACATCCCCGGTTGCGCGGCGATGACCGACGACCTGCTCGCCCGGATCGAGGGGGCAGATGTCCTCCTGTTCGACGGCACCTTGTGGGCCGACGACGAGATGGTCCGCGCAGGCGTGGGCGCCAAGACCGGCCAGCGCATGGGCCACATGAGCATGTCGGGCCCGCAAGGGGCCATCGCGACGCTGGCGGGCGCGACCATCGGCCAGCGCTGCTTCATCCACATCAACAACACCAACCCGGTGCTTCTGGCCGACAGCCCCGAGCGCGCGCAGGCAGAACAGGCGGGCTGGACCATCTGCCATGATGGCATGAGGATAACCCTATGACTGCTGCTCCTGCTGTTCCGGCCCTGCTCTCGCCCGAAGACCTCGAAGCGGCGCTGCGCGCCATCGGGGCCGCGCGCTATCACATCCACCACCCGTTCCACCGCCTGCTGCACGACGGCAAGCTGACGCGCGGGCAGGTTCAGGCCTGGGCGCTCAACCGCTACTGGTATCAGGCCGCCATTCCCATCAAGGACAGCATCCTGATGGCCCGCTTCGAGAGCGGCGAGCTGCGCCGCGAATGGCGCCGCCGGATCGAGGATCACGATGGCCGCGTCCACCCCGACGGCAGCACCGACACCGGCGGGATCGAACGCTGGATCAAGCTGGCCGAAGGCGTGGGCCTGTCGCGCGAGATGGTCGTGGCCGCCGACCAGATCCTGCCCGAGACACGCTTTGCGGTCGATGCCTATGTCCACTTCGTGCGCGATCGCTCGCTGCTCGAAGCCGTCGCCTCGTCGCTGACCGAGCTGTTCTCGCCCAGGATCATCGCCGAGCGCGTCTCGGGCATGCTCGCCAACTATGACTGGATCGGCCCGGACACACTGGCCTATTTCACCCCGCGCCTGACGCAGGCCCCGCAGGACAGCGATTTCGCCCTCGCCTATGTCAAGCAGCACGCCGACACCGTGGAGAAGCAGCAGGCCGTGCTCGCCGCGCTGCGCTTCAAGTGCGACGTGCTGTGGAGCCAGCTCGACGGGCTCTACTATGCCTATGTCGCCCCCGGTTTCGTGCCGCCCGGCTGCTTCGTGCCCGAAGACGCGCGCACGAGCGAACAGGCCCCCGCATGAGCGAAAACGCCCCCGCAGAAGATGCCGTCCCCCGCTTCCGCCGGGGCGTGAAGCTGCGCTTTGACGAGGCGCGCGGGCACTGGGTTCTGCTGGCGCCGGAAAAGGCCTTCGTGCCCGATCCCATCGCCGCCGAGATCCTCCAGCTGATCGACGGCCAGCGCTCGATTGCGCAGATGGCCGAAAATCTGGCCAGCCGCTTCGACGCCCCGCTGGCGACCGTTCAAGCCGACACCACGACGATCCTGTCCGATCTGGCCGCGCGCGGAGCGCTCGAACTGTGAGCGCGCCTCTCGCGCCCCCGATGGGCCTGATCGCCGAACTGACCCACCGCTGCCCGCTGCAATGCGCCTATTGCGCCAACCCGGTCGAGATGGTCCGTCCCGCGCAGGAGCTGACCACGCAGGAATGGTTCGACGTGATCGACCAGGCCGCGAAAATCGGCGTGCTCCAGCTTCACCTGACCGGGGGCGAGCCGATGGCCCGGCGCGATCTGGTCGAGATCGTCGCGCGCGCGGCCCAGCGCGGGCTCTATACCAACCTGATCACCTCGGGCGTCCTGCTCGACGACAAGGCCATGGCCGCCCTGCTCGAAGCCGGGATCGACCATATCCAGCTCTCGTTTCAGGAAGCCGAGCCGGTCATGGGCGACCATTTCGGCGGCTATCGCGGGGGCCACGCCAAAAAGCTGGAGGCCGCGCGGCGCATCCGCGAGGCAGGGCTTTCGCTCACCACCAATTTCGTGCTCCACCGCCAGAACATCGCCAGCCTGCCCGCCATGCTCGCGCTGGGCGAGGAACTGGGCTCCGACCGCATCGAGATCGCCCATACCCAGTATTATGGCTGGGCCTTGCGCAACCGCGACGCGCTGCTGCCCACGCGCGAGGAGCTCGAAACAGCGACCGCCCTTGTCGAAGCCGCCCGCGCGCGGCTGGGCTCGCGCATCGCCATCGATTACGTGGTGCCCGATTATCATGCCAGCCAGCCCAAGGCCTGCATGGGCGGCTGGGGCAACCGCTTTTTGCATCTTCTGCCTTCGGGCGAAGTCCTGCCGTGCCACGCCGCGCAGACCATTCCGGGCCTGCGCTTTGCCTCGGTGCGCGAGGTCAGCCTTGCCGAAATCTGGCGCGCCGATCCGGCCTTCAACCGCTTTCGCGGCACCGACTGGATGCCCGCGCCCTGTCGCTCGTGCGATCAGCGCGAGATCGACTGGGGCGGCTGCCGCTGTCAGGCCCTGCTGCTGGCCGGAGACGCGGCGGCGACCGACCCGGTCTGCGCCCGCGCGCCCGATCACGGGGTGATCGAAACGATCCTCGCCGCCCGGCCCGAAGAGCCCCCCGCGCTGATCCCGCGCCGCCTTTGACGAAGGAGGTGGTTGGCCGAGCACCTTGACAGGGCCAACCAGTGCCGCACAGGCTTGGCGCGATGACTGACTTGCGCACGCTCTATCCGCCCATCGAACCTTATGCCACCGGCACGCTTGCCGTGGGCGATGGCCATGTGATCGCCTATGAACGCTGTGGCACGCCCGGCGGCATTCCGGCGGTCTTTCTCCATGGCGGGCCGGGCGGCGGCATTTCGCCGCGCCATCGCCAGATGTTCGATCCCGCCCGCTACGACGTGCTGCTGTTCGACCAGCGCGGCTGCGGCAAGTCGACGCCCTATGCCGGGCTGGAAGCCAACACCACCTGGCACCTTGTCGCCGACATGGAAGCCTTGCGCGAAATGGCCGGGTTCGAGCGCTGGCTGGTCTGCGGCGGCTCGTGGGGATCGACCCTTGCGCTCGCCTATGCCCAGAGCCACCCCGAACGGGTGCGCGCGATGGTCCTGCGCGGCATTTTCACCGCCACGCGCGCCGAAGTGGACTGGTATTACCAGCACGGCGCCAGCGAGGTCTTCCCCGATTACTGGGAGGATTTCATCGCCCCGATCCCGCCTGAAGAACGCGGCGACTTGCGCGGCGCCTATCGCCGCCGCCTGACCGGCGAGGACGAAGCCGAGCGCCTGACTGCCGCCCAGGCCTGGTCCCTGTGGGAGGGGCGCACGTCCAACCTCCTGCCCCAGCCGCTCGACAAGACCGGCTTTGCCGATGCCCATTTCGCGCTCGCCTTCGCGCGGATCGAGAACCACTTCTTCACCCACGACTCCTGGCTGGAGCCCGACCAGTTGCTGCGCAACTGCGACCGGATCGCCGCCATTCCGGGCACGATCGTTCAGGGGCGCTACGACATGGTCTGCCCGGCCCGCACCGCCTTTGCCCTTGCCAAGGCCTGGCCGCGCGCCGATTTCCGCCTGATCCCCGATGCCGGGCATTCCTGGCTCGAACCGGGCACGCTCGACGCGCTGGTCCGCGCGCTCGATGGCCATGCTGCTTGCGGAGACCTGTCATGATCGTGACCCTGAGTGATGCCGAAATCGGCGAGGCCCTCGCCACCCTGCCCGAATGGACCCACGATCTGGAGCGCCGCGCGCTGCACCGGCGCGTGGCCCTGGCCGATTTTCCCGCCGCCATGGCCTTCATGATGCGCGTGGCCTTTGCCGCGCAGGCCATGAACCATCACCCGGAATGGACCAATGTCTACAACCGGATCGACATCTGGCTGACCACGCACGACGCCGGAGGAATCACCGCCTACGACGTGTCGCTCGCGCAAAGAATAGATGGCCTGCTGGCCTGATCCCGACCCGATCCCGGCCTTGACGCCAGACAGTTCCTTGCCGGAAAATCCTCCGGAATTGACATTCCTTTACACGCGCTTTCCCACGCGATGTGCCATGGCTCGGCCCGGTTCAACGCGTGGGTTTTGGCCTTTGTTCACCAAGTCCGGTTCGTCTGCGAGTGTATCTGTCTGGCAATTGCCCGAAAGGGAATCTTGCGGACAGAAGACGCGGCGGGTCAATCTGGGCTGGATACTGGCCTGCAACAGCGGGCTTTGGGGCACGATGGTCGGTTTCGCCATCGGCCTGAACTGGCTGATCACCCGCAGTTGAGCGGGCGAACGGAATTGAGCGCGCCGGGCCAGAGGGTTCGCGCCGCATGACGAGACAAGCATCCGTGGGTCCAGGCGCTTTAACCCCGCGCCCGGACTGGCGAACCGGCAGGGCTCCATCCACGTCTTCCTGACGGGATCGCCGCACCGGATGCTGGACATGCCAGAGCATCGGCGGCCTTGCCGCGCGGCGCTCTGGCATTTCCTTTTTGGGCCATTTCCTTTTTGAGCCAGTACCTTTCAGGGCAAGATCATCAGCGGAAAGCCAGCAGCGGCAGGCTCAATTCAAAGGCCGTGCCCTGTCCGGGGGTGCTGCGGCAGGCAATCGTGCCATGGTGGCGCACCATGACCGTGTGAACGAAGCTCAGGCCCAGACCCGCCCCGCCCGTCTTGGGCCCCAGCCCGACCGGGCCACGATGGAACCGCTCGAACATCCGCGCGCGCAAGTCCTCGTCCATCCCCACGCCCTCGTCCGCGATGATCACCCGGCCCCAGATGCTGCCATCGGCATGGGTGTCGCGCGTGAGCGTGCAGGTGATCGTGGTGTTTTCGGGGCTGTACTTGATCGCATTGCCGATCACATTGGCCAGCGCGCGGGTAAGCAGTGACCGCTCGCCCAGCACCACCATCGGCTCATCCCCCGCCATATCTCCGGCGGTGACGATCTGGATCGCCTTGGCGCGCGATTGCGGCCAGAGGTCGTCGATGGCATCGATCAGCATGTCCGGCAGGCCGATCTCCTCCAGCCGGTAGTCGAGGTTTTCGGCACGGGCGAGCTGGACGAAGCCATCGGCCAGCCGCAAGGTGCGCTCGGCATAGAGCCGGATCGCCTCGCGTTCGAGCGGGTGGATATGGCCGCTCGCCGCCGTTTCCAGCACCGCCAGGATCGAGGCCTGGGGCGAGCGCATGTCGTGGGTGAGCAATTGCACGACATCGTCACGCTGGCGCTGGACGGCCTTGGCCTCGCTGATGTCGACCAGACGGATCACCCAGCCCGCATGCGCGCCCTCTGCCGATGTCTGCCCGGCCATGCCCAGCAGGAAGAAATGCGCCTGATCGCGCTGGACTTCCAGCGTATGGGGCCCGGGCCCCTCGGGCGGGAACGCAATCGCCTCGCCACTGCCGCTGCGCCGGAAACAGGACAGCAGCGCCTGCACATCGGGAAGGGCATCAACGGGCAGCATCGGCCCGGTATCGATTGGCCCGGTATCGAGGTTGACGCCCATGCCCGCAAACAGCCGCTGGGCCGCCGCATTGGCCATGACTATGCCGCCATCGAGCCCGGCCACCAGCGTCGGATCGGGCAACTGGTCGAGCCGGTCGGCCACGAAATGGCGCATTTCGCGATTGCGCGCGATGGCCGCCTGCATCAGCGTGAGCGTGCAGCCCACCCCGCGCGAACGGGCCGCGTCATCCCGCGCGGCGCGCGGCAGCAAGGCAGGCTCGGCATCGAGCCGCTGCAATTCGCCGCGCAGGAACTGTTCGGTCACCGCCAACTGGCGCCACCCCCACAGCGGATAGGCGACCGCCAGCCCGGCCAGCGCCGCGCCGGGCGGCAACCACACATGGCAGACCATCAGCCCGAGCGCGCTGATCACCAGCACCAGCCCCACCGCCAGCGTGAAGACCGCCAGAGCCGGAAAGGGCCGCCATGGCCCGAGTGCGCCCATCAGGAGCCAGAGCGGCACCAGCGCCAGGGCCAGACTGGCCACCAGCCCGGCCTGACTGATCATGTGTCCGCTCACCAGCGCCTGATAGAGCCCCGCCTCGATTTCGAGACCGGACACGACCGGCCCGCCGGGAACCGGATAGCGACTGGCAAGGCCCGTCGCCGTGGCCCCGACCAGAACCACGCGCCCGCGCAGCAATTCGGGGGGCACCTCGCCCGCCAGAACGGCAGCGGCGGACACCGCGGGGTGATCAGCCCCCCCCTGCGCGAGCGGAATACGCCGGGCGCCGGGCCTGTCGGTCCGGGCGCGCACATCGGCATTGCCCTGCGAACGGGCAAGCAGCGCCATGAGGTGGCGATCGGGCGCCTCCCCTGCCGAAACCGCGGCGCCTGCCCCCTGTCGCGGCAGGAGGATCGTTGCCGAACGGACAACGCCATCGGCATCGGGCTCGACCGTGGCATAGCCCACACCCGCCGCTGCCGCGCGCAAGGGCATGATCGGCATGGCCCCGGCCCCATCGCCCGAAGCGCGCAACATCGGCAGGAACACCGGCGTCCCCCCGGCACTCGCCCTGCCGAGCGCGGCCGCAAGGCGCGCGTCGTCATCCGGGTCGCCCGGCTCGGTGAACAGGACATCGTAGGCAATCGCCCGGGCACCGGCCTGTTGCAGGCGCTCGATCAGGGCGGCATGGACCGACCGGCTCCACGGCCAGCGCCCCAGCCGCTCGATGCTCTCGTCGTCGAGGCCGACCAGCATCGGGGACGAGGGCGAGGATGAGGAAGACGCAGCAGAACGGCCCGGCGACAGCCCCGCCGGGGTGATCTGGAGCAGATGATCATAGACCGCATTGTCGAGCCGCAGCAAAGTGCGGTCGACCGTCAGGACGATCACCAGCAGGCTCGCCAAAAGCGCAATCGCCCACCACTGGCTCCGCAGACGCACGGAGGGGCCGAACCTCACCAGCCGCCGCCCTTGATCCTCAGTTCTTCATAGGCCGACCAGGCACCCCCTGCCTGACCTGCCTGACCTGCCTGACCTGCCTGACTTGCCTGACCTGCCCGCTCGACCATCACCCTCCAGCGATAGCGGCCCGAAGGCAGCGCATAGCCTTCGACCATCGGGATCGTCAGCCCGTCGCGGTCGAGCAGCGGGCGGCCCTCCTTGCCCTTGCGGACAAGCTGGAACCGATAGCGCACCCCGCGCGGATCATCGACCTGCCAGCGGAAGCGGGTATGCTGCACGGAAGGCCCTGCCGTGGTCGGGGCCCAGTCGGTTTCGGTCCACAGGCGCAGGCCGATGCGGTCACGCGAAAAGCCCTGCACCGCCGGTCGCCCTTCGAGGCCATTGCCGTCGATGGCGGTGACCCGCGCGAAATAGGCGCCGTTGGGCTGGGGGCCGAGGTCCGCCTCGCTCTGGCTGGTCACCGTCTCGTCGAGCACCCTGACGAAGGCCTCATCGGCGGCAATCTGGACGTGATAGGCCCGCGCGCCCGCCATCGGCGCCCAGGCGAAATGAAGCCCCTGCCCGTCCTGAACCGCGCCCGCATCGCGCCAGCCGGGCGGATCGAGCAGTTCGACCGGATGGTCGAGCCGACTGGTCGAGCCATACCCGGCAGGCAGGCTCTGCGCGGCATGATCCTCGACATCGAAGCCGACCTTGCCTTCGAGCACCTCGCTCGTCGCCAGCCCGTCCGACTTGTCGTAGGCCATGCGGAACCGGGTGCCGCGTACCGACGTAACCGCGCCGGGAGTGGCGAACTGGAACGTGCTGCGCGGATCGGTCATCGGGGTGACATGCGCGGTGGCATGGCCATATTCGATGGAAAACAGCCGCTCGACATGGGTATCGAGCACGACCCGGCGCATGCGCTGGACCCGCACGGCCGATTGCGAGGGCAAGGCGATGCTCGTCGCATCGGGCAGGACCAGCGTGACGAACGACTTGTCGCCGGTGGTCACCAGCATGCCTTCGTCGACCACGGCGCCGACCCCGGCGGGCCGCCCATCGATGGTGACCGTGCCCCGGCTGCTCTGGACGATGGCGCGCACGGGTTCGTGGCGCAGCAATTCGCGCGGGAACAGCAGGGTCATGCCCACCGGCAGGCGCAACGGATCGGCGACGTGATTGAGCTTCTGGACCACGCGATAATCGTCGACCCGGATCAGATAGCGCGATGCGAGGCGGAAAAGATTGTCACCGGGCCGGACGGTATAGGGCACGAGCGCGGGTGTGGACGCGGACGCCGGTGCGGCAGGGCCCGGCAGCACGGCGGCCACCGGCACCCCGACCGGAGCAGCCTGCACCACCCCGGCCACCCCCACCCCGCACAGCAGCATGGCTGGCGCAAGGCCGGAACAAAGCCGGGGCCGGAGCCCTTGGCGGCGTTCAGGAATCGAGTGCTTCAAGACGATAGCCATAGGCATAGATCGGGACCAGCTTGAACCCGTTTTCGGGCCGCAGGTTGAGCTTGGTGCGGATGTTGGAAATATGCGCATCGAGCGTGCGGCTCGGCAAGTCGGGATTGCGACCCCACAGTGCCTCGAAAATATAGGCCCGCGCCAGCGCGCGGTGCAGGTTGCGGAACAGCAGCAGCGCCAGCGCGAATTCCTTGGCCGTCACCGACACCGGCTTGCCCGCCAGTTCGACCGTCTCGGCGCGGGTATCGAAGCGATAGGGGCCATAGGTTTCGAGGCCGGGCGCAGCCGAAGGATAGGCGCGGCGGCCCAGCGCATCGACGCGCGCCTTGAGCACGGCCGGCGCGACCGGCTTGATCACATAGTCGTCGGCCCCGCCCTGAAGGCCGGCCACGATGTCTTCCTCGGCCGAACGGCTGGTGAGCATGAGCGCGGGGGGTGCAAGGTCGAGGTTCGCCTTGATCCAGGCGATCACCTCCAGCCCCGAAAGCCCCGGCACGTTCCAGTCGAGGATCAGGAGATCATACGTCGTGCGATGGAGCGCACGGGTCATCAACTGGCCATCGCCATACACGTCGCAGGTGTGGCCCGCCTCGGCCAAAGTCATCTCGACGAGGCTGGCGAGTGCCACGTCGTCTTCCAGTATCGCTATGCGCACGATTGCCCTTCAACGCCGCCCATTGCGGCTATTTTCACCCCTTACCAAGGCGCGTGCCGATTACGAGCGTTTGGCCGCGCGCTTTGCAATGTTTTACGTCCCGCTTCGACACGCCCGGAACCACGCTCAGAACCAGAACCTGACGCCTGCAACCGCCCGCAAGGCGGTCGGGTCATCGCCCGAGGCGCGCATCAACCGGGCCGAGCGGCTCCCGCGCGTTTCCCAGTTCACCCCGACATAGGGCGCAAACTCGCGGGCGATCTCGTAGCGCAGGCGCAGGCCCAGTTCGGCCCGGCCCAGCCCGGCCCCGGTGCGCAGCTCGGGCATGTCCTGTGCTGAAAAATCCAGCTCGGCGCGGGGCTGGAGGATCAGGCGCTGGGTGATCCGCTGGTCATAGCTGCCTTCCAGCCGCGCGGTCACCTCGCCCTTGTTCGAGATGAACAGCGAGCCTTCGACATCGAACCAGTAGGGCGTGATCCCCTCGATGGTCAGCGCGGCATGGGTGCGATGGGGGCCCCGCCCCAGATCCTGACGCACACCGGCCCGCACGTTGAACCAGGGATCGAGCGCGTGAAGCCAGCCGACCTGAATTTCGGCCCGCTCGGCCTTCTCGCCCGCGAGGCCCTCGCCCTCGGATTCGATGGCGAGGCGGTTCACGTCGCCACCCCACCAGCCCTTGGCGTTCCAGGCATAACCTTGCGCGTCTTTGCCGGTTCCGGGGCGCCATTCGGCCTGATCGACCAGCAGCATCGAGAACGGCATGCCGCCCGCATCGTGGATCGTGGCCTTGCGCGCGCGGGCCATGACCGCCGGATCGAAAATGGCATCGGCAGCGTGATCGGTGGGGATCGGCGGGGGAGAGGCTTCCTCGTCCGGCGAGGAAACCGGCGCAGCGTGATCATGCATAGTGCCCGGCATATCGGCCATCTGGGCCAGGGCCGGGCCTGCCGTGCCGACCATGGCCACCAGCACGGCTGCGAAAAGACGCATGCTCATGCCGCGTTCTCCCCGGCGCGCACGGTCACCACGCGGAACATGCCGGTGTGCATGTGCAGCAGGACGTGACAGTGAAAGGCCCAGTCGCCCAGCGCGCTGGCGGTCAGATCGAAACGGACCTTGCCGCCGGGCAGGACATTGACCGTGTGCTTGCGCGGCGCCTTGTCGCCCGCCCCGTTGACCAGTTCGAAGAAATGGCCGTGGAGGTGGATCGGGTGGGGCATCATCGTGTCGTTGATCAGCGTCACGCGCACGCGCTCGCCATGGCGGAACGGGATCGGATCGGGGTTCTCGCTCAGCTTCACGCCGTCAAAGCCCCACATGTAGCGTTCCATGTTGGCAGTCAGGTGAAGGTCGAGGTGGCGCGTGGGCGCGCGGCGGTCTTCCGAGGGGACCAGCGCCCTGAGGTCGGCATAAGTCAACACCCGGTGATCGACCTGTTCGAGCCCGGTCGGGCGGTCGGCCAGACGGTCGATGGGCGCGGGCGCGATGGTCGCCACGCCCGGCCCCATGCGGATCGAGGGGGCCGCCAGCGACTTGTCGCGCATTTTCATGGTCATCGCGCCATGATGCGCGTGCCCGGAAGGCGGGGCGTCTGCTGGAGCCGAAAGGTCGAGCGTGCCGCCCTCCATGCCCATCCCCCCCATGTCCATCCCGCTCATGTCCATGCCCATATCGCGCATGGTCAGCAGCGGGCGCTTGCGCAGAGGCACCAGCGGGGCGACCATGCCCGCCTGCGGGGCGAGCGTCGCGCGGCACAGGCCCGAGCGGTCGAGCGCCTCGGCGATGATCGCGACCGGCTCGGCTTTCGCCGGGCAGACGATCACGTCATAGGTTTCGGCAATGGCGATCTGGAATTCGTCGGTCTCGACCGGCTCGACATCCTGCCCGTCGGCCTGGATCACCCGCATCGGCAGGCCGGGCAGGCGCACGTTGAAATGGGTCATCGCCGAGGCATTGATGAAACGCAGGCGCACCCGCTCGCCCGGCGTGAACAGGCCGGTCCAGTTCGCGTCCGTGTCGTGCCCGTTGATCAGGAACGTGTAGACCGAGCCGGTGACATCGGCGATGTCGGTCGGGTCCATGCGCATGCGGCCCCATGCGAGGCGCTCCGACAAAGGCTGGTCGCGCCCGGCCAGCAGCCCGGCGAGCGTCTGCTTCTGGAAATTGTGATAGCCGCCCATCTGCTTGAGCCGCTTGAGCAGGACATGGGGGTGAACCGGGCTCCAGTCCGAGAGCATGATCACATGCTCGCGGTCATAGGGCTGCGGCTCGGGCCCGGCCGGGTCGATCACGATGGGGCCCAGCAGGCCCATGGCCTCCTGCATGCCGCTGTGGCTGTGGTACCAGTATGTCCCGGCCTGCCGGACGGGGAAGCGATAGTCGAAAGTCTGGCCCGGCGCGATGCCCGGAAAGCTGATCCCCGGCACCCCGTCGAACTGGAACGGCACAAGCAGCCCGTGCCAGTGGACCGAGGTATCCTCGCCCAGCGTGTTGCGCACCGACAGGCACACGTCCTGCCCCTCGCGCAGGCGGATCAGCGGGCCGGGCATCGTGCCATTGGCGGTGACCGCATGGCCCATCCGCCCGTTGATGCGAACAGGGGTGTGCCCGATGGCCAGCTCGATCCGTTCGCCCGAAAGCACGCCCAGCGCTTGGTTCGAAGGCGCCGCCCCCATCATCGCACCATGGGTGCCCCCTTGCGCCCATGCGGGGAAGGCCCCGCCCAAACTGGCTCCCAGCCCGGCCAGCAACGTGCGCCGGTCAAGGCGAAGGGGCGACAGGCGCGGTCGGGATTTGGGGCTTTGCTCAGGCATGTCCGGTCATACGCGCGCGGCGGGGGCATCCCTCACCATCTGCTGCAATTTCTGCCGCGCACGAGAAAGGCGCGTCTCGACGGCCTTTTCGCTGATGTCGAGAAGCTGGGCGACCTGTGCCTGCGGCATCTCCTCGACCGCGCGCAGCAGGAGAACCGAGCGCAGGCCATCGGGCAGGCGGTCGATGGCGCGGCGCACGCGGGCCAGTTCGGCGCGGGCGGCTGCCTCGCTCTCGGGGCCCGGCGCGCTGTCGGCCAGCCCCACGGCCTCGTCGATGGGGCGCGCGCGGAAGAAGAAGCCGCGCACCACGCGGCGGCGGTGCCAGTCGCGGCACTTGTTGAGCGCGATGCGCGCGATCCACGCGCGCAAGGGCCGCTGCGGATCATAACGCCGCAGCGCGAGAAAGGCCGCCACGAACGCCTCCTGCGTCAGGTCGAGCGCGGCGTCGGCATCGTTGACATGAAGGCGGACGAGCCGGTGCACCGCCTCGCGATGGCGCGCGACGAGCTGGCGACAGGCCTCCTGATCGCCCTCCAGCGCGGCCCCGACGAGGTCTGCGTCACTGGTCACCCGCCCGGCGGCCCCGCTCAGCGGGTGGGCGCGGTCAGCGCCTCGACCATCGCGGCATCGAAGCGGGCGGCCTGATCGGGGCGCAACACAGCGCGCATGGCGAACAGATGCTGCAAGGTCTGCTTTTGCAGCAGGCCCATGGCCTGATGCGAGCGGTCGACCGCCCCGGCCACGCGCGGGCCATAGCCATGCTCGGTGCGGATCGCCTCGGCCAGTTGGCGATTGTCGGCGCGCATCGCCGCATCGGTCTGCGCGCGCTGGGCTTCATAGCGGGTTTCGAGCGCCGCGATCCGCGCCTGCTGCCCGGCATCGAGCGCAAGATCGTGGTGAATCAGCGTGTGAAAGCGGCTCTCCATCGGCGGCTCGGGCGCCAGAACCCGGCGCCCCGCCCAGGCCCCGGCAAAGGCCGCGCAAAAGCCCAGCACGACAACCAGCAGCAGGAACACGCCCCGCCGCGCGAACAGGGCCCCCATGCCCGTCACCGCCCGCCCATCAGC
>Ga0075011_10000905_pt1 | contig 15956 bp, 16 predicted proteins | sample TARM_MetaG_T_14_FD_72354 | JGI IMG/M metagenome (GOLD analysis project Ga0075011, IMG submission 72354) | Freshwater microbial communities from Pennsylvania, USA, analyzing microbe dynamics in response to fracking - TARM_MetaG_T_14 | ecosystem: Environmental > Aquatic > Freshwater > River... | reverse complement strand
TATCTAATGTGCTTAAGAAATATCGCAGAGAGAACAATTTGTTGCTGCAGGATATTACAAAATTAACCGGCTTAAGTTATACTACTATAAGGAAAATTGAAAGTGGCAAAGAATGCGGAGCCGGAACCGTTAAGATCTTTGCTGAAAAGCTAAGTGATATCTTCGAACCCTATATTGAATATACAATCTGTATTGAATGCGGGGGGAAGTTTATCCCACGCAGCAAAAACAACAAAACATGTTCCGTTGAATGTGGTCAAAAAAATGCCCGAAAGCTACAAAAAAGGTGGAAACAAGATCATCGCAATGAGGAACTTGAAGCAAAGCGACGGGCCAGAAAAGAACACAAGAAAGAGGAGATAATTCACAAAAATAGACCCAAGGCCGAAGAATTCGAACGCATATCGCGGGAAGCGGGAATGACTTATGGTCAGCAACAAAGCCTGGAGCGATTGGGGCTGTTGCAAACAGGATAACAAGGAGGGAAAAATGGAAGAATCATTTAAACAGGAATCAACCATCAAAGCAATTAAAAAAACGATCAATGGGGATCCATACCGATATGTAATGATGGATACTGAAACTGGTGAAATCATAGATGATGCCCAGGGCTATGGCTACAAAACTCCACAGAAGGCTTATGCGGCATACAACTACAAACACGGCGGTGGGAAAAAGAAGCACGATGCAGCAAAACAATACTGGAAGAAAAATAAGGAAATAGCAAAGTTTTGTACGAAATGGTTTGAGTGTTCTTTTAAGGAATTGGCGTTTGGAGCGGTCAGTTTAAAAGATTTGCAACGGGATATCATGGAAGAATTTAAGGTAGAAGTACCGCTGGCATTTTTAAAGAAGCTCTAGTTATCGGATCCGGTGCTTCTTATCGAAAGGAAAGGATCCTTATGAGTGAATCGTTAAAACTCCCATATGGCCTTAGAAATGGCAAAATCATACATATATCTGAGATACCTGAAGCGCAGCGTGGCTTAAAGTGTGGATGCGTATGTCCGGTTTGCCATGAACCGCTTCAGGCTCGAATCGGGTCCAAACGAGTGAAACATTTTGCTCATAATAGCGATTGTCCCACAGCTGTCGAAACTGCACTCCACATGATGGCCAAAGATATTGTTCTTAACAACCGCCAAATACTCTTGCCTCATGTCGAATTTGCATGCGACATAATCAGGCCGAGCAAATATTTCAAATATACTCGTGCTGAAGCAGAAGTCGCCTTAAAAGGAATAAAACCGGATCTGATGATCTCAGATGGCAAAAACACCTTGTATATTGAAATTGTTGTGACGCATGATGTGGATGAAGAAAAATATGATAAGATTAAAGAGATGAACATCAGTGTTCTCAAAATCGATCTTGAAGAATACTACTATACAAGTCTTCTGGAAGGCACCTATAAACATCTGGAAAATCAGATCATCCATCAGAAAGATGATCTGGAACGCCAAAAACAGGTGTTGGAACTTTATTGTGCAAAACAGGGTTGGTCGTTTGAACTGATCTCGGACCTGGGTTCCGGTATGAATTACAACAAGAAAGGCCTGCAAAAACTACTCGACGGTATTCTTGATGATTCCATCGGGCGCCTGGTGATCACACATAAAGACCGCCTGTTACGATTTGGTGCAGAACTGGTTTTCTCAATTTGCGAAGCGAAGCACGTAGACGTTGTTATTATTAATTCAGGAGACGAAAGCCAGTCGTTTGAAGAAGAGCTGGCACAGGATGTCCTGGAGATCATCACGGTGTTCTCGGCGAAGCTTTACGGCTCGCGCAGCAAGAAGAATAAAAAGCTGCTGTCCGAGATGAAACAGGTCGCTGAAGCAGCGATGACCAATACAGAAAGGTAATCAGTTTTTATGGATGCTTTTATCTATGCAACCACCGAAACCCGGCTTGACATTAAAACCAATACAGCACTGTGTGACTATCTGGACGCTTATCTGCCGGTCTATAATCAGGTTAGCCGTTTTTTATGGTATGCCCTGCAGGATCCAGATTTCAGTAGCCGTTATAAAAGTCGCTCACAATTTATCAGCTTTGTTTGTGTTAAATTTAATTTACTCAAGCGAACGGTGAACAGTCTGTACTATGATATCAGCGGTCGCATCAGTGCCCTGCGGGCGCTCAAGAAGCATGAACTCAAGCAACTCAAACATAAAGTTAAAGCTCTGGAGAAAAAACAGAAGACCCTGGTTAAAAAGATCAACACGATCAAAAAACGGGTTGCCATTAATAAAATCGTCGAAGCAGAACTGGTGATGTATCGTAAACTCAAGCAGTCCCTGTTTTATCTGCAACGAAAGCTCAATAAAAAACGGCAGCAACTGGTTGCGTGTACCCATGCACTGGGTCAACGCATGAAGCTGTGCTTTGGTACAAAACGACTGTTTAATGCCCAGTATCATTTGCCGGAAAACGGGTTTAAATCCCATGTCAGCTGGTACAATGCGTTTGTTAAAAACCGTGACAGGAACATTTTTTATATGGGCAGTAAAGATGAAACCTGTGGCAACCAATTACTGCAATTGGCGTATGACGACAGAACCGGGGCATTTCGAATCAAACTCCGACGCGAGAAAAACTTTGAAAACCCGGATCACCATGTCGCTGGACAGTGTGACTTTCGCTATCTGAAAAACGAGTTGCTGGCCCTGTTAAAAAACAATGATCAAGCCCTCACCTTTCGCTTTAAAAAGAAGATGAATCGGTGGTATCTGCAAGTGGTTGTTGCCATGGAACCTGCCAGAATGGTTACAACAACCGGCCATGGTGCCATCGGGTTGGACTATAATGAAGGGTTTATTGCCTTATCAGAAACAGACGCCCACGGCAACTTAACCGCGCTGCAACAGCTTGATATTACCGGAGATTCAGCCAGCACCCGCAGCAATTCGTTATGTGTGGTTGTTAAAACAATCTGCCAAAAAGCCGTCGCCACGGGCAAAACAATTGTAATCGAAGATTTGAATTTTAATATGACCAAAGGAAAAACAATTTCAGCGATCAGTAAAAACGGTAAACGCTATAATCGAATGATTCATCAGTTTGATTACAGTCGCTATAAAGAAAGGATGCTCGCAACCGGCTTTAAACTTGGTGCCGACGTCGTTCTTGTCAATCCATGCAATACCAGTAAGATTGCCCGCCAGAAATATTGTGAGCCAAAGAAGTTAACCATCCATCAAGGTGCCAGCTATGTTATTGCCCGACGCGGGCAAGGATTTCGGGACACCTTAATCGTTTAATATAAAACCGATCTGTAACGCCACGACTGCGACCAAGTGATCACAAGCGTATTACGTTATGGGTTTTCATTTTACCATGGTTCACCGACCCTGATTGATCAAGACAAAGCCCGTTTCGCGAGATGTCATTTAACCGCATGAAACAAACTTTGTGAAACCAGGATACGTGGATTGTGTTATTCTGTTGTATAACGCCATTATGCACAGGACATCCCAGCCGTTAGGGATGTGAAAACAGTTATGCTCAGATTTGCTGATGTTTAGCTAGTTTTTAAGTAACGGTTCAAAACTGGATCATCAAGAAGAAAGGTCTGCCGATCAACTGGTTGGTGTATGGTTCTTGGCGGCAAAAAGATAGTCTTGACTTCGAACTACCGTCACTTTCAGATGTACTGGCTGAATTTTTTATGAATTTGGCAAATTATGGTTTTCTATTGCCAGATGTGAATTGTGAGTATTATGTCAACACATACGGATGGATATTCTATATTAAAAATAAATTGAAGCAAGTTGAAGGTGAGGAAGGTTATTATCTGATAGAATAACAATTGAGCTTAAACTTGCCCTGGCAATTGAAATGGCCATACGAAAACAGATTCCCGTTAAGCCGATTATCGAAAAATGGTTGCCAACTTCGTGCCCCACCTGCTCGGCAGCTCTGAGCAAGTCACTGGGAGACGGCTATTATAAGCATTTCACAAACCTGGATGTTTGTGAGTGTGGCCAGCAACTGGACTGGGATGATGAGTGATAACAAAATATTAAAAATGGAGTGTGACATATGGGACAAAAACTGGAACTAACATGGGTTGGAAAAGACAAACCACTGAATATTGAACCAAGAATATTAATTGAGGACAAAGCTCGCTCATTTATAAGTGCAAATGATGACGAATCAGAGTGTGAAAATATGCTGATTCATGGGGATAACTTGCTGGCGCTTAAAGCTTTAGAGAAGAGGTATGCAAACCAAGTAAAATTTGTTGCCATTGATCCCCCTTATAACACTGGTGCAGCATTTGAGAATTATGACGATAATATGGAACACAGTATATGGTTGAATTTGATGCGTGCGAGAATTGAAATACTTTATAAATTGCTTGCTGATGAAGGATTTCTTGCGTGTCAGATCGATGATTCAGAAGGACAATATCTTAAGGTATTACTTGATGAAATATTCGGTCGTCAAAATTATTTAACTACGATGTATATAAGAGTGCGATATCCCGAGAAAACATTAAAAGAGGATATGATTTTTCATAAAGAGATTGAGCAGATTCATGTATATCGCAAAACGCAAAAGGCCATTCCTAATCTTACGACAGTTGAAACGGGGTTTGATAAATTTCAGTACAAGATCAATGAACTAACCAAGCCGACCAAAACACTTAATTTAGGTGGAAAGCGTGTTGATATTTTCACAAAGGATCAATACGAAATTATTAAAACAGAAGGATCGGTTAATGATTTAAAAGAAATCTGGGCAACAGGGACCATCCTGGATGGGAATTCTTCGGGACGATTTTTTAGAGATTATTTTACAGGTCGATACGATGAAGACGGATATGGTGTGTTGTATAAAGTTTATGGGATAGGTGATGATCAATACTCTCACCGTTATTTTACAGGACCAAAAAAAATAGGCGCTACAAAAGGAAAATATTTTCAGGGTGTACCTATCGATAAAATGAATACTGGTAAAATTATAAAATCAATGCCTATTAATAGCTTTCATGATTTTGCAGGTAATTTTGGTAATTGTCGCCATGAAGGGGGAAGTGGGTTTCGTGGCGGGAAAAAACCAGAAGCCCTTATGAAAATGCTAATTGAACATTTTACAAATTCGGGTGATATAGTAATTGATTCATTTCTCGGTTCAGGTACAACATCAGCTGTGGCGCATAAAATGAATCGCAAGTGGATTGGAATTGAGATGGGTGAACATGCGTATACACTGTGTCAAGAACGATTAAAACGTGTTGTAAATGGAGATAAAACAGGGATATCAAAAGAAGTTAATTGGAAAGGTGGTGGTGGCTACCGATTCTACGAACTAGCCCCGTCGCTTATTAACCAAGATACTTTTGGTGAATACGTCATTAATAAGGATTACAATCCGGATATGCTGGCTGGCGCTGTGGCGCTTCATGAAGGATTTACATATGAGCCATCCGAAGAGTTGTTCTGGAAACAATCAAGAGGAACGGAGAAATCATATCTGTTTGTTACAACAAACCATCTAACCGAAAAACATCTGAATGTAATTCGAAATGATCTCGGGGAAGATGAATTCTTGATTATCTCATGTAAATCGTTCGATAATGGCCTGGATAAATTGTTTAAAAACATTATAATCAAAAAAATACCGGAAATGCTTTTGTCAAAATGTGAATTTGGTGTTTCGGATTACAACTTAAATATTATTCATCCCCCGGTTTATGACGATGAATACGAAGAGGAGTGCGGTTTTGATGAATAGAGAAATAATATACAGTCAATATACTGCGGATTATATCAGTGGGGTCATGTCATTGCGAAAACCGCAAAAAGCTTCATTGGATATACTTTTTCAAATCCTTGAAAAAATCGAACCCTCTAAGGAAATCAAAATGGCCGAAGCTCTTGAAGTGATTAATCATCAACGCCCAACCTGTACTGATTTTGAACGAGATTTCATATCAATTACTTTTGCTTTGGCTACTGGAGTTGGAAAAACTAGACTTATGGGCGCCTTTATTACGGCGCTATATGCACAATATGGGATTAAAAACTTTTTTGTTGTAGCACCAAATATCACGATCTATGAGAAATTAAAAAATGACCTGGGCATCCCATCTAGCCCCAAGTATGTATTTGAGGGTATCGGATGCTTTAATATCAATCCGCCTCGAATCGTTACCGAAGATGATTATCACGGAAAACAAATTTCAATGTTTCAATCGGATGTGAACATATACATATTCAATATTTCAAAATTCGATAAAGAAAAAGTCACAATGAAAGCAAGAAATGAATTGTTGGGTGGGTCTTTTTTCCAATACTTATCAGATTTGGATGATCTTGTCCTCATCATGGATGAATCACATCATTACCGGGCAGAAAAAGGAGCAGCGGCACTGAATGATCTGAAACCGATCCTGGGCCTAGAATTAACAGCTACCCCCTTGGTTACTATTGGTAATAAACAGGTGCCCTTTAAAAACGTCGTGTATGAATACCCATTAGCACGAGCAATAGAAGATGGATATACACGAACTCCTTATGCAGTTACACGCTCTGATGTCGATTTCTTTAATTTTGGTGACGAGCAACTGGATAAAATGATGCTTCTTGATGGAATTACATGCCATGAGATGGCTAAAGCACACCTAGAATTATACGCTTCAAACCATGATAAAAGCATTGTAAAGCCATTTATGATGGTTGTTTGCAAGGATACGAAACATGCCGACGCGATTAAGGCTTTTATAGAATCAGATATGTTTCGCAATGGCAGTTATACAAACAAGGTGATCATTCTTCATTCGGACCAGAAACGTAACGAAAAAGAAGCTAATATTAAGTTACTTCTAGGCGTGGAACGATCAGATAATCCAGTAGAGATCGTTATCCATGTCAATAAACTAAAGGAAGGTTGGGATGTCAATAACCTTTACACCATTGTACCGCTTCGTACTGCTGCATCAAAGATACTTCGGGAGCAAATGGTAGGTCGGGGACTACGCCTGCCCTATGGAAGGCGGACTGGCGACAAAGAAGTGGATGCCGTCATGTTAACGGCTCATGATAAATTTGATGAAATACTTGCAGCGGCACAGAAGGGTGATTCACTCTTTAAGGCAGGGAATATTATTAAAATCGAGGAGATTGTACCGGAGACTGTCACACATGCTCAACTTGTATTTGATGACATAGGGGTTGATGCGGTTGTTGAACAAGCATACGATGATACAAAAATTGCGAAATCAAGCCAGGTTGATCAAATCTTTGTGCGCGCAGAAAATAAATTACGACAGGAGATCCAGAACGAAATCCAGAAATCACCTTCGCATAGTGTCTCAAATAATAAGAAAGCAGATATTACCCAAAAGATAACCGAAGAATTGATAAAAGATCAGGACCTGGGAACGATTTTTGAACAAAACAAAGACCCTTTGGCGGTTTGGATCGAAGCGATGGCTGAAAAGACTCACCGGGCTGTCGTCAATAAGTATATTCCAATTCCAAAAATCAGAATCACAGATCCAGGAGTCAAGGAGCTTTACTTTGCCGATTTTGATATGGATCTTACAGAATTAAATCATGCACCGATTAAGAATGAACTGCAGATTCAGAACTTAATTGATCCATCAGACCAATCACGGATTAATGGTTCTTATATTAACTTCGATGGATACCAGCCACAAAAGATTATACTTGGGATATTACGTGAAAAACCAGAAATCGATTACGAAAAATGTTCGGACCTATTATACAAACTGATTGGGCAGGTTTGTGATCACTATTCAACTGTGTATGGCAAAGACGGGATGCTGAATATTGTGATGATGTATAAAAAAGATGTTGCTAATAGGATTTATAAGCAAATGATAAAGCATTTTGCGGTTGTTTATGGATTTATTCAAGAAGAAGTAATTGATGTGAAAAAGTATAACTCTCACCCAGCATATGGAAGTGCTCACACTATTAATCTATATGATGCTTTTGAGGGCAATATCCGGTCTTATTTATTTCAGGGGATTAAAAAGGGTGTTTTTAATGTGGCTAAATTTGACAGTGAACCAGAACTTGTTTTAGCAAGAATACTCGAACGAGATATAGATGTCAAAAACTGGTTACGACCCGCTTCAAATGAATTTGACATCACTTACAACCACGGACATCATTATCAACCAGATTTTGTTGTAGAAACTTTGGATAAAATTTACCTGGTGGAAGTGAAAGGGGAAGATCGCTTGAATGATGCGGAGGTTATCGCAAAGAAAAAGCGTGGCGTACAGTATTGTGAAACGGCAACTTTATGGGGGTCGGCAAATGGGTACAAAGAATGGCAATATTTGTTTATTCCCTCAAAACAGGTGAAAGCTGGGTCGTCATTTCGTCATTTAAGTGAGCGATTTAAAACATTGTAGATAGCTTATAATATATGCACCACAAATGATTTTTAAAATAGCGTTTGTGGTGCATAAAAAGAAAAACAGTTGATTAGGGGTGGGCAGACCGTGGCGCAACTCAGGTATGTGTTAGAAGAACAAATTGAAAGAAATGAGAAGAATATAGCAATCTACATGAGTAGGCTGGAAAAATTACCAAAGGGCACCATACATCAAAGAAAACGCAGCGATAAGGTATATTACTACCTTAAGTTCCGGGATGATACCGGTAAAAGAGTGGATCGGTATTTAAAAGAAGCTCAGGTGAATGAGGTCAGAAGACAGTTAGGAAAAAGAAAAGAATATCTTTTGATGATCAAAGGTTTAAAGGAAGATATCAAAATAGCCAGAAAAGGGTTAAATAACAGTGTATGGAGATAACGATCAAGATGTTTAAACCCTACTAGGTACTGTGTCCTGAAACAATATTAATCATCACACAGTGGCCGTGCCGATAAAATCAGTCATGGCTTTTTAACAAGAGTTACTGTCATAAATAATTAAAATATAGAGATTGATTATATGACAGGATAGTGTTAAACTGGATACAGGAGAGGTGAATAAACAATGAAATTTGAAACTATTGGCATGAAAATAAAATACTTAAGAGACGAGGCCGGTTTAAGCCAAAAAGCCATGGCAGATTATTTAAATATTGATCAAAGTATGATATCAAAAATTGAAAGCGGAGCTCGTCCGATCAGCGCTGATGCTCTTGAAAAAGCAGCTAATCTGTTTGGTCACAGCATCCAGGAGATTCAAAATATGGACAATCAAACCCCAACATTAAAGTTTGCCTTTCGTGCATCATCAATTTCAAAGGAAGATCTTTTTGGAATTGCAGCGATCAATAAAATAGCTCTGAATATTAAACAGATGCACGAAATATTAAAAGAAAGTGAGCAGCACTAAATTGAAATCAAAAATAGAAATTAATTCAGATGCGATAATGCTCAGAAAAAAGATGGGTGAGGATAGCATGTCGCCGGTTGATGTGTTTTCGCTTCTGGGAAACAATAATCGGCTCACACTCGTGTTTTATCCGTTCACCAAGCAAATTAGTGGGATGTGTGTGAGGATCGCAGGAGATAGTCTTGTCGCCATCAATTCGACACTTTCTGTCGGGCGCCAACGTTACACAGCGGCCCATGAGCTATACCATTTATATTTTGAAACAGATTTGGTCAATACAATCTGTGAAACTCAGTTTGCGGATAGAAAGCCAGTAAGTGAAAAAGAAGCGGATATGTTTGCATCATACTTTCTGGCTCCATATGATGCGCTTAAATACTATATACGAGAAGAACTGAAAATTGAACCAAAACAGATAACATCGGAAGATATCATCCGGATCGAGCAGCATTTTCAAATGAGTCGTCAGGCAACTTTATATCGATTGATCAATGAGGGCTACATTTCTAAAGAATTTGCGGAAAAGAACAAACATCATGTCATTCAATCGGCCCAAAAGATGGGATATGATGCGACGCTATATCTCCCGCCATCAACGGATTTTCAATACAATACGAGTGGCAACTACATAAAAATGGTAGAAAAACTTAATGATGCCAGTCTGATAACGACTGGGAAATATGAAGAACTTTTAATTGATGCTTTTCGAACCGATATCGTTTATGGTCTGGTGGAAGAAGTGGAAGACTATGATTGAGCAATTATTTTTCGATACAGATTGCTTATCATCATTTTTGTGGGTCCGCAACGAAAATATCCTGGTTCAACTGTATGGTGGCAAGATTGTTGTACCTAAGCAAGTATACGATGAGCTGTCAAACCCACGGGTGCCGCATCTAAAGCAAAAGACAGATATCTTACTGAAAGACAATCACATTGAAATGGGTGAAATCTATGTGGATAGTCCTGAGTATTCGATCTATCAGGAACTTACTGGTGTGTCAGGACGACCGAAAAAAATAATCGGTAAAGGGGAAGCTTCGGCAATTGCAATGTCCAAAGTAAAAAATGGCATCCTGGCAAGCAATAATTTGAAAGATGTCATGTGCTATGTCAAAGAATTTGATCTGAAGCATATCGATACGGGCCATATTTTAATTGAAGCAATCGATGAACAAATAATAAGTTTTAACGAAGCTGAAGCGATCTGGCTGGAAATGATCAAGAGAAGACGTACTTTACCTTGTGGGACATTTTCAGAATACGCAAACTCAATATTCGGAGAATAGGAAGGGGATTTAAAGCCAATCCCCTCGCTTTATGCAATAATTGTCAGAGCCATTAATCATTCAAAAAATATGCACCACAAATGATTTTTAAAATATCAATTGTGGTGCATAATATAAAAATAGTTGAATAGGGGTAGTCCGACCATGACGCAACTCAGGCATGTGCTGGAAGAACAAATTGAAAGAAATGAGAAAAATATAGCAGTTTATATGAGTAGGGTGGAAAAATTGCCAAAAGGTACCATACATCAAAGAAAACGTGGTGAAAAGGTATATTACTACCTTAAGTTCCGGGATGATACCGGTAAAAGAGTGGATCAGTACATAAAAGAAGATCAAGTGAATGAGGTCAGAAGACAGTTAGATAGACGGAAAGAATATCTTCTGATGATCAAAGGTTTGAAGGAAGATATCAAAATAGCCAGAAAAGGACTGAGATAATTGTAATGCCAAATGCTGATTTGTAGAAACAATAGCTATTCATTCATATATCGATTTAATGAGATACGGAGGATAACCGATGGGAATCGAACAACCAAAAAGTCATGAACAAGAACTGGTCAAATACATTTGCTACGATTGTATGGAAGAATTTATTATCGGTCAAACAACCGAACAAAAGGCAGAGGCACTACGGTGTCCGTTCTGTGGGCAAACCAATCACCTAGACGCTATCAGCTGGTGCGAGGGAGAAGATCTCGAAGAACTAGGGCTGGGGTGTTTCGGAATAGGGTATGAGGAAGACTCAGAAGGACAGCGCTTGGTTTATAAACTTAAAGCGCTTGAAATGGCTTTATTTATGGAAAAGGACGGACTAACAGAAGAACGAAAAAAAGAACTGTATGATTATTACGTCTGCGAGGGGAAAGAATTTTACACGATTCGTGAATTAAGAGAATCAGTAAGGCTTACAAAGGAAGGCTGACATGTCAATAGTTTACATTAACCTACATCCACAATACAATTATGCGATGGCAATGATTCAAGGATATATTCCAGAATTAAAAGATTATGTTAAAAATGTTGATTGGCTTTCGTGGGATAGATCAAGAAAAAGACAAATTATGATTTCGGGCGATAAAGAAAAAGATCACCTTCATCATTTAAATTTAGCTAATATCTTCGCTCAAAGGATGCGACAATTAGGTATCGAGGTTAAAATTCGAAACGAACGAACTGATGATTGGGAAGACTTTCAAGAAAAAGATATCACAACTGAATATATGATAAGCATTGAGTGCGAAAGAACAAGAGGTGACAATCAACGGGATCAAATACTTGAAACAATAAAAAAAGATAAAGAATATTTGAACCTGGCAATTGCGAAAAACTCTCAAGATTCATGCTCACTTTATGCCGACGAATTAAAGTGGAATGAAAAGCGATTAAATGATTATGATGCGAAGGAAATAGAACGAATTAATGCGATTAAGAGTATTATGTGGTCTAAGGACCCGTGTTTTTATAACGAATGTAACTAACAAATCGAAGGTGGAACGAAAAAATAGATCCACCTTAAAGGTTGTCAAAAAATAAGTTAGATTGAGAGGAAAATATGTTTTTAAGATCGAAATATCTACCACTAGAGTACGTTATAAATAAAAATGAAATGCTTCAGAGAGTTACACCACCAAAAAAAATTAATAAACTCTGCGCTGAACTTGGCCCCGATTATTCTATCGGCACTTTCGATTGTCAACATGTCATAAATCGTGATATAGACGAAAAATACGAGCTTCAAATCATGATTTCAGTTAATACCAAATACTTATTTCGTTGTGTTGTTTGCGTTTGGGATAAAAGATCACTGAGATTGGTGAATACCACAAAAACAATAAGATCGATTACAGAATTAAAGGATAAGTTGAGTGTTCTTAAGACGGTCAAATGCTATTGAGTTAAATTGACCCAAAAACGGGGTGAGCGACAATGTCTTTATTAACTGAATACAATAACCTTTTGAAGTGCATTAATGAAGACATCTCAGCTGGAATTATTACAAAAGATGATAAACTGAAGGTGATCCGGAAAAAGAAAAGAATTCAGGCAGAATATAATCCGATCATCGACTATTATTATGATAACAGTATTTCGGCACCAGGGTATGAGGTGATGTTGGTATCGGATGTTTTAAAAGAAATTATGGTCGAATTGATGAAGATGAGATGATGCGTGGATATATCGGAAGCAAAAGAAATCAAGATATATAGTGCAAATAATTTTAATTGAGGAGTAAATATGAGAAGTTATGATGTTAGTCATAAGTCCAAGTGTCAGGATCAGTATTGTACACCGGTCTTTAACATGGATGATTTCGTTAAGAATGGTACCATGACGGATGAAATGTATCGATTTTTATCTGGTTGTTTTGCGAGTGGTTTGTCTACGTGTTTTACTGGAAATTGTGGCTCTGGTAAGACAACTGCGATGGGGTCGTTTTTGAAGTCCGTTTCGGATGTTCAAAGAATACTTATTATCGAAAAAAAATATCAGGAAATGTGTTTGTGTTCGGGTAATTTGATGCATTGGATCTCTGATGAACAACATTCCGTTAAAGAATTGCTAGATTATGCTGTTTACGCAAAACCGAATATTTTATGTTTGGGTGAAATGCGCTCGAATGAGACATTGCAGGTGATGAATTTATGTCAGACGGGACAGATTATGACGACAATCGTTCACGCCAATTCGTGTCGGGAAATGTATCGACGCATGGCTGCTCTTTGTCAGTTGTCAAAACCGGACATTAGTTGCGATGAATTGTATAGGATATGCATTACCAGTTTTCCGATTGGTGTGCATATCAGGAAGATGGATGATGGCGTCCATCGCGTCACTCAAATAAGCGAGAGTTATATTGATTCTGACGGCGAACCGGTAGTTAATTTGCTTTATAAGTATGAGATTTCCCTTTATGAGTCTTTTGGTAAAAAAATTGAGGGTGATTTCATTCGGGTTAACGAACCCAGTGACGGTTTAAAGAAACGATTGCGAGCTTCAGCTGCGGAGGTATAAAGATGAAGTCGGAATCCCCTGGATTTATCCATGGGTAGTTCAATCCTGATGTAGAGAATGATATTATTTAGAGAAAGGTGGTAATGATAATGTGTATAAATGAAGAGAAGTCTCTTACGGTAAAAGGAATAAGAAGTGGGAGTATTGAGTACCTTGTAAGGTTGTTGAGAGTTAATCGGTTTACTCTTAACTTGGAGTACACACGTATTAATATAGATTTTTACAGATTTGAAAAGCGTACTGTGGATGGTGAGTTAATAGTAGTGTGTTTAAATCTAAAAAGAGGTGATGCGAAGAACCACACTCAGGTTGTCATACGTTCAATAGATAAGGCTTTAATTGAGGTACTTCAAATAAAATGCGAAACAGCTGTATTAGATTCTGAAATAGATCTGGATACTATTTCTCCAAATCAGTTTTACCAATGGTTAGGTATTGTTTATGATTCAGTTGAGGATAAAGATTTTGTTTTGTATCCGGCATTATTTGATGGGAATGGTAAATTGTTTTTAAATAAAGGGATGAATAAATATCTTCCTACTGCAGCAACGGATACTTTAACGGAGGTAGTCGCTAAAATGACCGCAAAGGAGTTCCTGGAGTTTACCGGTGAATTATACAAAGTCTGGCAAAACGGGCAAAAATAAGCAAATAAGGGGTATTCAGAAATGATTTTCGTAACCGGTGTCACGCATGGTGAACTTGAAATAGGAGGGCGATTTTCCACGAAAATTCATCCATGCAGAAGACGGTCAGTGACCCGCGCAAGCCCCTGGATTCATCCATGGGGAGCCTCAGCCCCTTATCTTAAATAATAGTATGTTATAGTATACCTCAAAGTTCCGGCCATGTCGACCAATGATAGAGTCAAAATGATAGGGGGTCGACAATCGACAGTAGTATAATAATCGCGAAAATAAGAGTGCGGTTGTTATGAGAGAAAACAGATATAATTTGTCCATTTAGCCAGGTCGACAAAAGGGATTGAAAAAATGGCTATCCTGTGCTAGAATTATTGAAACGGATTGTAATTGCTCCATACTGGAATTTAAATATATTATCAAGAATTTTATACAATACTGCTTCTTCTATTGTAATTGCTCCATACTGGAATTTAAATGTGGCCTCATCTTTCGTCATCATATCAAGCGTTTATTATAATAGTGCCATAGTGGAACTTAAATAGACTTTCCGAATATTTGCTATCATATTAGCAACATTGTAATTGTTCCATATTGGAATTAAATCCCTGTAAATAAGCCAAGCACAATAAGCCAGTAATTGTCTGGCTTATTGTGCTTGGCTTATAACATCAAACAATAACAGGCCAATCCACACAAAAATAATCATTGAAAAAAACATCTAAACGCGGTATAATAACAGCGTAATATGTTTTCAAACAATGAGTAAGATAAGGACACGCCTTTTTTGGCATGTCCTTTTGTTGTTTAAGGAAGAAAAGCATGGAAGAAAAACCCGTGAGGGCTAATACTTTCGTGCTTTTTTTATGGAAACATGACGCAAATCATTTTAAAACCCCTAAAGGGGAGAAAGAAGGAAAAAATGAAATTTATGTCAACAAAACATGAACTAATTGAAGCGCTCACAATTGCTTCAAAAACACTGGCAAAAGGGAATACCCCCATTCAATCGCTGTTAAGCTTTCAGCTCACAGTAGAAAATGATTTATTAAAAATAGAAAGCACCAATCTGTCCGAAGGGACAACAACAATCCTGCCAATATCAGCAGGTGAAAACGGATCGATCTTAGTTGAAGGCAGAATATTTATTGAAATCATAAAAAAACTGCCAGATGCTATGATAATGGTCGAAACAAAAGACACCGCATTCATTATCGATTGTGGAGCTACGCATTTTGAGTTAAAAAGCATTGCTGATGAATTCCCAATCATACCAAACACCCCTAAAGCTGGAGTTCGAGTCGATGGGCTTTTGTTTAGAAACCTCATTGATCGAGCCGGGTATGCGACAGGAGATGGCACCACAAATGCTATCTTTGGCGGAATTAATATCTGCTTGTCTGATGACCAAATGCAAATTGTTTCCATTGATGGCTATCGCTTTGCCGTTGGTTATGAAAAAAACCAGATAAAAGGTGAAAAATTTGATATCGTTATTAGCGCAGCGTCGTTAATCGATATGGTCAAAAGTATCAAACAAAAACAAGATGTAGAAATCATCGTAGATGAGCATATGTTTTACTTAAAAACAGAAAACACTGTTCATTCCTGTCGACTTATCGAGGGAATGCCAGTTGAAGTGACCAAGTTTATGCCCAAAGAAAAACCAGCAATTGTTCTGCA
>Ga0075011_10000903_pt1 | contig 15975 bp, 16 predicted proteins | sample TARM_MetaG_T_14_FD_72354 | JGI IMG/M metagenome (GOLD analysis project Ga0075011, IMG submission 72354) | Freshwater microbial communities from Pennsylvania, USA, analyzing microbe dynamics in response to fracking - TARM_MetaG_T_14 | ecosystem: Environmental > Aquatic > Freshwater > River... | reverse complement strand
TCTCCGGCAGGTATTCCCTTAGGGTGGCAAAGCATTTGAGTTCTATTCCCATTTTATGAACCTAGGTGGTTGGAGTGTGGGGGTCAACCATAAAAAGGGGCCGGGGATATTCCCCGGCCCGAGTCGTTCATTTGGATGTGTCGCTTAGGCCTTGGCACCCTGGAGTTCCTCCACGGTGTAGTCCCAGGTGACGTTGTGGGGCGGCAGGGGGTCGGTTTCAAAGAAGCGGGGCAGCTGGTCGTCGACCTTGGAGAAGCCCGCGCGTTCGTTGAATTCCTGCTCGTCCTGCATGGCGCCAGCGCCCAGGGCGACCAGGTCGTCCACGGTGAAGGAGTTGCCGGTCCAGGACTGGACCAGGTCGGCCATGGTCTGCACACCGTTGTCGGAATCCAGGACCGCGAAGGCCACGAACAGGCAGAAGCCCATGGAGTCGATGGCCGCAGTGGCTACCTGGAGGTTCTTGGACAACTCGACGTTGCCTTCCTTCTTGTGGCCGTCTACGGAACCACCCACGCCCAGGACGTTGGCGGTGACGCCGTAACCGGCGGTGTGGTCCGCGCCCATGGCGGTGGTGGCGTAGGTCACGCCGACGCCCTTGACCGCTCGCGGGTCGTAGGCGGGCATGGACTGGCCCTTGACGGTGGGCAGGCGTTCCACGCCGAATGCGCCGCCGGCGAAGTCTACGCCGTTGCCGATGATCATGCCCAGGGGATCGTTGGTGCCGATCTTCTGGAGCAGTTTGATGGCGGCCTTGCCGTCACCCCAAGGGATGATGCCGCCGTCCATGGCCACGGCTATGGTGTTGCCGATTTCGATGGTGTCCATGCCCTTTTCGTCGCAGAGCCGGTCAATCCGGGCGATGTCGTCGATGTCCTTGATCAGGGCGTTGGCACCCAGGGCCCAGACAGTCTCGTACTCGAAACCGGAGGTCACGTAATTGCCGTCGGCGTCGTTGTACTGCTGGGAGCACTGGATGATGCAACCTGTATGGCAGCCTTCGGTGGTCTTGCCGCCGCGCTCCTTGATGACGTCGGCGATCTTCTCGCCGGAGATGTCGGCGGCGTGATCGCACTGGCCGTAGCGGAAGTTCTTGGTGGGCAGGGCACCCGCTTCGTTGATGATGTTGACCAGCACGGAGGTGCCGAAACCGGGCAGCCCCTGGGAGGTGACCGGATGGCCCTTGAGGATGGAGACCCAGGTGGAGCGGGCTTCCTTGAAGGAGTCCATGTCCGCGGCCGCTACCTTGTCGTTGACTTCGGGGTCGAGGACGATGGCCTTGATTTTCTTGGACCCCAGGACCGCGCCGGTTCCCCCGCGACCGGCGGAGCGGGCGGGCCGCTTGTACGGGTCGGTGAACTGGATGGTGGCGGTCTTGCGCAGAGTCTCGCCGGCCGGGCCGATCATGGCCGCGCAGAGCTTGGCGCCGTATTGGTCGAGGAGCTTGTCATGGCCGGGATAGGTGTCCAGGCCGGTGATGTCTGATGCGTCGCGAAATTCGACCTTGTCCGCGGTGATGAACAGGGTGGAGAAGGGAGCGCCGTCCTCGGGCTTGTCCTCAAGAATGATGGCCTTCAGACCTATCTTGGGCATTTTGTGGGCGAACAGGCCACCGGAATTGGACTCCTTGATGCCGCCGGTCAGCGGGGACTTGGTGCCCACGGATACGCGGCCGGAGTTCGCGGCGGTGGAACCGCCCATCAGCCCGGTGGCGATGACCAGTTTGTTTTCCCTGGAAAGGGGGTGGCAGGTGGCCGGAACTTCCTTGTTGATGACGCGGGAAGTCAGGGCGCGGCCGCCGAGCCCGACATAGGGGCTGTCATCCTCAAAGGAGTATTCCTTCGTCTTACAGTTGATTCTCAGGATTCTTGACATTGATTCACCCTCAGTCTTTTTTGATATTGAGCCTATCTCTTGACGCGTTATCGATAAACGGACTAACTGTCTTCCCATAGCTTATTTTTAAAATTAATGTCAAAAAAAACAACAGATTATGCCTAGTCTAGCATAATGTTCATTTTCGGAACAATACACTCGGAAGGCGCAAATGGAATTGATCAGTAAGGACGGCTGTATGGAAGTTTCGATGGTTGCGGACGGGGCTTGGGCCTGGAATTATATTCTGCAGAAAGGATTCGCCATGGACGGCGTTTCCGGGACTTCGGTGCGTCGATTCCTGCATGAGGCGCTGGGCTTCGATGACAAATTCATCGAATCCACGGTCAGGACCATCTTCCTGAACAACAGCCCGGTGGACAACCTGGACGAAACCTATATCAAGGATGGAGACCGTATGGCCCTGGGCAGCGCCATGCCCGGCCTGGTGGGTATCGTCATGGGCAGGGACAATTTCTACAAGAGCTTCCGCAGCGGCATTGCGGTCAAGGACCACACTAAAAGCGACGCGGGCCCGGCCCGGGTATCCATGAAGGTCTTCAGCACCCTGGCCGTGGAGAGCGGGCGTGGGCTGCTCGGGCGGGGTATTCTGGTGGACGCAGCCCTGCTGGCCGGGTTCCTGCGCGAAAAGAAGGCTTTGTTCGTGGAAGGGGACGGGCTGGACGCGGACGGATTTTTCGCCAAGCTGGACGGCCTGAGCGGCTTCCTGCCCGTGCGGGTAACGTTCGCCTGATACCGCACTGCCGGGCTCGGACCGGCAAATCGGCTATGCTCCGCAACGTTGTATCCGAGCAAGGCATTTCGCAGGCGGCCGTCGTCGTCGGCCGCCTGACCTGGGGCCAATGGGCCGTCAAGATCGGCGAACTGCTTATGGACTGCGAGGTCAAAACTCTATCCGCCGGAGGAGCTGGACCTGGCTCTGGATTGGATCTCTCGCTGAGCCTAAAAAAAACGGACGCTTTTTTTAAGCGTCCGTTTTTTTTAGGGGCTTGGCAGTAGAATCGCTACCATTATCGGTTGGGTCTTGTGGAAGGTGAAGGCACTTCACAGGACTCGCACCCGTTTTGTCAGCTCTATGCCGGTCTAGGCAACCCCTCCATTCACGCGCAGCACTTGCCCATGGACCCAGTTCCCGTCGGGACCGGCCAGGAAGGACACAACGGCGGCTATCTCCTCCGGAGTTCCCAGCCTGGGTTCCAAAGGAGCCATGCCGCTGATCCTGGAGATCTGTTCATCGGTCTTTCCGTTCAGGAACAAGTCGGTGCCTATCGGTCCGGGGGCGACGGCGTTTACGGTGATTCCCCGCCCGCGCATTTCGTTGACCAGAACGCGAATAAGCCCTTCAACTCCGGCCTTGGAGGCGATATACGGGCCGTATCCCGGATATGCGTGGGCGATTACGCTGGTGGACAGGGCGATGATCCGCCCGCCCCGATCAAGATGGTTGGCCGCCTGCCCCAAGACGATGAATGTCCCCCGGAGATTGACATTGATGACCTTGTCGAAGACGTCCATGTCCGCGTCCTGGATGGGCAACATGGGCATAATCCCCGCGCTGTTTACGACAACATCCACGCCTCCGAAGCTCTCCTTGGCTGTGTCGAACATCCGTTCCACATCCTCGATGATACCGACATCGCCTTGTACGGCCAAGGCTTGACCGCCCATACCCTCGATGTCGGCGACCGTCCGGTTTGCCTGTTCTTCGTTGCCGAGGTAGTTCAACACCACGGCGAATCCGTCCTTTGCCAGGCGCATGGATATCGCCCGGCCAATACCGCGCGATCCGCCCGTAACGATCGCAGTTTTGGTTGATGCACTCATGGGTTTCTCCTTTGTCTGTTCGCGGTTGATTCGGAATCCGCATTTCGGTTGTTGTTTCAAGTTACTTTTAGTGTAAGTTGTTATTAAAAGATCGTCAACCGGGAATGGGGATTCTTTCAATCCCTTGCACCTGGCGGTTTGACAAGCCGTTCAAGGTAAATTACTTTTTTTAAAAATGTAACAAGGTTTCAATCTTTAGTGTATTCGAGGAAAGCCTCTGAAAGGAGGCGGTACCGAGGAATACGAAAGGGCGAATAGAGGCTGCTGAATGCCGAAGACCGGTTTGAGTTCGGAAGAGATGGTCGAGAGGACCATGGAAATCGCCGAGGATACTATCCGCCGTTTTGGTCTGGGCAGATTCCGTCTTGTGGATGTCGCCAAGGAGCTGGGGGTGACCCATTCGGCCTTGTACAACCACTTTCCAAATAAGGAAGCTATCCTCGACGCCATCTCCGAGCGGTGGCTGAACGAGATGGACGAGGCGCTGGCAAGGGTGGCCCGCATCAACGGCCCCACGCGGCTGACCATCCTCGAATGGTTCATGGCGTATCATCGTCAAAAGCGAAACAAAGTCATGCGGGATCCGGAACTCTACCGGTCATTCAACATGGCGGTGGAAGCCGACAAGCCCTTCGTGCGGCGGCACTTGAAGAACATACACGATCAGCTGCTGAATCTGTTGGAGCGGGGGGCGGAATCAGGGGAGTTCGACATCCATTTGCCTGAGAGGGCTGCGGAAGTCCTTTTCGAGGCCACCTCGTCATTTCATCATCCTGTGCTGGTCCTTGAGCATAAGGACGAGGACAGGGAGCTCTTGCTGCAAAGGGTGGTCTCGATCGTTCTGGCCGGACTTTCGACCAGCCGATAGGCACCGCCATTGCAGGCGCGGGCGGGTGTGTTTCTTTCTCTGAAAACAAAAAACGGACGCTTGCGACAAGCGTCCGTTTTTCAAATCAAAGTGGTGGGCGATACGGGATTTGAACCTGTGACTTCCACCGTGTGAAGGTGCTTTATGCCCTGGAACCACACGGAAGCCTATGTAATAGGCTGCCACTTTCCCCGACTTGACCGACATACCCCGCCTCAGAAAGGTGAGCAAAAGGTGAACTGTGCAGCATGCCCTGGACAGCATGGTTCGATCATCGCGACCGGGACGGTCGCTTCCGCTTTTCCCCCACGCCCGGGGCGGCACCTGTCCGGCTCCTCCCCCATCTCCCCCCCTAGAGAAAGAACAAGCCAATGGTCCAATGGCCTTATTCACCGGCTTGGGTCCTCCTGTAAGGCCTGGATACAGGGGTCGCATATAGCTCGAGGCTTGGCCGTGCTTGGGGTTTTTATTGGGTGGGAATTTGGGAAAAATTCAATTTTGACGGGTGGCTGTGAAACATTCTCAGGGCTGAACGGGGCTTGTGCGGCTACTTTCTCCGGGAGGTGCTGCCGTGGCTGAACAAATAAAGGAAGGCGGCCAGAGTATCCGCGAGCGGATTGAGGAGAGGCGGGCCGCAGAGGATGCGGTGGTCGGAGGCGACAGTGGCCACCCGGACGCCGGCGATGGGATCACCTCGGAGTTCATTCAGCAATGTGCCCGGTCAAGGCAGCTCGGAGACGGGCTCCTATTCGCGGCGCTCCACCGGGGCCGGTACGTCTTCAACAAGCAGACCAGGGAATGGCTCGTTTTCAACGGGGCGCATTGGGAGCTGGACGAGATGGATACGGTCAAGGCCGCGGTTGAGGACGTGATCGACGTCTACGACAGGGAGCGGGAGCGCCTCTGGAATGCCTGGTTCAACGAGAGCAAGGACGGCGATAAGGATGAGGCTCGGCGGCTCAAAAAGCTGGTTGACCTAGTGAGCAAGAAGGTCAACTCCCTGCGCGATGACAACGGGCGCAACAAGTGCCTGGAGTTCGCCCACACCATGCGCGAGCAGCCGCTGCATATCCTCGGCGACGAGCTCGACGCGGATCCGTGGCTGCTCGGGTGCGCCAACGGAGTGTTGGACCTTCGCACTGGATTGCTTCGAGAGGGGAGGGCGGAGGATTACATCCTCAAGGCGAGCCCCACCAGGTGGGAGGGGATAGACGCACCCCGCGAGGCCTGGGAAAAGTCTGTCCTTGAAATTATGCACGATGACGAAGAGATGGCGGCATATATCCGGAGACTGTTCGGGTACGCCTGTTTCGGCATCGCTCCGGAGCACGTCTTCGCTGTTCTCCATGGCCAGGGCCGCAACGGCAAATCCTACATGGTCGAGACGATCCAGGATGTGCTGGGCGAGGTGGCGGGGCCTATACCCGCGGAGATGCTGCTTGATCAAGGGGTAGCCAGAAGTTCATCCGGCCCCACGCCCGACATAATGGCCTTGCGTGGGCGGCGACTGGCCTTTGCCTCGGAGACGGACGAGGGCCGAAAGTTCAGCGCCAGCCGGGTGAAGTGGTTCTCCGGCGGCGACTCCCTGACCGGACGCTATGGCTACGGCAATATGCGTATGATCGCGTTCAAGCCTTCCCATCAGCTCTTCCTGTTGACCAACCACAAGCCGCATGCCTCGGCGGATGACTTCGCTTTTTGGGAGCGCATGCACCTGATCCCGTTCGAGCTCAGTTTCGTGAAGCGCACCCCCCGGGCAGAAAACGAGCGACCGGTTGACCTGGAACTCGGCGAAAAGGTCCGGGCCGAACGATCCGGCATCCTCGCCTGGTTGGTCCAGGGGTGCCTTGAGTGGCAGGAGCAGGGGCTCAACCCTCCAGCTAAGGTACTGGAAGCCACGGCGGAATACCGTCGAGATGAGGACCTGCTGGCGGACTTCATCGACGAGTGTTGTTACGTGCCGGATCCTCCAGACCCCGGCGTATGGGTCGGGGCCAGCGAGTTCTACGACGTGTTCAGCTGGTGGTTTTCAAAGGCCGTCTCGAAGAAAAAAAACATCCCGCAGAAGATATTCGGCAAGCTCATGAAGGCCAGGTTTGAAAGCGTCAAGTCGGGGACATACCGATACAACGGCGTCGGGATTCTGGCCGAGGTCCTGGAACAGATCGAGGCTGAGAAATGGAAAGGATGATGGACCGACGGACCATTCGGACGGACGGAGTATCGCCATGGTCCATACTCACAATGGTTTGAAATTGTTGAATGGATAGGTGCGTCCGGGACCATAAGACCGGAATGCACCGTTTCTCAGATCAAGAAAGAACCGTATTTGCGGAATATCTTTATACCTCTTTTTCGGTCCAATGGTCCAAAAAGAATAAAAAGGTAAAGAAGATGAAAGGATTAAGAGTGTGGACTGTTTCTCTGGACCGTTGGTCCGCTCCGTCCGATTGTCCGTGGAGGCTTTTATGAACGTCCTGGATTTGCTTCGCGAGGTGGGGGGCGAGCCCCAATACGTGAGCGGCACGAATGGGGGCGAGTGGCATTCCTCCAGCCCGTGCTGCGGTGGCGGAAGCAATCAGTTCTGCGTTTGGCCTGAGCAGAACGGCGGCAGCGGGTCATGGTGGTGCCGAATCTGCGACAAGGGCGGGGACAACATCGAGTTTCTGCGAGAGGTCCGGGGGATGGACTACCGGGAGGCGTGCGAAAAGGTCGGGCGTGATCCAGGCCAGGCCCCGTCCCGTCCGGTGGTGCGAGAACGTCGCCGTGAAACGTTCCAGCCCAAAGAGCACGCAGCGCCTGCCGACGCTTGGCGGTCCAAGTCGGGTGAGTTGGTGGATTGGGCCCATGACCATCTCCTGAAAAACGGCGAGCAGCTCGAGTACTTGGACGCGCGCGGCATCCCGTTCGAGGCGGTGAAGCGGTTCCGGATCGGGTGGAATCCGGGTGAACGGGGAAGGGACCTTTGGCGGTCACGGAAGGCCTGGGGGTTGCCCGATGAGATCAACCCCAGGACAGGCAAGCTCAAGCGGGTGTGGATGCCGATTGGTCTGGTCATTCCCTTTATCTGGCAGGGAGTCTTGCAGCGGATTCGGTTCCGGCGGACGCCCGAGGCCATGCAGCGATTCGGCGGTTCCAAGTACATTCTCATGCCCGGCTCGGCCATGGGGCCCATGCTGACGCGTGATTCGGCGCAGGCCTGGATGATTGTGGAAGCCGAACTCGATGGCGTGGCTATGGACCACGCTGCGGGCGACCTCAACGTGGGGACCATGGCCCTGGGGACGTTGAGCGGAAAGCCGGATGCCCGGGCGTGGCCCCGCCTTCGGTCGGCACTGTGGATCGGCAATGCGCTCGACTTCGAGTTGTATCCTCCTCAGACCGAAGAGGATGAGCGCAATATCAGGATGCAGACCAAGGCGAAGAAGTGGTGGGAGCAGCATCTCAGTCAGGCCGAGCGGTGGCCGGTTCCCGAGGGCAAGGATCCGGGCGACTACGTCAGAGATCATAGCGGCGATCTCCGGGAATGGATCAAGGAAGGACTTCCGCCCCGCCTGCTTGTTGGACGGTCGGTTTCCGCTATTGCTCGGGGGAAGGGGCCGGGTGTAGCTCCTCGGCGTAAACCGGAGGAGACAATCCGTTTGCCGGAGCCTGTGTCTGCTTTGCACTCGTTGCTACGGACCAATCGAATTGAGCTGTACGTGTCCCTGCCTTCCGGCCGCGTGTACGGGGGAAAGATGGATTCCCATCTTTCGGCAAGGGTAGGCGACCTGTGCGACCGCAACGTAGTGCGGGAATGGTTGGCTGTAATTGGTGAAGAGACAGTGAATTATCGTAATTTTCTCAAGCCGTTGGAGTCTTGAAATGAGCGCTGATTTAGGGTTGACCGAAAAGGATTTGGATGCGGCATTGTCCCGGAAATATATGAAAGCTCCTTCAAAAACAGGAATCTTTAGGGGGGCGAGGTTCTCCCTGTCCACCAAGGTGGGGGGGCGGATGCAGCTGGTGCAGGTGGTTTGCAAGGGCCAGCCCTACGAGCACACCCTGAGCGGCGGGAAAAAGGCCTGGTATGTAGAGGTCTACGGATACGGCGTGAACAAGGCGGTCAACGTTAAGAAGCTCCAGGAGGTGCAGTGTGGTTAAGGATTCCAGGACGTTCAAGAGCCAGACCCTGGCCCGCGAGTTCTTGGACGACGAAGGGTTCAAGGTGAACTCCTCCACCTTCAGCCGACACGCGCGGGCCGGGTACATCGGCGAAAACGCAGATGGCGAGTTCGAGGCCGACGCGTTGCTGGCCTACGCACGGCAGCGGCTCAAGCGGCAGGAATCCGGCAAGACCGTGAGCGCCGAGGAAAAGGAGCGGATGGACGCCAAGTCCCGGGCCGAGCTGGACCTGCTCGAGGCCAAGGCTGCACGCGAGCGGATCAAGCAGAGGAAAGAGGAGGGCGGCATCCTCGAAATGGAAGATCACCTGAACGATTTGGCCGCGCGCATGGCATTCTTTTCCCTGCAGCTGGACGGGTACGCGGTGCAACAGGCCGAGGCGTCCGTTGACGTCCTCGTCGGCGAGCGCTTCAATGGGGTGGAGAAGATCATCGCCCTGGTCGAGGGTGATCCGGAGAAGGCACGAGAGCTGGCGGCCTATTTCGAGCGGCAGGTCCCGGAGTTATCCGAAGTCTGCTTGGTCAAAAAACAACAGTGGCTGCAGGCCTTTTCCCGCGAACGGGTTTTCGTGGTGGATATGGATGACCCCACCGGGGAGATCGCCGATGTTTAGGCTTGAGTTTACCCCCGGCGAGTGCGCCGTGATGGAGCCGACCATCCTTGACCAGTCCACCGGGGAGTGGATGCAGGAAAACGTGGTCGTGCCGGAAGGCCCTATGAAGGGCTCGTACTACGATCCTCGGCTGTCGCCCTATTTCCCTCCGCTGTGGGACCTGTTCATGCAGGCGTGGGTCAGGGAGATGGCCGTGGCAGCGGGGCCGCAGATCGGCAAGACGCTTTTTGGCCAAGGGTTCCTGGCCCGGCGCGGGGTGGAGCGGCCCGGTCCCCGGCAGGTAGCTCTGCCCGACGAGGATCTGACCGAGGATTGGTTCGACAAGAAACTGATCCCCTTGTTCGAGAACAGCCCTAAGCTCAAGCGCTATATCTCCGACGAGCGGAACGCCGTGGTCAAGACCGAGATCGCGCTGAAGAACGGGACCACCTTCACCGGGCGGTGGATGGGGTCGCTGTCCAAGCGCGCGTCTCTGTCCGTCCTGGACGGCCTGGGCGACGAGCCGGACATGTTTCCGGCCGGGGCGCACAAGGATTTCGTGGAGCGCTTCAACACGTTCTCCACCCTGTACAAGCTGCTGTGGATCGGCAAGCCCATCGGCTACGACGGCGAGAGCTTCATCTGGGACGAGGTCAACCGGGCCGACGTCAAGGTGCGCTGGGCCGCGCGGTGTCCTGCCTGCGGGACCTATCAGGTCATGCAGTTCGAGAACATCAAGGTGCCCGAAGGGGTGCGCGACCCGGCCGAGATCCGGCTGAACAAGGCGGCGTGGTACGAGTGCTGCCACTGTGAATGGCGGTGGACCGACCAGATCCGCAACCGAGCCGTGCGCGACGGGCGGCTGGAGTTCGACAGGGAAGTGGACCGGCCCGTCAAGATCGGTGTGCACATCCCGTCGTGGAACTCGCGCTGGGTGTCCCTGTCCTCTGTCATGGCCGACTGGTTCGCGGCCCAGGGCGACCCGGACAAGCTCAAGTCGTGGTGGAACGGGTACGCGGCACAACCGGCCAACGTGATTGCCTCGGAATCCAACGAAGAACGGTTGCAGCAGCTCATCGTGCCCGAGCTGCCGCCGCTGGTGGTGCCGGGCGAGGCCCAGGCCATCACCCTGTCCACGGACATGCAGAAGGATCACTTTTTCTATTCTATCTGCGCGCATTGGGTGGACCCCACTGGACAGACTGACGGGTCCGAGGAGTGGATCATCGACCAGGGCAAGATCGAGACCTTTAAGGACTTGCACGAGTTGATCTTCCAGTCCCGATTTCGACGGGACGGGAAGCGGAACGAATTTCTCGGCGTGTGGCGTTCGGCCCTGGATACTGGCGGCGGCAAGAACGAATGGGAGGACGAGAGCCGGACCATGCAGGCGTATGAGTGGCTGTTGCGCCAGCGGCCCGGGGTTGTCTTCGGCACCAAGGGCATGTCTCGGAAGACGCCCGGCTATCACGTCCGGCTCGGCAACCCTATGCAGCAGCTGCCCAACGGAAAGAAGTTGAAGCGGGCCATGCGGCTGCACTTCATCGACACGGACGCCTTCAAGGATCTGTTCTTCTGGCGGCTCTCCGACGAGGCACGGGACAAGGAGGGCCAGTGGCTGGAGCCGATCCACTTCCACGCCAAGACGCCGCCCGAGTATTTCTACCAGCTTTGCTCCGAGAAGAAGGTGCTCCAGAAGGGGACCTACATCTGGAAGCGAATCCGCGCGAACCACTGGCTGGACTGCATGATCGGGCACCTGGCCATGGCGCACTGGCAGTGGAGCCCGTCGCTCAAGGCGATGGTGGCGGCGGACATGGCGGCCAGGGCGGCGGCCAAGACACAGCGGGCGTCCCAGGGCGCGAAAAAGTTCAACCCCTACACGGGAAAGGAAATGTGATGACGGCAAAAGCGATACAGGTAGCTGTGGCCACGGCCAGGGAAGGGGTTGTCTATTCGCCGAAGAAGGGGGCGCTGTGCCCCCTGTGCGGCAAGCGCTGCCCGGTGGTCAGCTCGCCGAAGTGGTGTGGCGACCTCAAGGTCAGGTATCACCGGTGCACGAACAAGCAATGCGTGATGAGCTCCATGAACGTGACCGTCAAATCCGTCCAGGAAGACGGGTAGGTGGGAACCAGGTGGAAGCTTGTATTGAATTCTGGTACTCCATCCCTCAAAAGGAGTGGTCATGGAGATACTGTGGATCGTGATTCTCGGTGCCGTCGGGTGGTTTGTGTGGAGCGCTTCGCAAGGGAGCGCGGCTCTTGATGATGATTTCGAGCCGGATGAAGTCCACGAGAGTTGGGGAAAGAGCCCCGAGGTGGACAGCGACAGGGTTGTGGCCGAGTTCGAGTATGCCTACGGCAAGTCAGGTACGGCTCGGCGCACCGTGGACGTGGAAGAGGTGATGTGGGGCGGCGGGCGAAAATACTACCTGTACGGGCACTGCCGGGAAGTGGGCGGTCGCCGGGTGTTCAAGGCTTCCGGCATCCGGGGCAAGGTCTCGTTCGAAGGCAAGGAGTACACACCCACGGCCTTCATGAAGCACGCCTTCGACATCGACAACCGGTACTCTTGACACCAAGGCCGTTTTCATGCAGGGATGGGGCTACGGAGCGTAGCAACTCCACTAGGCGGACACCGCCACCCCGTCAGACGCGGTTTTTTTGTGCCATCTGAGCAAAGCCAAAATTTGCCGGGAGTGGGGATATGTCCAGGGCTTCGGCCTAAAGTACCCAGCCTCGCCTAGTGAGGTGCTAACTCCCGGCAATCTTTATCCGAAGATTGTCATTAGCAAACACTAGGAGTCCCATCATGGAACGCAAGTTCATCCTTTCCGAATCCCAACTGATTGAGCTGTACGACCTGGCGTCGTGCGTGCAGGTGGAGATCCTGACCCTGGCCGACATGGCGCAGGCGGTGGGGACCTCGTGCACGGAAAAGCGGGCGGCCGACGTGGTCATCGGCATCGGCTACATGCTGGAGCGGCTGGGCAAGGCCCTGGACCCGGTCCTGAACGGGTTCGACCAGAACGGCGGCGTCTTGCGCGAGCAGGGGGTGCGCCGTGGCTAGCGTGATCCCCTTTGACTTTGACGGCGATGCGGTGCGGGTGGTGCTGCGCAACGATGCGCCGTGGTTCGTGGCCAAGGACGTGTGCGACGTGCTTGAGTTGAGCAATCCGACCGAGGCCCTGCGGGCTTTGGATGATGACGAAAAGAATACCCTAAGAATTGCTGAGGGTATTCAGCGTGGCAATCCGAACGTCAATACCATTTCCGAATCCGGCCTCTACTCCCTGATCTTCCGTTCCCGCAAGCCCGAGGCGAAGCGGTTCCGCAAGTGGGTGACGGGCGAAGTGCTGCCGAGCCTGCGCAAGCACGGGCGGTACGGGGACCGGGCCGAGGCGGTTCCGGCGCTGCCGGGGGCGGCGCTCAAGCTCAAGCCCGCGCTCAGGGCGCGGATCATGGAATCGGCGGTGGAGGTGGCCAAGCTCCAGAACGGGGGCGAAGAGGATGTGGACCGGCTGTTCCAGAAATACTGCTCGTTGGTAGGGACCTCTCCCGAGTCCGCCGTGAGGGCGCGGGGGCTCGAAGCCTTCGAGTTGTGGACGGACACGTATCTGTCGGCAACGACGGACACCAAGGAAAGAATCCAGGCGTCGGTACTCTATGATCGATATCGGCACTGGTGCCGGAAAAACCATGAGCATCACACTATGTCTATGAAAACATGGGGTAATCTGATGCGGAAGCGTTTCGATCACATCAAATCTGGCGTATTTTGGTACTTCGTCAAAACTGACCCCTCCGAAAATTGATAACAGGCCGTATTGCTTTATGAAACAGTGAAACCAAACCAGTAAATTTTACTGATCAGTAAACGACCCCATTTACTCCAAAAAACTCCAGGGTGTATTTTCTCCTCAAAACACATCCTGGAGTTTTTTTATGGCGACTGAAACGGAACTGAAGGCTGAGCTGGCGAAGTACAAAGACGCGCGGGACAAGATCCTGTCCGGCGGCCAGTCGGTCAGCGTGGGCGGCGACCAGTTCACCCGGGCCACCTTTTTTCGAATCGAGGACAAGATCGTCGAGTTGGAGAACCGTATCGCCTTTGTGCGGCGCGGCGGGTTCGCCCGCTCCACCTACGTGGGGAGAGGATAGCCGTGGGAGTCGGGCGTTTCCTCTTCGACTCCTGGACCAGCCTCCGTGCCGGGGTGATCGCCCTGAACGATCCGCGCGCCGCCGTGGCCTACGTGGCCGACAGGCGGCGTTACCTTTCGTACAAGGCGGCCAGCCGGGAAGGGGCGAACCGCGCCTGGCGCGGGGACCGGAAGTCCGGGGACGCCAGCATCCGCAAACAGTGGCGGGACGTGGTGTACCGCGCCCGCGACCTGGCCAAGAACTCGCCTTTCGTGGCCGGGGCCCTTGAGAAGATCTGCGACAATGTCGTCTTCACCGGCATCCGGCCCCAGTTCATCCTGACCCGGAACGGCGAGCCGAACCGGGACCTGGCCCGCGACCTGGAGCGGCTGCACAAGCGCTGGGCCAAAGCCGTGAACGCGGTCGAAAAACAGGAGCTCGGCTTGCGCCACCTGTGGACCGACGGCGAGTACCTGATCCACTTTTTCATCGACACCTCCCTGCTCAAGAAAGGGCTGCCCCCGCTGAACTACGAGCTGCTCGAGGCGGACCACCTGGACGCCACGGTGGACGGGACGTTGAGCAACAGCAACTACGCCAAGCGCGGCATCGAGTACGACGCGAGCGGCAACGTGGTGGCCTACCATCTTTTCCCCGAGCATCCGGGCGATTTCACCTGGATGTCCCTGACCGATTCCAAGCGTGTGGACGCGGCCAGCATCGAACACGTCTTCGCGCGAAAGCGCATCTCCTCCAGCCGGGGCATCTCCTGGATGGCTTCAATCATCATGTGGATGCGCAACTTCGAGGAATACCAGGACTCGGAGCAGGTGGCCATGCGGCTGCTGTCCGCGTTCGGGTTCTTCGTGGAGACACCGTTCCCGGAAGTTGAGAATCCGCTGGGCGGCGCGCCCGTCGATCCATCGTCCGACGAAAAGACGCTCAAGGCCGGGGACTTCATCCAGCCCGGCCAGGTGGCTACGGTGTCACCGGGCTCCAAGGTCACGGCCGCCGGGTTCGACAGGCCCGGCTCCAACTACGAGCCGTGGGTCAAGTCGCAGCTGCGCGGCGGTGGCGTGGGTATGAACGTGAGCTACGAGACCTTCACCGGCGACCTCACCGAGACCACCTATTCAGGTGGTCGCCAGGGCCTCCTTGTGGAACGCCGCTCCTTCCGCCGCCAGCAGGCCATTCTCAACCGCAAGCACAACGACCCCATTGACGAGCGGTTCATCGAGTTCGCCGCCATGGCCGGACTCATGAATCTGGCCGGGTACGAGGTCGACATCAAACAATTGTGCCCGGGCTGGCCCTGGGTAGACCCGCGCAACGACGCCCAGGCCGCCCGCATCGAATATGAGCTGGGCATTACCACCCTGACCAAGATGTGCGCCGACCGCGGCCTGGACTTCGAGGAGATCACCCGGGAACGCCAGGAAGAGCTGGATCTGTTGGCTTCGTCCGGTTTTTCCGGTGATGAGGACGCCTTGAGCAAGGCCAAGGAAATGATTCTCAGCGCGGTGGCCCAGGCGCTGGACGCGCGTGAAGCAAAACAAACCAAGGAGGCGGCCCATGCTGCGTAGCAAGACGGCCAGACTCAAGAGGGCCGCGATGGCGGCCAAGCCCGAGCAGGGCGAGAGCAAACAGGACTTTCTGAAACGGTGCATGGGCGGCGACAAGAACCAGCTGCCCGCCTGCGCCGCCGCCTGGAACAAGGCCACCCTCAGCGCCGTGGCCGACAAGGACAGCGTCACGCTGTTGTCCGAGCCGGGCAGCGTGGAGGCCGGGAACGAGAACGGCGAGTTTGCCATCCTGGCCTACACCGGCAAGGTCATCGACTGGTGGTGGATGGACCCCTTCGTCATTGACCTGTCCGGCATGGCTCTAGCCAAGAGCAAGGTCCCTTCGCTGCTGGAGCACGTCCGTGAGTGGCGGGTGGGCGGCATCGACAGCGGCGCGGCGTCCGACAGCGGCTTTCTGGTCACCGGCAAATTTCTGTCCAACGACATTGCGCAGGGAGTCCGCCGGGACGCCGCCGACGGCTACCCGTGGCAGGCGTCCATCGGCGTGCAGGCCCTGCGAGTGGAAGTGCTCAAGGAGGGCGAGTCCGCCGCGGTCAACGGCACGACCGTGGACGGCCCCATCGACATCTGGCGCAAGGCGTCGGTCTTCGAGACGAGTTTCTGCTCCTTTGGAGCGGATGATGATACTGCGGCGGTCGCCATGTCGGCTACCGCGATAAACCAACAGGAGGAATCCATGGACAAGCGTTTGAGGATGTTCCTGGAACGTCGCGGTCTGAAACAGGATGCGACCGAACAGGAGGCTTGGGCCTTTCTTGCAAAGCTGGACGTCGAGGACGGGGAGCTGAACGAGGCCGGGCTGAAGACTGAGGACCTGCGGAAGCCCGAGAAGGCACCCGCCCCGGAAAAGACCACCGACCCCGAACCGGCACCGGCCACCAAGGTCAAGATGACCGTGGACCAGGCGCTCAC
>Ga0075011_10000902_pt1 | contig 15996 bp, 12 predicted proteins | sample TARM_MetaG_T_14_FD_72354 | JGI IMG/M metagenome (GOLD analysis project Ga0075011, IMG submission 72354) | Freshwater microbial communities from Pennsylvania, USA, analyzing microbe dynamics in response to fracking - TARM_MetaG_T_14 | ecosystem: Environmental > Aquatic > Freshwater > River... | reverse complement strand
ATATATTATTTAGGTAAAAAATCCAAAAAAGAAATTTCAATTAAATTAAGCAATAAAAAAAATAGAGAACTCATGGAAAAAATTTATAAGAGTGAATTTACTTCAGAAGAAAAAAAAGAAATATATGAAAAATTTCAAAATAAATGCTATAAATGTGGTAGTAAAAAGAACTTGAGTATTGACCATCATTTTCCATTGAGTTTAGGATATGAACTGAACAAAGAAAATGCTGTTATTCTTTGTAAAAAATGTAATAATAAAAAAAGTAATTTAATGCCAAATAAATTTTATTCAAAAGAAGAATTAATTGTTTTAGAAAAAGAATATGGTATTAATAATCAAAAGCATGAGAGTAATTTAAAATTAAAAGATTTAAAAACAAAAAATATCAAAATTTCTTTTTCATACTTTGGTAAGGATATTTTTGGAATATCACTGGGAATTGTTGAAGACAAAGAAAAAATATACAATAAAAAAACAAGAGTTTATTTAAAGGTAGAAGAACAAAATGAAATTAATTTATACTTAATTGAAAACATAAAAAATTTACGTAGAGAGGATGACAAAGATGCCAATATATAAACTTGGAGAAAAACCTATGTTTCCAAGTGGAAATTTAGCTGAAAAAGATGGGCTAATTGCATTTGGTGGTAAAATAACAGTGGATTTTATAATAGAAGCCTATTCTAATGGTATTTTTCCATGGTATAATAATGATGAACCTATTTTGTGGTGGTGTCCTAATCCAAGAACAGTTTTTTTTGTTAATGAAATTCATATTTCAAAATCAATGAAAAAGCTTATAAAAAGTCAAAAATATAAAATTACATTTGATACTGCATTTGATAAGGTAATTGAAAATTGTAAAAATACACGTAAAGAGACTTGGATTAATGAGGATATTATTAAAGTTTATAGTGAATTATATAAATTAGGATTAGCCCATTCGGTAGAAGTATGGGATAATAATAAACTAATAGGAGGCTTATATGGGCTTTGCTTGGGAAAGGTATTTTTTGGAGAATCTATGTTTAGCCTAGAACCAAATACTTCTAAATTAGCATTAATTTCATTAGGGAACTTTTTAAATAAAGAAGACTTTAGAATTATTGATTGCCAAGTGCATAATGAACATTTAGAAAGTTTAGGAGCAATAGAAATAGGTAGAAGAGAGTTTTTAAGAATATTAAGAGAAGATATAGTTAAAAAACAAAAATTTTATAAATGGATTTATATGTAATTTTAAATGAAATTGGGAGATAAAAAAATGGAAGACAAAATTTTTAAAATTAATCTTAAAAAATATGAAATATACGAATATATATATGTAATTAAAAAATATAAAAATAATTCAAAGGTTTTTGTAATGGATTTTGAGAACAATACTTACTATTTAGAAGAAAATTATCCTTTAGAATTTTTAAATGATAGCCACACTTTACAAATTGCTAAAGTTACATTCTATAATATTTATAAAGATAAAATAGAAGAATATGTAAAAAATAATTCTATTTCTGTGTATAATGACTTAACAAGTTTTCAAGAACAAAAGACCTTATTCTAAACAAATTAAGTAAAAATCATATAAATAGTTTGGACTTAAATGTAATATTTCTTAAAAAAACCTTAAATTTCTCTTGCTAAAATTTAAGAAAAATGCTATGACACTTTGGTTTTGTTGAAGGTATCAATTTAAATTTTAATATACAGGAGGAAACATGAGTAACGAAAGAACAATTAAGGACATTACTTCAAATCCAGCATCATTAGGGCTTTTAGGATTTGGAATGACAACAGTATTATTAAACATTCATAATGCAGGATTTTATCCTTTAGATGCAATGATTATTGCAATGGGAATTTTTTATGGTGGAGCAGCACAATTAGTGGCAGGAATACAAGAATCTAAAAAAGGTAATACTTTTGGTGCAGTGGCATTTACATCTTATGGTTTTTTCTGGTTATCATTAGTTGGAATTTGGGTATTTCCAAAGCTTAATCTAATGCAAGCACCAGAACCAGTTGCAATGGGAATGTACTTATTAATGTGGGGAATATTAACATTTGGATTATTTATTGGAACTTTAAATGGTAAAACAATTGGTAAATTAGTATTTGGTTCATTAACAGTTTTATTTGTGTTATTAGCTTTAGCTAATTTTACAGGAAGTCATTTAATACATACAATAGCTGGTTATGAAGGTATATTATGTGGTTCATTTGCAATTTACGAAGCATTCGGATTAATTTTAAATGAAAAACTTGGTAGAGAAGTATTACCTTTATAAGAAAAATTAAATAGTCATTAAGGTAAAAGCCCTTCTAGGTAGAAGGGCTTTTTATTTATATAAATATGAATTTTAAAATTTATTTTTTGGTTTTAAATCTATTTATTTTAGACGAGCCAATCTTGTATAACGGTTTGCGTATCATACGATGTGCTTGAGCCTTAGAAGTACGTAGCGAATTTTAGAGCTTTGCTCTTAATGAGCTTAGTCCTGTCCCGCAAGGGCTTGGTGAAAGCATATAGTATGCATATAGTATATACGCTGTTATACATCGTTGAATTTCGGTTGATTAGAGCAGACTACTGTAGAATTATTTTGTTTTAGCCACCCAATTAACAGAAAGCCCACTAGGACGGTGGGCTGGTTATCTTCGCTTTAATTATATTTTTTCATCATAATATTTTTTATATATTGCTCCATATAATCATAATCAGGTTTACCTTGTTTATTAACAGGAACCATTATTAACTGTCTTTTCATTCTATTCCCATTAAATTTATACCCATAAGTAAATTTAACTTTTTGCTTGTAAATAATAGTTTTAAAAAATAAATATATAAACTTGTTACCTTTACAATTTTTCAAAGAAAGGTGCTTAACATCATCAGAAAATATACACTCATATGAATGGTAAAATGCCTCACATACACTTCCATTATAGTTTACACCTAACACATTAGAATCTAAAGAATTATTTATATTCGATACAAAATTTGTTATCCCATTATTAGAATCTACTGATCCAATAAAGGGAATTTTTCCTTCCTGCATATTTTCTTTAGTAAGTCTTACACCAGATTTTACATCAAATAAGTCTTCTATAAAAAACTCATTCCAACTTTTTGCAGCTAAGGAATCCACTTCTTTATATTCTAATCCTTTTAATGCTTTCTTCTTATATCTTTCATATTTATCTTTTTTTTCTTTGAGTTTTTCTTTTATATAGTTTTCCATAAAATCCCAATCAGGAAAATTTTTCTTTTCTTTCATTACAGGCAACATTATTTTATCTTTATTTATTTTATTTGAAAAAGCTTTCCTTCCAAAAGAATATTTTGTCTTATTTTGGTTAATACATTTGGAAATAAACAACCCATTGTATTTATTTAATCGAGAATTTTGCAAAATTGTAATTTCATCACTAGTAGAAAATTTTTTTTCTACAAAATATGCATCTCCAAAAGTTGAATATATAATTGCATTTGTATTTATTATAAAAGCAGGATTTGATATGAAATCTGTAAGTCCATTATTTTCTTTCGAGGCTGAAAAGTATGGTATGTTTCCTTTTTTTCTTGAACTTTCTACTTGCCTTTTTCCTCTTTGATGATTAAAAATATCATATATTTTAAACTCTTTCCAATCTCTATCAGTCAAATTCAATTTTTACTCCTCCCTTTTTTAGAAGGTTCAAATAAATATTCTCTATTTTGCATTATCATTGAAAACTCAAATGATAAGTAATCTCCAATAGTTTTTTCAAATTCTTCATCAGTTGGTATTTCATCATTAAAATAATAAAAACTATGTAGCCACTCATCAGTTGGTTCAATTGTGGTTTTTACACAAAATTTTGTTTCCGCTTCAATTTTATCAAACCAGACATCTAATAAATGTTGTCTCCTATCCTTTGCTTGCTCTGTTTCGACCAAACCAATATGCGGACTAACTTTATAACCATCATCTCTAAAATCAATAAATTTGCATTCGTTATCAGCAAAATGTTGTTCTCCTACTGTAAATACTGCTATACAAGGCATAGTACCCACACCATAAAATGTATCTTTATTTAAAGTGATAACTCCATTTAATGTATGCTTTTTTAATATGTTTTCTTTTATACTTCGTTCTTCTTTAGTCTTTCCTGTCATTGAAGATTGAGGAATAATAACTACACATCTTGCTCCAACTGTCAACGAGTCAAGTAAATGTTCAGTAAAAGCTAGTTCATATAAATCTGAATTTTGCTTTGAACCTTGTGAATAAGGAGGATTCATCATTCCAACTGTAGCTTGCTTTAATTGCAATTTATTTGGATCTTGTTTCAAAAAATTATCATTAATTAAATTGCTTTTTCCATCTCCTCTTAAAATCATATTTGTTGTAGCGATAGTAAACATATAAGCTTGTAACTCAAGTCCATGAAGCTGTTTTTGCTTTATATCTTTTTTCTCTCTTTCATTTTTTGCTTGTTTCAACATTTTATGCATAGCAGATATTAGAAATCCTCCAGTTCCACAACATGGATCAAAAACAATATCATTTGATTTTAATTCTACTAAATCACAAAATAAGTCTGTTATATGTTTAGGAGTAAGAACAATTCCCAAAGTTTGACCATCTCCACCTGAATAAGACATAAATTCTCCATAAAATCTACCTAAATGATCTTCTGAAGAATTTGTATATTTTATACTTTTATAAATATTATTATTTATAAATTCTACAAAATGTTTTAAGGGTGTTTTTTTTAATTTATCATGTATTTCGTTTAAAATTTTTGTATCTTTAATAATAGTGAATTGATTCAATATTTTGTCCTTTTTAACCTCTGGCGAAACATTTGAACGAGTTAAATTAGCTTTTATGGCATCATATATCTTTTGACCATCAGTTTTTATAGGATCCCCTGTTAAATTATCAATGGAAAAATTTTTAAATTCAGATTCTCTTAACGCTAGTAAAATTCCAGATACTATCAAAGGTTTATCAATATCTTTCAAATTCCCATAGTTTCTTAAATCTTCATGCAGTTCAGATGCATCTTTTAAAATCTCTTCTGTTTCTTTCTCCTCATCTGTTACTTCTTTTAATATTTCTCTTACATAATATTCATCAATATTTTGCTCATTAAAGGATATAAATGACTCAACCTCAGAAAGTTCTCTATAATGTTCTGTCTCATCAACATAAATTGGAGTAATTTTATGTTTTTTTTCATTTCCAGAAATTCCGAAGGCAATAACTTTTTTGTAAGAAGTTTTTTTAATTAAATGTTGCCCATAAAACAAGGCTCCATTTACCGCATAATTTTTTATATCACTTTGATCCATGCTAATAATGCCTTTATCGTTAAGCTTTACATGATTAGACAATTCTGCTTTATCTTCTATTACTAATAAAAAATCTTTTATAACCCCTACATATTCTGGAAAACCAACATTACCAGTACCGCTTTTAGATGCACTTTTTAAAGCATTATTTATTTCAAGAATAGAACTTCCTTGAGGTTCTAATTCAATGTTTGCTTCTTTTAAAATGGTATATACCCATAAATCTGTTTTCGCTTCTTTTTTTGCCATTTTTCCACTACTCCCTTCATTCAATTTTCTCTTTTATTATAACATTTTTTCTATCTTTTTTCACTATTTATCTTTTCCTAACCATACAGGACGTATGGTGGACGTTTCATTTAGGGTGGCGTCACTTCTTTTGATAATAATAATTTTTTATAGGTCACGACAAAACTTTTTTAGAAGCATACACTAGAAATTCAATGTTGTATAACTTACTTATATACGCAACTCTATTGCGTAATAACACCCAAATTTACCATCATATACGCATATTCTATTGCGTAATATTCCAAATCAAAAAGTAACCTTGACCCTTCTACCTCACTATCATTTACTCTCATATCCTTAAATATTTCACTTAAAAAATTATACCTCTTTTACTTCTCAAATACAAGGCTTTTGTACTTTGTTAATTTTATAAATAAAAATTCCAAAATTAATTGGGATTCCCTTATTAATATTAATATTTTATTAATTTTTATTTAAAAATAAGCAAAAGCCCTAGCCTTCTAACTTCCCAAACATCAAATCCACGATTTTTACTCCGTCAATAGAAGCACTAGTTATACCACCAGCATAACCAGCACCTTCACCAATGGGATATAGATTCTTAATGTTAAGACTTCTACCCTCTTGATTTCTTACTATCCTTACTGGAGAGCTTGTTCTAGTTTCTGGTCCAATAAGATTAGCTCTTTCTGAAACAAAATACTTATTTCTAGCCCAAGAATCAAATGCTAAATGCAAATTTCTTGTAATTAAATCAGGAAAGAATTCATTTAAGTTGCATGAGTGTAAATCCATCTTATAACTACTAGATATTTTTTTACTTGTTTTTTTATCCTTTAAAAAATCCTGTAAATTTTGAGCTAAAGCACCGTTTCCGCCTATAATATCATAGGCTTTTTTCTCAAGACTTTCTTGTAGTCTCATACCAGCAAAAACATCTGTACCAAAATCCTCTTTTCTAAGAGCCACTACAACAGCAGAATTAGAAAATTCCCCATCTCTTTTGCTATAACTCATTCCATTGACTAAAGCTTGTCCTTCTGTAGAACTGGCATTTACAATTTCTCCCCCTGGACACATACAAAATGAAAATACGCCCCTTTTTTCTTGTGGATTATTATAAGTAAAGTTATATGTGGCACTTCCCAAGTTTTTATGTCCAGAAAATTTCCCGAATTGCATAGTGTCTATATCTTCTCTTGGGTGCTCAATTCTTGTACCTATGGCAAAATCTTTTGCTTCCATAAATACTCCTAATTCATGTAATTTTTTATATGTATCTCTTGCAGAGTGCCCAATGGCTAATATTACATGGTCAAATTCTTCATAATATTCATTATTTATTTCTATTCCTTTAATTTCGTCATTAATAATTTTAAAATTGCTAATATGATGTTTGAATAAAAAAGTTCCGCCCATAGAAATAATTTTTTCCCTAAGATTAACAACTACTTTCTTTAAAATATCTGTTCCAATATGTGGCTTGTAGTCATACATAATTTCTTCTTGTGCACCGTTTTTTACAAATTCCTCAAAAACATATTCCATATACTCACTTTTTACCCTAGTATTTAGCTTTCCATCAGAATAAGTTCCTGCCCCACCTTCACCAAATTGAATATTAGAATTGGGATTCAAAACAGATAAGTTAATAAAATTATCTATATCTTTGTCTCTTTCTTCTACCTTAGCACCTCTTTCAAAAATAACAGGTTTATATCCATATTCACAAAGTCTAAGAGCAGAAAATAATCCAGCAGGTCCTGTTCCAATTACTGCAATTCTACCTTCTAATTTCTTACTAAGACGTTTTATGTTTTCTTTTTTTTCTACAAGAAATATTTTATCATTATTTATTTTAATATCCTTATTTAATTCGAGTTCTATATTATATACAAATTTTATATCTGTTTTTTTTCTGCTATCAATGGATTTTTTTTGATAGCTTATTTGCTTTATATTTTCTTTTTCTATGCCTAAAGTTTCAAAATGTTTTAACAAAGCTTTTTCTTGATTCTCTTTTATACTAATATTAATGCTATTTATACCTATTTTCATTTTCTCTCCATTTTTATTAATTTTTTACTTAAATTATATCATATAAAGTATACGAATTCAATGTAAAACGAATTTTTGAGTTTCCATATTTTTTTATCCAAGGCTCTCCCTCTGGGAGAGCTGTCACGCAGTGACTGAGAGGGAATATTTTTTTGATGAAATATGAAAATACCTAAGTAGTTACAAAAAATATTCAAAAAACGCATAAATCGAGTTAATTATAATAAAAAAGACTCCTGTAAAATACAGGAGTCAAATTATTTAATTCTTAGATTGCATTTTTAAATATATTTACGATTTCCTCATGTGTTGCTTGTTTAGGGTTTGTAAATCCACAAGCATCTTTTAAAGCATTTCCTGCTAAAGTATCAAAATCTTCTTCTTTAGCACCAAGCTCTTTTATTCCACTAGGAATTCCTATCTCAACTGACAATTTTTTAATAGCATCTATAGCTGCTTTTGCTCCTTCTTCAGCTGTCATATTACTTACATCTACACCCATGAATTTTGCAACATCTTTTAATCTGTCAGCAGAAACTTGTGCATTGTATTCTTGTACATGAGGTAATAAAATTGCATTACACACACCATGTGGTAAGTCATAGAAACCACCTAATTGGTGAGCCATTGCATGAACATAACCAAGAGAAGCATTATTAAATGCCATACCTGCTAAGAATTCTGCATAAGCCATCATATCTCTTGCTTTTTCATCTTTTCCATTTTCTACAGCTGTTCTCAAATGTTCGCTTATTAATTCGATTGCTTTTTGAGCACAAGCATCTGTTATTGGAGTTGCTATTGTAGATACATAAGCTTCTACCGCATGAGTTAAAGCGTCCATACCAGTTGCTGCTGTTAATGATTTTGGCATATCTAGCATTAGTAGAGGGTCGTTTACTGCTAAAATTGGTGTTGTATGCTTGTCAACTATAGCCATTTTTATATGACGTTCTTCATCTGTAATAATACAGAATCTTGTCATTTCAGAAGCTGTTCCTGCAGTTGTATTTATTGCTACTAAAGGTAATTGTGGTTTTTTAGACATATCCACACCTTCGTAATCTTTGATACTTCCACCATTAGAAGCTACTAGTGCAATTCCTTTTCCACAGTCATGTGGTGAACCTCCACCAAAAGAAATTACGAAATCACAATTTTCTTTTTTAAGAATTTCTAAACCAGCATTTACGTTACCTACTGTAGGGTTAGGTTGAGTTCCGTCAAATATAACAGAGTCAACTCCATTTTCTTCTAAAACTGCCTCTAATTTTTTTACTAAACCTATTTCATTTAAAACTTTATCTGTAACTATTAGTGCTTTTTTAAAGCCTAAAGCTTTTATATCTGTTCCTGTATCTTTTAAACAACCTGGCCCCATTAAATTAACTGAAGGCATAAAAAATTTGAATCCTGCCATTTATATCACTCCCTATTTTTAAGATTAATTAAATATATCACAATTATACACTATAAAAACTTTTTTTTCTAACTCATTTTACAAAAAAAATAGTCTATTTTTAAAAAATAAAATTAGAATAAGGCTAATTTTGTTGAAATTATAAACGAACTATGCTATTATATAACATGTTGAAAAGGGTGGTGTTAATATGTTACATAACTTTGATAAAGTAGCTGAAACGTATCATAACGTTGAATCTGAAAATCTAAAAATTTTATATTATGATTTGGAAAAAGGTTATAAAGATACTTATAATTCATATAATTATTATAGACTTTGTACTATATTAAATGGTAAAAAAGAAATTGCTATTAATAATAGCAATAAGATGACTTACACACCTTCTGAATACATTGTTTTACCACCACAATCTAGTGTTGATATGAATATTGCATCTCATACTAAGGCTGTTGTATATGAAATTAGTAACCATTTAATAGAAAATATATCTAATAAAATGGAACAAAATTTTTTTAAGGATAAAAATATTCAAAAATATAAGTATTCTACAGATTTATTTAATGCAATAAAAAATTTGAATTTTAACATCTATCAGAATGATAAAGAAGCACAATTTTTAATGGATTTACACGCACAAGAGTTAGTGTATAGATTAATTAAAGACAATAAGAATTCTTCAACAGGTTCTATTGCAAATATTAATTATAATCCAGCTGAGATAGCAAGAGATATAATTACAAAACCTGGAAATGAATACTTAAGCATTGGAGAAATAGCAGATATGCTAAAAATGAGTCAGTCCAATTTAGACTATTATTTCAAGAAAGAGTACAATATAAGCCCTAAAAAATATCAGAATCAAATTAAGATAGAAAGAGCACCCTATTTATTAACACAAAATAATGTTACAGAAGTAGCTATGAATTTAGGCTTTGAAAACATTTCGTATTTCATAAGATTATTTAAAGATAAATATGGATATACACCAAAGCAATATAAAGGAGCATATTAGTTATTGTTATTTAAAAAACTTAAAGGGATTTTTTGCCTATTAATGCAAAAAATCCCTTTTTATTATAACTCATATATGTTCTTTTAATTCCATTATACAATTTTTCTCTTTTAAAACTTTGTATTTATACATGCTAGAATCAGCAAAATTTAAAGTTTCTTCTAAAGTATTTTTAAAGTTTGATATACCATAAGAAAAAGACAGACAGGGGTATTTATTAAATTCTTTTATAAACTCCTTTTTTAGATTGTAAATTCTCTCTTCTACCTCTGACAAGCTTCTGTTATTTACAAGTACTAGAAATTCATCACCTCCAAGTCTTATTATTATATCTGAAAATTTTATATTGTTTCTTATAAATTCAACAAAATCATTAAGTACAACATCCCCAATATTGTGCCCAAATATATCATTAATATTTTTAAAATTATCTAAATCAATATATACAAAAATTTTATCTGAAAAAAAGTCTTTATTTTGTTGATATAAAAAATTTCTGTTATAAGATTTTGTTAAAGGGTCTAGCACTGATAGAGATAAGTTTTTTTGATTCTCTAAGTATAATTCACTTATATCAAAACAAACAGTAAAAATATGATTTTCATTGTTTATTAATTGACTATATTTTATAACTTCAAAATATTGTTGTTTATTATCAGTATTTTTAAAAGGTATAATTCTTTTTAAACAATTATTAGAACCATGATTTTCTAACCAATCAATACTTGCATCATGACATTGTTTAAAGACTTCTGCAACGTTTGCTTCTACCAATTGAGATAAGCAGTCATTTGTTTTTCCTAAAGGCTCAACATCTGTAAATAATTTTATCCAATTTCTAAAATTTTCATTTATATAAATGATTTCATGTTTAGAATTTCTTATACTAAGAAAACCTGGAAATGACTCTAAAAAATTTGTAGTTATATTCATTGAATTTATTAGCCCCCTTCTCTTTCTTAAAATATTTTATAAATATTTTATAATAGCTTAAAACAAATTGCAAGTTTTTTTTAACAAAAGTAAAATTCCCTTTAACTTTGCTTAGTTAAAATTTTCATTATAAATACTTAACGCTAACTTTATACATAATTTTACTTAACTTTATTTAAAAAATTGTGTATAATAGATAGATGTCATTAAAAAGTTATTTAAATGCTTTAGAATATATGGTAAAATATTAGTATAAACAAATAGAGGTGAGAAATGAGTACTGAAGTAGTAGAAAAGAAGAAAATAGATGAAATGATTAAAGAGCCTAAGAAATATAGAGTGATATTTCATAATGATGACTATACAACTCAAGAATTTGTTACAGAGGTTTTAGTTGAAATTTTTCATAAAACTTTTAAGGAAGCAGAAGGTCTAATGATAAAGGTTCATAAAGAAGGGCAGGCAGTTATAGATTCTTATTCTTATGACATTGCATTAACAAAAGTAAATCATACTATTAAACTAGCAAGGTCTCAAAACTTTCCCTTGAGAGTGACTATGGAGGAGGAATAAAATGAGATTAGATAAAGACATGACAGAAATTTTTGCGTCAGTATACAATGACGCTATAAAAAAACGTATAGAATATATAACACCAGAGTATGTTTTATATATGGCTTTAGATTATAGAAAAGTTAGAGAGCTTATGGAAGATTTAAACATAGATATGAAAAAGCTTAATTTAGACTTGGAAGAATATTTAAAAACTGTAAATATAGAAAATACAAGTAATCAACCTATGAATTCAGCTTTACTGGATAGCATACTTAATAATATTGCTTTTCATAAGGCAGCAGCAGGGAAGGAATTACTATCTTTTAGTGATATTTTACTTGGAATATTTGAAGAAGAAAAAAGTCAAGCTAGTTTTTATTTGAAAAAACAAGGTCTTAAAAGATTAGATATTTTAGATGTGATTATTGATAGGAATGTTGATAAATATGATAGAGAAGATAGGGACTATGAATCAGAAGATGAATTTGATGAAGATGGTATGTATGATGAACCTGTCTCTTATTTGGAGAAATATTGCACTAATTTAACAAAAAAAGCCTTTGAGAATAAATTAGACCCTGTTATTGGAAGAGAGACAGAGATACAAAGAACCTTGGAGGTATTACTTCGTAGAACAAAAAGTAATCCAATACATGTTGGAGAACCAGGGGTTGGGAAAACAGTATTAGCAAATGCACTATCTAGTATTTTTATATTAGAAGATGTTCCTGAACGATTGAAATTTTTAAATGTATACTCTTTAGATTTAGCTGCTTTACTTGCAGGAACAAAATATAGAGGAGACTTTGAAGAGAGAATAAAAAGATTATTGGTAGAAGCAGAACTAAGTGGAAATGTTATATTGTATATAGATGAAATTCATAATTTAATGGGTGCAGGTGCTAATAATAATGGAGTAATGGATGCCAGCAGTTTATTAAAACCTTATTTACAAGAAGGTAAAGTTAAATTTATGGGTTCAACAACTTATGATGAATACAAAAAATTTATTGAAAAAGATAAGGCTTTTGCACGTAGATTCCAAAAAATAGAAATTAGTGAGCCTACAATAGAAGATAGTATTAAAATTTTAAAAGGCTTAAAGGATAATTATGAGGAACATCATAATGTAACTTATACAGATGAGGCCTTGGAAGAAGCCTGTAAATTAGCGGATAAATACATACAAGATAGACATTTACCTGATACTGCAATAGATTTGATAGATGAAGCAGCAGCTTATGTTAGATTAAAGAAAAAAGGGAAAAGGCGTGTTAAGGTTACTCAAAAAGAAATAGAAAAAGTAGTGTCAAAACTTGCTAGAGTTCCAGAAGAAAAGATAGAAGAAAGTGAAATTGATAAATTAAAAAAATTAGAAGACAAAATTAAAACTACTTTATTTGGACAAGATGAAGCAGTTAAAATAGTAGTTAATGCAATAAAAAGGTCAAGAGCTGGCTTTAATGACGATAACAAACCTATTGCAAGTCTTTTATTTGTTGGAAGAACTGGGATAGGTAAAACTGAACTAGCAAAGCAAATTTCAAAGCACATGGATATTCCTTTAGTTAGATATGATATGAGTGAATATCAAGAAAAACATAGTGTGGCAAAATTAATAGGAACCCCTCCAGGTTATGTAGGTTATGAACAAGGTGGTTTATTAATTGATAGTATTAGAAAAAATCCTCATTGTGTTCTATTGTTAGATGAAATAGAAAAGGCACATGAAGATATATATAATGTCTTATTACAAGTTATGGATTATGCTACTCTAACAGAAAATAGTGGTAGAAAAGCAGATTTTCGTAATGTAATAATTATTATGACAAGTAATGCTGGAGCAAAACATAGTGCTACAAGTGTTGTTGGTTTTGGTGGCGGAGTACATGGTGAAGGTTCAATTGATAAGGCTTTAAAAGATGCCTTTACTCCAGAATTTAGAAATAGACTTAGCAAAATAGTAGTCTTTAATCCAATGAATAAATCAATGGCAATGGAAATAACTAAGAGAAAAATATCGGAATTTATGGCAAAAGTTGAAGCAAAGGGAATGAAAATAAAGGTAGAAGAAGACGTTTTAAATTTAATAGTAGAGAAATCTTTCTCTGATGCTTTTGGAGCAAGGGAAATCGAAAGATACATTGACAGAGAAATAAAAGAGCAATTTGTAGACTTAATTTTATTTGGCTCTAAGAAAGATAAATTGAAATTAAGTGTTTCAGAAGGAAAAATTCTTATAAAATAACTATACTTGTGTGTTACTTATAAAATATACAAGTTGAGTAAAATATAAAGGAGTTATTAGAATGTATCTAAATTTGATATTTTTAGCAATTATAATATTCTTGGCAACATATAAGCAAGAAGTGATAAGTGAAATAAAATATTTTAATAGAAAAACTAAAATAATGGAAATAGAAAAAGTGCCAGGGGAGTTTTGGCTTAAATGGCTTTATTATAATCCCCTTGGGAAATTAACTACTTCTACCTTAATTAAAAATAAGTTTGTATCAGAATATATGGGCAGAAGAATGGATAATCCTAAATCAAAATATAAAGTTCCTGGTTTTATAGATAAATTTGATATTAATTTGGATGAATCAGTAAAGCAAGAATTTAATAGTTTTAACGATTTTTTTATTAGAGAGCTAAAGGTAGAAGCAAGACCCATAGATAAAAATACAAATTCAATTGTTTCGCCTGCTGATGGTAAAATTTTATATTTTGAAGACTTATCTAAAGTTGATAATTTTTTTGTTAAGGGTAGCAAGTTTGATTTGAGTAACTTTTTAAATAATTCAAAGTGGGTAGAAGAGTTTAAAGATGGTTCAATGGCAATAATCCGTCTTGCACCAGCAGATTATCATAGGTTTCATTTTCCAGCAAATGCAAAACTAATAGAAAAAAATAAATTAGAAGGTGCATATTATAGTGTATCACCTTATGCGGTTAAGGGAAATATAGATTATTATGTTAAGAATAAGAGAGAACATACTTATTTAGAAAATGAAAATATTGGTGATTTTATTATGACAGAGGTAGGAGCTACTATGGTAGGTTCTATTATTCAAACTTATAATGAAGATTCATTATTAAAAAAAGGTCAAGAAAAAGGATATTTTAAATTTGGTGGCTCTACAGTTATTTTACTTTTTAAAAAAGATAAGGTAAAATTTGATAAGGATATAATAGAAAATAGTAAGAATGCCATAGAAACAAAGATTTTTATGGGAGAAAAAATAGCTGAATTTTAAGCTATAATGGAGAAGAGGGAAATATGAAAAAAATAACATTGATTGCTAGTACAACAATGGGTTTGGAAAGTATAGTTGCAAATGAGTTAAAGAGCTTAGGCTATACTAATATAAAAACTTTAAATGGAAAAGTTGAATTTGAAGGTACAGTTAAGGATATATGTAAAGCTAATATTTGGCTTAGATGTGCTGATAGAATTTATTTGAAAATGGGTGAATTTAAGGCTACTACTTTTGAAGAACTATTTCAAAATACAAAGAAATTACCTTGGCATGAAATTATTCCAAAAGATGGAGAATTTCCTGTTTCTTGGATTAGTTCTGTTAAGTCAAAGTTATTTAGTAAGTCTGATTCACAGGCAATTATAAAAAAAGCAATAGTTGAACAATTAAGACAAGGACATAAGACTAATAATTTATCTGAAAAAGGCTCTTTATATAGAATCAAAGTGCAAATCTTGAATGATATAGTTACTTTGGCTGTAGACACAAGTGGAGAAGCCTTGCATAAAAGAGGATATAGAGAAAATAACAATGAAGCACCTATAAAAGAAACGCTTGCAGCAGCTTTGGTTTATTTAACACGTTGGCAAGGAGATGGAAGACCTCTAATTGATCCAACATGTGGAACAGGGACTATCGTTATCGAAGCTGCTATGATAGCAAAAAAAATGGCTCCAGGGCTTAATAGACGTTTCATTTCAGAAGATTGGGAAATCATTGATGACAATTTCTGGACAGAAATAGTAGACGAAGCATGTAGTGGTGAACTTGAAAATATAGAAAGCAAAATTTTTGCTTCAGATATAGATGCCAATGTAATAGAAATAGCAAAGAAAAATGCTATGAATGCAGGGGTAGAAGACTGTATTTTATTTGAAAATAAAAATTTGTTAGAAATATATAATTATACTAAGAGCGAAAAAGGAGTAATAATTTCTAATCCTCCTTATGGTGATAGACTAGAAGATAAGGCGTCAGTTGAAAGAATATATAGATTAATGGGAGATGTCTTTAGAAAGTTTCCTCATTGGTCTTATTATGTGATTACTTCTCATGAAAAATTTGAAATGCTATTTGATAGCAAGGCAGATAAAAATAGAAAACTATACAATGGTGGTTTGAAATGTTACTATTACCAATATTTTGGAAGAAAGGCTAAATA
>Ga0075011_10000901_pt1 | contig 16002 bp, 19 predicted proteins | sample TARM_MetaG_T_14_FD_72354 | JGI IMG/M metagenome (GOLD analysis project Ga0075011, IMG submission 72354) | Freshwater microbial communities from Pennsylvania, USA, analyzing microbe dynamics in response to fracking - TARM_MetaG_T_14 | ecosystem: Environmental > Aquatic > Freshwater > River... | reverse complement strand
CGGGGGGGCCGGGCGCGGCGCGGGCCGGGGCAGCCTTTGCGGTGTCGTGCGCGGGCTGGCATGTGTGGGAGGAACCTGTGCGGGAGGAATCTGTGCGGTCTGGCCCTGTGGAGCCTGGGCCTCCCCGTCACTCTTGTACGGGAGCGCGGGGCGGCGCAGGACTTGCCCGACCGTGATCAGATAGGGCAGCGGCACCTTGTTCTCGGCTGCCAGCGCCGCCATCGGCACGCCCATGCGCCGGGCAATGGACACAAAGGTGTCGCCGCTCTGGACGGTATAGGTCCACGCCACGATCGCGTTGTCGGGCGCGTCCTGCGCGGTTTTGGCAGGCCGCGCCTGAAGCAGGCCGGGCGCGGCGAGCATGAGGCCGACGGGCGAGCAGGCGGCCAGCGCCATGGTAGCGACACTGGCCAGCCTGCGCACCGTCTTGCCCATCGGATCAGTCCAGCCGGATCAGCTTTGCGGAACCAGCCGGGTGATGCCGCCCATGTAGGGGGCGAGCACGGCGGGAATTTCGACACTGCCGTCTTCCTGCTGGTAGTTTTCCAGCACGGCGACCAGCGTGCGCCCGACGGCAAGGCCCGAGCCGTTGAGCGTGTGGACGAACTCGGTGCCTTTCGCGCCTTCGGGGCGATAGCGCGCGTTCATCCGCCGTGCCTGGAAATCGCCGCAGTTCGAGCACGACGAGATCTCGCGATAGGCGCCCTGTCCGGGCAGCCAGACTTCGAGGTCGTAGGTGATCCGCGCGGTAAAGCCCATGTCGCCCGCGCACAGCAGCATCTTGCGATAGGGCAGGTCGAGCGCCTGAAGCACCGATTCTGCCGCCAGCGTCATCCGCTCGTGCTCGGCCGCCGAATCCTCGGGCGCGCAGATCGTGACCAGCTCGACCTTGTCGAACTGGTGCTGGCGGATGTAGCCGCGCGTGTCGCGGCCGGCCGAGCCCGCTTCCGATCGGAAGCACGGGGTCAGCGCGGTCAGGCGCATCGGCAGGGCCGTGGCGGGCAGGATCTGCTCGCGCACGGCATTGGTCAGCGAGACTTCGGCGGTGGGGATCAGCCAGCGCCCGTCGGTCGTGCGGAACAGGTCTTCGGCAAACTTGGGAAGCTGGCCGGTGCCGAACACCGCCTCGTCTTTGACCATCAAGGGCGGCGCGCATTCGACATGGCCGTTCACCCCGGTCTGGTGATCGAGCATGAACTGGGCGAGCGCGCGCTGGAGCCGGGCCATCTGGCCGCGCAGGAACGTGAAACGGGCCCCCGCGATCAGCGCGCCGGTCTCGAAATCGAGGCCGAGCGCGGGGCCGATATCGGCATGTTCACGCGGCGCGAAGGCGAAATCACGCGGGGTGCCCCAGCGCGAAACCTCGACATTGCCCGCTTCGTCCTCGCCCTCGGGCACGATGTCCAGCGGCAGGTTAGGCAGTGCGGCCAGCGCGGCGGCAGCCTGCGCGGAAAGGTCGCGTTCCTCGTCTTCGAGCGCGGGCAGCGTGGTCTTGAGCGCGGCCACTTCGGCCTTGAGCGCCTCGGCGGTGTCCTTGTCGCCCTTGGCCATGGCCGCGCCGATGGCCTTCGAAGCCTCGTTGCGGCGGCTCTGCGCCTCCTGCATGCGGGTGGCCACCTCGCGGCGGCGCGCATCGAGCGCCAGCAGGCTCTCTGAAACAGGAACCACCCCACGGCGGGCGAGGGCGGCGTCGAAGCTTTCCGGATTGTCGCGGATCAGGCGGATGTCATGCATGGTGTGGCGGCTATGCCCGCAAGCCCGGCCCGATGCAATCAGGCAAGATCATCCACCACCTTTCGCCTCCCGCCCCCCGCCACGCTGCTGGCAGGGAGTTGACGGCAGCCGCAAATGCCGCCAATGCGCGGTCTCCCCGCAAGGGGGCGGTTAGCTCAGTTGGTAGAGCATCTCGTTTACACCGAGAGGGTCGGCGGTTCGAGCCCGTCACCGCCCACCATTTTCTGGCCACCATTGTTTTTGGCCACGATGTCCGGGGCTTCCTCTTATTTCGACAGGCGTGCGATCTCCGCTTCGGCGGCTGTTGCGTCGGTGATCAGGCGGCGCAGTTCCTGGGCGGTGTCTTCCAGAAGCGTGGCGCCCAGCGGGCGTTCGCCGCTGATGAAGCGGCGAATGGCGCGTTCGTCGATGCCGATGCGGCGGGCAAAGGCGGTGGGGCCGCCGAAGAGCTGGACGCAATAGGCAAAGTGTTCGCGCTGGGCGGTGGCGGTATCGGTCGTCATGGGGGTCCTCTGATCGTGGGGGCTTACTGGTAGCGCAGCCTGTTTTCGAAGCCTTCGTTCGCCTTGGCCATCTTGGCGATTTTGCGCAGATGGGCGCGGATGTGGCGCTCGGTGCGGCGGTCGTCGTGGATGCCGGTGATCCGGTATTCGTCCTGAGCCAGCAATTGCTTGATCTTCTGGGCCAGCGCGGCCTGATCGCCCTGGCGGGCGGTGGCCATCAGGGCGCGGCAGGCCCATTCCTCGGCGGCGGCAAGGTCGTAGTCGTCGCGGGATTCATAGCCTTTGCGGTCGGCGGCGACCTGATCGCGGGCTGCGGCTTCGATGCGGGCCTCCAGCCATCCGGCCACCTGCTGGCTGTCCCATGGGCGTGGTTCGGCGGTCACTGGCGTCTCCTGTTCGGGGGCGGGGTCAGTTGCCGTCGGCGTCGACGGCGAAATACATCGTCTTGCCGCGCGATTCCGGGTCCCATCCGGCTTGCAGCGCGGCGCGAATCCCGCGTGAGACGAGCGCGTCGTTGATCTGAAGGCGCCCGCGCGGGAGGCCTTTCATCAGGCGCCGGGGCGGCGGGAATTCCAGCACAGCTTCGCGCTGGGTGTCCTGACGATGCAAGGCAATGGTCATGCCGCGCCAGCCTTGCGCATCCCCCCATGAAGGTTCGCTGCGAAGCGCCCATTCGTAGGGCAGTCCGTCCACGTCGACGATACCGGCTGTCTTGTTGCTCATGGGCATGGCGCCTAGCAGGTCTTGGCGTTCAGGCCACCTGTCGATTGCGGGTTCAGGCTCCGGCGGCCTTGAGCAGGGCGAGAGCTTGCGGGCTGGTCCAGTCGAAGGCGCCGACCACGCGGGCCACTTCGCGGCCTTGCGCATCATAGACGATGGTCGTGGGCAGGACGCCGGTGTCGTAGTGGAACGAGAGGGTGTTCTCGGGATCGAGCAGGGTGGTCACATGGGCCATCGCGTGGCTGGCCCGGAATGCCCTGATCTTGTCGGCGCTCCCCGCGCTGTCCTGCGAAACGGCCAGCACGCGCAAGGCACTGCCCTTTTGCGCGGCCAGCGCGTCGAGCGTGGGCATTTCGGCGACGCAGGGCCCGCACCATGTCGCCCACAGGTTGATCACGACGGGTTTGCCCTTGAGGCTTTGGTCTGAAACCTTCGCGCCATCAGGCCCGGATTCTGGCCCCGAGAGGGCGAACGAGGGCATGGCCGAGCCCTTGTGGCTGGTGTCGATGGTTCCGGTGGCGGCATTCGGGCCGGTTGCGGGGGTGGCTGCCGGAGTCTCTGGCGCGCTCGACGGTTGCGTCGAGGGGCTTGCTTGCCTATCGCACGCAGCCAGCGCAGGGACCAGCAGTGGCAGGGCCAGCGCACCCAGGATCAACTTCAGACAGGGCGGACGAGCGGACATGAGCGGCAATTCGGGCTCCAACCAGATGTGGGGCGGGCGTTTCGCCGCCGGGCCTTCGGCCATCATGCGCGAGATTAACGCCTCGATTCCCTTCGACAAGGCGCTTTGGCGGCAGGACATCGCCGCGTCAAAGGCGCATGTGGCCATGCTCGGCCAGCAGGGCATCGTTTCGCACGAGGACGCGGCGCTGATCGCGCAGGGGCTCGACACCGTCGCGGGCGAATATGAAGCCCATGGCGTGCCCGAGGACTGGGACCTCGAAGACATCCACATGACCACCGAAAACCGTCTGGCCGAGCTGATCGGCCCGGCGGCCGGGCGCCTGCACACCGCGCGCAGCCGCAACGACCAGGTGGCCACCGATTTCCGCCTCTGGGTGCGCGATGCGATGGACCAGATGGATGCCGGGCTGCTGGCGCTCCAGATCGCGCTGGTCACCCGCGCGGGCGAACATGCCGCCAGCATCATGCCCGGCTTCACCCATCTCCAGACCGCCCAGCCCGTCACGCTCGGCCATCACCTGATGGCCTATTACGAGATGATCGCGCGCGACCGTTCGCGCTTTGCCGATGCCCGCGCGCGGATGAACCGCTCGCCGCTGGGCGCCGCCGCGCTGGCCGGAACCGGCTTCCCGATCGACCGCTTCCACACCGCTGCCGCGCTCGGCTTCGACGGGCCGACCGACAACAGCCTCGATTCGGTCTCGGACCGCGACTTTGCGCTCGATTACCTGATGGCCGCCGCGCAGTGCTCGCTCCACCTTTCGCGGCTGGCCGAGGAATTCATCATCTGGGCCAGCCAGCCCTTCGGCTTCGTGACCCTGCCCGACAGTCTTTCGACCGGCAGCTCGATCATGCCGCAGAAGAAGAACCCTGACGCCGCCGAACTGGTGCGCGGCCACTCGGGCCGGATCGCGGGCTGCCTGACCAGCCTGATGATCACCATGAAGGGCCTGCCGCTGGCCTATTCCAAGGACATGCAGGACGACAAGCCGCCGGTGTTCGAGGCCGCCAGCCTGCTCGCGCTCTCGGTCGCGGCGATGACCGGCATGGTCGCCGAAGCGCGCTTCCGCACCGAGCGCATGCGCGGGGCTGCCGAACTGGGCTATGCCACGGCGACGGACCTTGCCGACTGGCTGGTCCGTCAGGCCAATATCCCCTTCCGCGAGGCCCATCACATCACCGGCAGCGCGGTGAAGCTGGCTGAAAGCCGGGGCATCGCGCTCGACCAGCTTTCGCTCGAAGACCTCAAGGCGATCGATACCCGCATCGACGAGCGCGTCTATGCCGCGCTTTCGGTCGAGGCTTCGGTCGCCGCGCGTTGCAGCCATGGCGGAACCGCCCCGGCTGAGGTAAGGAAGCGCGTTGCCCAGGCCCGCGAGGCACTGGGTCTCCATGGTTTTGCTCTTGAGGAGTAATCGCTTGATCCGCCCCCCCGCCTTCATGATCGCCGGCTTGGCCGTGCTTGCTCTCGCCGGATGCGGGAACAAGCGCGAAGTCGTGCCGGGGCCGGGGCGTGGCCTGCCGCCCGCGCCTTATGGCCGCACGCAGAGCCACGGGGCGGACGAGCTTCTCAAACCCCCGGTCCAGGCCAAACCCCAGCGCAACGTCGAGTTGCGCACCAGGTCCCAGGAGCGCGAGGACGATCCGTTCGATCTTCCGCCCGAGGAATGATGCTTTTTGCCAGTTTGCCCTGAGAGTACCGATGGATCATTTCGAAACCCGTGACGGCGTGCTCCACGCCGAGGATATTGCCCTTCCGGTTCTGGCCGACGCGGTCGGCACCCCGCTTTATGTCTATTCGCGCGCAACGCTCACGCGCCATGCGCGGGTGTTCCGCGATGCGCTGAAGGTTCTGCCGCGCTTCAAGCTGGCCTTTGCGGTCAAGTCCAACCCCAATCTGGCCGTGCTCAAGGTTCTGGCGGCCGAGGGCTATGGCGCCGATGTCGTCTCGGCGGGCGAGATGGAGCGCGCGCTGGCCGCAGGCATGGCCGCGCAGGACGTGGTCTTTTCGGGCGTGGGCAAGACCCATGCGGAACTGACCCGCGCGCTCGAAGCCGGGATCGGCCAGTTCAACCTCGAAAGCGAGGAAGAAGGCCTCGAACTGGCGGAAATCGCGGTGACGATGGGCAAGGTCGCCACCTGCGCCCTGCGCGTGAACCCCGATGTCGACGCGGGCACCCATGGCAAGATCTCGACCGGCAAGGCCGAGAACAAGTTCGGCGTGCCGTTCGACCGCGCGGGCGCGATCTATGCCCGCCTCGCACAGGTGCCGGGGCTGGCCATGCGCGGCCTTACGCTCCACATCGGCAGCCAGCTTTCCAGCCTCGATCCGCTCGAAGCGGCCTTCACCAAGATCGGCACGCTGCTGGCCGCGATCCGGGCCGAGGGGCACAGCGTCACCCACATCGATTTCGGCGGCGGCGTGGGCGTGCCCTACAAGGCCGGCGAGGTGTTCCCCCAGCCCGAAGCCTATGCCGCGATGGTCGCGCGCGTGTCGAAGGACTGGGACATCACCGCCATGTTCGAGCCGGGCCGCGTGATCACCGGCAATACCGGCGTGCTGATGACCCGCGTGGTCCGCGTCAAGGAAGGCGTGGGCGCGCCGTGGGTGGTCGTCGATGCGGCGATGAACGATCTGGCGCGCCCGGCGCTTTACGATGCCTGGCACGATTTTGCCGCGGTTTCCCCTTCGGGCGAAACGATGGTCGCCAATATCGTCGGCCCGATCTGCGAATCGAGCGATACCTTCGCGATGAACCGCACGATCGACACCGTTGCGCGCGGCGATCTGGCGGTGTTCCGCACGGCGGGCGCCTATGGCGCGACGATGGCCAATACCTACAACTCGCGCCCGCTGGTGCCCGAGGTCATGGTCGATGGCGACAAGTGGGCGATCGTGGCCGAGCGGATCGAACCGGCGACGATTCTGGCCGCCGAGCGCGTGCCGGAATGGCTGGCCTGAGGCGGTTTGGTGGCGTGAACACATGCAACGGACACCAGACTTGCAAATGAAAACGCCAGGCGATGCTTGACTGATTTTTCGTCATTCCCGCGTAGGCGGAAATCCAGTTTCTGCGGACAGTTTACATGCGCAACCGTCGGAACTGGATCCCCGCCTGCGCGGGGATGACGATTGAAATCCATGAAATCAGATTTTTATTTCAAACATCAGGTTACCCCTCAAAGATCTGAATCTGCCCGCGTTGCCCAGCTTGAGGTTTTGCTATGAAACTCCCCGCCTTGCCCCTGTTCCATCGCATCGCCGGTCATCCGGTGATCGTGCTGGGCGCGGGCGAGGCGGCCATGGCCAAGCGGCGGCTGGTCGAGCGGGCCGGGGGCATCGTCTACGATGATCTGGCGCAAGGGCTCGACGCGGGCGCGCGGCTGGCCTTTGTCGCCCACGATGATCCGCAGGCCTGCGCAGGCGACGCGGCGCGGGCGCGGGCAGGGGGCGCGCTGGTCAATGTCGTCGACCAGCCTGCCCAATGCGATTTCACCACGCCCTCGCTGATCGACCGCAATCCCGTGCTGATCGCGGTGGGGACGGGCGGGGCTTCGGCGGGGCTGGCCAAGCATGTCCGGCTGCGGCTCGAACGGGTTCTGCCGCAAGGGCTGGGCACGCTTGCACGGGCACTGTTCGCCGCGCGCGGGGCCTTGCGCGCGCGCTGGCCCGATGCGGCCGAGCGCCGCCGTGCGCTCGACCATGCGCTGGGCGAGGGGGGGGCGCTCGATCCGATGGTCGCCCACGACGACGAGGCGGTGGCCCGCTGGCTCGAAGGTGGCGCGCGCGACGGGGAAGCGGGCTTCCACACGATCACCTTGCGCTCCGAGGATCCCGAAGACCTCACCTTGCGCGAGGCACGCCTGCTGGGCATGGCCGATGTGCTGGTCGCCGGGGCCGATGTGCCACCCGCAATTCTTGCCCGCGCCCGCGCCGACGCGCGGCGCGTGCGCGAGAATGAGGGGGGGCTTGAAGGCCTTGTTGTCGCTCTGGTCCGCCCGGAAGGCGGATAAGACCTTTCAGAACAGGCGGAAATTCATCCAGCAACTGGCCACGGGCGCCACGCGGTTATCGTGCCAGGCCTCGACCCGGACATTGGCGACGCGCCGCCCGGCGCGCAGCACCTGCCCTTGCGCGAAGACGGGCCGGGGCATGCCATTGCGCAGGAACTCGACCGAGATGTTGATCGGCTTCATCGCCTGAACGGCGCCGCGCGCCTCCAGCTCGGCGGCGAGTGCGGCAAATCCGGCCATTTCGAGCAGGCCGCCGATGGCCCCGCCATGGAAATAGCCGGGCCGCCCTTCGGCGCGCGGGGAAAAGTCCATGGTCAGGACCGGCGCGCCTTGCGGGGTTTCGGCCAGTTCGGCCCGTTCGGAAAATTCGGAAGGCTCGATCAGGGCCATGCCCATCGCCAGGGCATAGGGCGGAAGGACAAAGGGGTGGTGCAGCGGGGTCATTCACCCTCTCCCGTGCTCATGAAGATGGCCGTGGCATGGGCCAGCGGATCGGCGATGTCGCCATCGTGGGCAAGCGCGCGCACGAAGCTGAGGTCGCCGCGCACCTGATAGCATTCGGCCCGCGCCACCACCGCGCGGCCGGGTACCGCCGCGCGCACATAGTCGATCCGCAGGTCGAGCGTGACTTGGGGGACGAAGCGCCCCCGCCGCGTCCAGATCGCCATGGCGGTCGCCGTGTCGAACAGCGAGATGACCGGCCCGGAGGCCAGCACGTCCATCTGGCCGAACCCGACGAGATCCTCGCGCCAGGGAAGCACGGCCTCGAACCAGTCGGGCCCGTGGCCGCCATAGGCAAGGTCGAGGAAGCCGGGATGGCCCAGCTTGCCCATCAGCTTTCCGGCGAGAACGGGATCGAAGGGGCCGTCGATCCGCCAGGTCTCGGGCGAGAGGGCAGATGTGATCGGTTCGGGTGAGGGCTGGTCGCTCATGGCCGCTCCTTGGCTTGGAATCAGAGGACACCCCCGGCCAGCGAATCGATCGCGGCCTGGAGGATCAGGGCAGCGGCGTGCGAATCGATGCGCTCGGCACGCTTGGCGCGGCTGAAATCCTGTTCGATCATCGCGCGTTCGGCAGCCTGCGTCGACCAGCGTTCGTCCCACATCAGGATCGGCAGGTCCAGGTCGGCCAGATTGCGGGCCATGGCGCGGGCCGACTGGCTGCGCGGGCTCGGGCTGCCGTCCATGTTGAGCGGCAGGCCGATGACCAGTGCCTTGACCGCGCGTTCGGCGATGATCTGGGCGATCTGGGCCTTGTCCTGCGCGAACTTGCGCCGGATGATGGTCTTGCCTGCCGTGGCAAAGCGCCAGCCCGCATCGCACAGCGCCACGCCGATGGTCTTGGTGCCGGGGTCGAGCCCCATCAGGACACCGCCCATCGGCAGGGCGGCACGCAGGTCGGCAGTACTTTGGGTAATCATGAGGTGGCAGTCATCCGCGTATGGGGTGTCTTGTCAGGTCATCAGCTGTTGTTCGGGGCATGCAGGCGCAGCCAGGCGTGATGGCGGCGGGTTACGTCGGCACGCAGATTGGCCCAGAACAGCGGAATATCATAGACGTGATAGGCATTGCCGGGGAGCACGAACTGTCCGACCGTGGGCGGCGGGCCGACCAGCAGGAGCCCGCGCGCGGTGCAGCGGGCCGGGACGATGCCGGGCGCCAGCGGCCCGGCGCGTTCGGTGTCGGGGTCGCGGCCATCGGGCAGGAGCGTTCCCAGATTGGCCGAGGCCGGCATCGGCGCGGTGCCGGGACGCCCGCTGAGCGGGTTGGTGCAGAGCAGGGCCTCGCCGTCGAAAGATTCACCATTTTCGCCATGGCCGGGGCCTTCGAACGGCACCGTCGGCAAGGCGGAGAGCAGCAGGTCGGGCCGCGCCGGTTCGGCAAAGCTCATCCACCCGGCAAGGCAGCCGGTCGAATCGGGAGCAGCGCAGGCGGGCAGGCCCAGCGCCGGGGGGCCGCGCTGCGCCGAGACCGGCCAGCCGATGACATAGGCGGCCACCAGACGCCGGGCGAGCGGGGTAGCCCGCACCCTGTCGCGCAGCAGCCGGGCGACATAGAGCGCGCCCTGGCTGTGTCCGGCCAGAATGATCGGCTGGTCTGCGGGCAGCGCGGCAAGGAAGGCACTGAAGGCCGCGCGGATATCGGCATAGGCCAGATCGATCGCCTGATCGCGCGCGGGGCCATGGGTCAGGAAGGCGCCAAGCGCGGCCTGCCGGTAGTGCGGCACCCAGACCGGACCGGCATCGTTGAAGGCGCTGGCCGTGGCTGCGACCAGCAGGTCGGCACGGCGGCGCGAATCGATGTCGTCGAGCGGCGCATTCCAGTGATCGCGCCCGAGGAACGTGGTGGAATGGACGAAGAACACCGCCGCTTCGCCCGGCGCGGTGTCCCGGTCGGCCCGTTGCGCGCCGGGGGGCTGCCATTGCGCGGGGTTGCCGGGCCGGTCGGGCCGGGCAACCCACAGCGCGGGATCGGCATAGCTGCGCGCGGTCAGCGCGGGGAGGGGCTCGAAGCCATGGGTGGGCGCAAAGGCCATGCGCGAGAGCTGCACGGGAAAGAGCGTGATGACGGCGAACCAGAGCCCTGCCAGAAACACGAAGAGCACGGCGGCCTGGATGACCCGTTTGGCGCTCATGGCGTGATCGCTCCGCTGCGGCTCATGCAGGGCCGGGAAATTCGCCGTCAGGCAATTCGTCGCCGGGGAAGGCTTCGTCCGCCTCGTCGCGGGGGGCCCTGCTGCCGTTGCGTTCGGCCTGGCGTTCGAGCGCGATCTTGATCATCGCCACGATCGGATCGGCCAGCGCCAGCCCGAGGATGCCGAACAGCACCCCGAAGATCAGCTGCGCGCCCAGCACCAGCGCCGGGGCGAGGTCGGCGGTCTTCTTGGCGACCATCGGCACGATCACATTGCCATCGACTGTCTGCACCACGAGATAGACGATGATGCAGTAGATCCCCATGTCGGTCCCGCCCGAAAAGCCGACCAGAACCATCATCAGCCCCGAGAGCGGCGCCCCGATATTGGGCAGGAACACCAGCAGCCCGGTCATGATGCCCAGCAGCGCCGACATCGGCACGCCGTAGACCGCCAGCAGAATCCAGGTCGCCACGCCCTCGGTCACCATGCCGATCATCCGCCCGAACAGCAGCATGCGCAGCGCCTTGCCCATGCGCTGGAGCGTGACCTTGAGGTGCGGCCGGGTGTCGAGCGGGAACATCCAGGCCAGGCCCCGCCGGTAGATATCGGGTTCGAGCGCGAAATAGATGCCCAGGATCACGATCAGGAAGAACGTGGTGATCCCGCCGAACAGCCCGCCCAGCGCATGGGTCACCGGCCCGACCCCGCCGATCACCTGCTCGGCGATCTTCGAATAGTCGGACGGGCCGACATGAACCCCATGCGCCTGAAACCAGGTCAGCGCGCGCTGCGCCTGGGCGGCGAGGATATGCGGGAACTGGGCGGCCTGACTGGTGATCTGGCTCCCCGCGAAGGCGGCCAGCCAGACCAGAAAACCGACCCCGCCCAGCAGCACGAGCGCGATCCGCACAACGCGCGGGCCGGGGATGACCCGGCCTAGCAGGCGCTGCCCGCCCTCGATCAGCGAGGCGAAGACCACCCCGCCGAAGATCACCAGCAGCGGCTGGGCGAGGAACACCGCCAGCACGATGAGCCCGGCAATGCCCAGCCAGATGAAGGCCTTGCGCGCCTCAAGCCGGACGGCATTGTCGGCAATGTCGGTGGGGCCGGGGACGAAAGCCTTGGTGCGGGGCTTTTTGGGGGAGGCAGCATCGGACATGAACAGGCAGAACCCCCTGAAATGGTGCCGGAACGGCGCCAGAATGATGATCAGGAAACGGGCTGGATGGCGGCCTGTTCCGGGCGCAATGTCGTCCAACTGCGGCCCCCGCGCAAGGCATGCCACCAGGTCAGCGGATTCCACGTTTCGCTGCCATCGAGCGAGACGGTCACGAATTCGGCGCGCCCGCCCACGTCCGAGAGCGGCACCGGCCCGCCCAGCCCCTTGAGGGCCAGCGGTTCGCGGCTGTCGGCCGAATGGTCGCGGTTGTCGCCCATCAGGAAGACATGGCCCGCCGGAACGGTGACTTCGGGATAGTCGTCGAGCGGCTGCTGCTTGTGGTCGATCACGCGATAGGTCGCGCCATTGGGCAGGGTCTCGCGAAAGATCGGCAGTTCGCAGAAATCGTGGCCGGTCGCGTCGCGAAAGCGCAGGCCGGGAAAATCAGCCGGATCGCACGGCTCGTTGGCATCGACCCGCAAATCGAGCGGCGGCTCGACCACTTGCGGCACGGGCTTGCCGTTGAGGATGATCTGCCCATGAACCACCGCGATGCGGTCGCCCGGCAGGGCCACCACGCGCTTGATATAGTCCTCGTTGCTGCCGCGCGGCACGACGATCACGATGTCGCCATAGCGCGGTGTCCCCGGCCAGACCCGCGCGGGCGAGCGCGGCAGGACATGGAACGAGGGCGAAACCCACGACCAGCCATAGGGATACTTGCTCACCACCAGCCGGTCGCCGACCAGCAGGTTGGGCATCATCGACATCGAGGGGATGTAGAACGGCTTGGCGATCAGGCTGTGGAAGACCAGCACGGCCAGCAGCATGGCCACCAGCCCGCGCAGTTCGGCCCACCAGTCCACCCCGCTCGCTTCTTCGCGCATGTCCCCGCGCGAGGGGGCCGAGGCGGTGCTCATGCGCGGCCCCCCGCAGGCAGGATTGTGTGCGCGGGTGCCGCGGGTAAGGGACGGGCCTCGATCACCACGAAGGCCTGCGCCCACGGGTGGTCGTCGGTCATCGACAGGTGGATCACGGCCTCGTGGCCCGGCGGGGTCATCGCGGCAAGGCGCGCGGCGGCGCCTCCGTCCAGCGCCAGTGTCGGCGCGCCCGAGGGCGTGTTGACGACGCCGATGTCCTTCATGAACACGCCCTGGGCAAAGCCGGTTCCCAGCGCCTTGGAGCAGGCCTCCTTGGCGGCGAACCGCTTGGCCAGCGTGCCCGCGCGGGTGAACGGGCGGGCCTGTGCGCGGTCCTGTTCGGCCGGGGTGAACACGCGCTCCACAAAGCGTTCGCCATAGCGTTCGAGCGAGTTGGCGATGCGCTCGATATTGCACAAGTCGGAACCGAGGCCGATGATCACGGGACTGGCATTTCCTTGATCGGGAAGCAAAAAATCGATTAGCGGACTTCGTCCATCAACGTGCGCATCCGCTGGACAGCGGCTTCCAGACCCACGAAGATCGCCTCGCCGATCAGGTAATGCCCGATGTTGAGTTCGGCCAGTTGCGGAATGGCGGCCACCGGCTGGACATTGTCATACGTCAGCCCGTGCCCGGCATGGGGCTCGATCCCGTTCTTGGCGGCAAGCGCGGCCATGTCGGTCAGGCGCTTGAGTTCCACCGCGCGGGCATCGCCTTGCGCATGGGCATATTCGCCGGTGTGCAGTTCGACCACCGGCGCGCCCAGCTTCATCGCGGCCTCGATCTGCCGCGCCTCGGGGGCGATGAACAGGCTCACGCGGATGCCCGCATCGCTCAGGCGCGCCACGATCGGGGCGAGGCGGTTGTGCTGCCCGGCCGCATCGAGCCCGCCCTCGGTCGTGCGCTCCTCGCGCCGCTCGGGCACGATGCAGCAGGCGTGCGGCTGGTGCCGCAGCGCGATGGCGAGCATTTCCTCGGTCGCGGCCATTTCGAGGTTCAGCGGCAGGTTGGTCGCCGCCTGGATGCGCGCCAGATCCTCGTCGCGGATATGGCGACGGTCTTCGCGCAAGTGGGCGGTGATGCCGTCGCCCCCCACCGCGGCCACGATCTGCGCCGCGCGGACGGGATCGGGATGATCCCCCCCGCGCGCATTGCGGATCGTGGCGACGTGGTCGATATTGACTCCCAGCCTGAGCCGGGGCGGGGCAAACAGTTCGCTCACGGGCGCACTTTCCGTAGTGTCAGGGATTCCTGAAAAAGTCAGGTCGGTCGGTCTGTCAGGGCTGGGCGCGGCTGCCCGGCTTGATCGCGGGCGTGGTGGCCAGCTGGGGCGGCAGCTCGTCGGCGGCATACGTGGGGAAGTTGAGCGAGACGAGCGGGTAGAACGGCACGCCCAGATCGACGGCCCCCGCGCTGCGGTCGACCAGCGCGGCTTCGGCCACGACGACCCCGCCGGCTTCCTCGACGGCCTTGATCGCCTCGCGGCTCGACAGGCCGGTGGTCACCACGTCCTCGACCATCAGCACCTTTTCGCCCGGATTGAGCGAGAAGCCGCGGCGCAGCTCGAACGTGCCGGTCGGGCGTTCGACGAACACGGCCTCGACACCCAGCGCGCGGCCCATTTCATGGCCGATGATCACCCCGCCCATGGCCGGGGCGACGACCTTGGAAATCTGCTGGCGCAAGTCGCGCGGAAGCTTGGCAGCCAGCGCCATGGCCAGTCGCGAGGCACGCATCGGGTCCATCAGCACGCGCGCGCACTGGAGGTAGTGGGCCGAATGGCGCCCCGACGAGAGCAGGAAATGCCCCTCGAGCAGCGCCTGGCTGGCGCGGAATTCGGAAAGGATGTCTTCTTCCTGCATGGTCTTGGTTCGCGGTCCTGCTTGTCTCGTCAAAGGGCGCGCCTGCCAGACGGCAGGGCACCCGGTTCCCGTTTGCCATGGGCGTTCGGGTCGCAGGGGGCAAGGATTTTTCGCCTTTTTCGTGTGCATCCGAACCGGTCTTTTCCCCGTCAAAGCTTCTCTCCATGCGCGTAGAGGTCCGACTTGTGAGGGGGGGCAGGGGGGCGTATACCCTGTGGGTAACGGGGAAAACGATAATCAGTGCGCGCGGACCCCGGCTCAACCGGCGTGCACGTGGGGAAGAGCGGAACAACGACGATGATGCCAATCGCACTCGTCCGCCATGCGGGCACGCTGTTTGGGGCCAATCGGTTTCGGGCCACCGGGTTAAGGGCCGCCGGGTTAAAAACCGGGGGCCATCTCTTGGCCAGTCTGGCCGGCGCCATCGGCGCCATGGCTCCCGCGCTGGCACAGGCTGCGGCAACATATGTGCCGATGAAGCCGATGCCGGGAAAAGGCCAGCCGGTTCCGGGCGGTTACACCTTTCAGGACCAGTATTCACCGATCGGGCAGGAAGCCCTCAGGATGCACGATTACGTGCTGCTGCCGGTGATCACGGCGATCGTGCTCATGGTGCTGGTCCTGCTCATCGTCGTCATGGCCCGGTTCAATCGCCGCGCCAATCCGGTTCCCTCGCGCACCAGCCACAACACCGTGATCGAGGTCGTGTGGACACTGGCCCCGGTGCTTGTCCTCCTGGCGATCGTGGTGCCCTCGATTCGCCTGCTTGCCCACCAGTACCAACCGGCCCCCAAGGGCGCGCTGACCGTCAAGGTGACTGGCTATCAGTGGTATTGGGGCTATACGTACCCCGACAACGGCGGGTTCGAGGTGATCTCGAACATGCTCGAACCGGCCGAGGCGGTCAGGCGTGGCGAACAGCCGCAACTGGGCGCCGACAACCGGATGGTCGTGCCCGCCGGGGTTCCCATTCGCCTGCAAACCACCGGGGCCGATGTGATCCACTCGTTCGCGGTGCCCTCGCTGTGGTTCAAGCTCGATGCCGTACCCGGCCGTATCAATGAAAAGGTTCTGATGATCAACAAGCCTGGCGTCTATTACGGCCAATGCTCCGAACTGTGCGGCGCCCGCCACGGTTATATGCCCATCGCGGTCGAAGCCGTGCCCTTGCCCGTGTTCGAGGCTTGGGTGAAGAGCCAGGGCGGCACGCCAGCCCCCCTGCCGACGCCCGCCGTCTGAACGCGATACGGAAAAACAGGATAGACCGTCATGGCCACCTTTCCCGCCGATCATGAACACTTCGACGCCCACCACGAGGTGGCGTCTCACCACGGGCACGATCACAAGCCCGGCTTCTTCGCCCGCTGGTTCATGTCCACCAACCACAAGGACATCGGCACGCTCTACCTGATCTTCGCGATCTTCGCGGGGGTCGTGGGCGGCGGCATCTCGGGCGTGATGCGCGCCGAACTGGCCGAGCCGGGGATCCAGTACCTCGGCTGGTGGACAAGCCTCGTGGGCGGCGATGGCGCCGATCTCAACCAGGCGCTCCACATGTGGAACGTGCTGATCACCGCGCACGGGCTGATCATGGTGTTCTTCATGGTCATGCCCGCGATCATCGGCGGCTTTGGCAACTGGTTTGTGCCGATCATGATCGGCGCGCCCGACATGGCCTTCCCGCGCATGAACAACATCTCGTTCTGGCTGACCTTCTGCGGCTTCTGCTCGCTGATGATCTCGCCGTTCGTGCCGGGCGGCACCGG
>Ga0075011_10000900_pt1 | contig 16003 bp, 14 predicted proteins | sample TARM_MetaG_T_14_FD_72354 | JGI IMG/M metagenome (GOLD analysis project Ga0075011, IMG submission 72354) | Freshwater microbial communities from Pennsylvania, USA, analyzing microbe dynamics in response to fracking - TARM_MetaG_T_14 | ecosystem: Environmental > Aquatic > Freshwater > River... | reverse complement strand
CCATAAAGCAGCCGGTGCCGTAGGTGCTCTTGACCATGCCCGGCTCGAAGCAGGCCTGACCGATCAGCGCAGCCTGCTGATCGCCGGCGATACCGCAGACCGGGATGCTGGCACCGAGCACCTCGGGCGCGGTCTGGCCAAAGTCGGCGGCGCTGTCCATCACCTCGGGCAGCAGGCTGGCCGGAATATCGAGCAATTGCAGCAGGTCGTCATCCCATTGCTGGGTATGGATATTGAACAGCATGGTGCGCGAGGCGTTGGTGGCGTCGGTGCGGTGGACCTTGCCGCCGGTCAGACGCCAGAGCAGGAAGCAGTCTACGGTGCCGAAACGCAGCTCATTGCGCTCGGCGCGCGCGCGTGCGCCCGGCACATTGTCCAGAATCCAGCGCAGCTTGGTTGCGGAGAAGTAGGGGTCGATCAGCAATCCGGTGCGCTCGCTGATCATCGCCTCATGGCCGGCGGCCTTGAGTTCGGCACAGTAGCTGGCGGTGCGGCGATCCTGCCAGACAATGGCGCGATAGAGCAGCTCGCCGCTGGCGGCGTCCCACACCAGGGTGGTTTCGCGCTGGTTGGTGATGCCGATCCCGGCTACCTCGCTGGCGCTGATGCCGGCTTTTTCCAGCACCTCGCGGCAGACCGCGAGCGTTGAACTCCAGATCTCTTCGCCATCGTGTTCCACCCAGCCGTCGTTCGGAAAGTGCTGGGCGAATTCCTGCTGGGCAACGTGCTCTGGGCGGCCGCTTGCGCTGAACAAAATGGCGCGGCTGCTGGTGGTGCCCTGGTCGATGGCGAGGATCGGCTTAGCCATGGAGGTGTCCTGTTATTGGTTTTGTCTGGAAGTGGTCAGTCGCGGCACAGCTCGCAGAGCAGGGCGCTGGTCTGTTGTTGCAAATCGGCTGCCGCAAGTTCGATTTCGAGCCCACGGCGGCCGCCACTGATGTACATGCTGGGCCAGTTGGCAGCGCTGGCGTCGATAAAGGTGCGCAGGCGTTTTTTCTGCCCGAGCGGACTGATGCCGCCGACCAGATAGCCGGTGCTGCGCTGGGCGGCGGCGGGATCCGCCATCGCGGTTTTCTTGGCCCCGGCGGCAGTGGCGAGCGCCTTGAGGTTCAGTTTTTCGGAGACCGGCACTACGGCGACCAGCAGTTCGCCGGTTTCGGTGGCGGCCAGCAGGGTCTTGAATACGCGCCCGTGCTCCAGCCCTAGCTTGTCGGCGGCTTCGGTGCCGTAAGACTCTGCCTGAGGATCGTGGGTGTAGCGATGTAACTGATAGGCAACCTTGGCCTTGTCGAGCAGTTTGGTGGCAGGAGTCATGTCGCGTCCGCGGTACTTTGGGAAAACAGTGCTTCCCAAGGGTAAACCGCGCGCGGGAAACGGCCAAGGGGCGGGTGCATACTGAGTGCACCGTCACAGCGGGTGTCTTGTCGCTGACACAGTCCTCGTTGCACACTGCTGCGTGCGGTTAAAAACGAATAACAAAGGAGCCCCCATGCTGCCACCTCATCCGGATGAGCGCCAAGCTGCGCAAACAAGATCCTCCAAACTAGTGGATCTGGTCGTCATTGGTGGCGGTATCAATGGCAGTGGCATCGCGGTGGATGCGGCAGGCAGGGGGCTTTCGGTGCTGTTGTGTGAGCAGCACGACCTTGCCGCCCATACCTCGTCGGCCAGCAGCAAGCTGGTGCACGGGGGGCTGCGCTACCTCGAACAGTTTGATTTTCGTTTGGTGCGCGAGGCGCTGGGCGAGCGCGAGGTGCTGATGGCCAAGGCACCGCACCTGATCTGGCCGCTGCGCTTTGTGCTGCCGCACCGACCCCATTTGCGTCCGCGCTGGATGCTGCGTGCGGGGTTGTTTCTCTACGACCATCTGCATCGGGGGATCACTCTGCCGCGCTCCAAAGCGCTGGAGCTGAACGGGCAGGGCATTCTCAATCCGGTGATCAGTCACGCGTTCGAATATTCCGACTGCTGGGCAGATGATTCGCGCCTGGTTGCGTTGAATGCGGTGCAGGCGGCCAGCCTGGGCGCTGACATTCGCCTGCATACCCGCTGCGAGTCGGCGAGGCGTCGTAACGATCTCTGGGAAATCGACCTGCTGGGCCCTGACGGAAAGCTTGAACGGGTGACCGCACGGGCGCTGGTCAATGCCTCCGGGCCCTGGGCGGCGCGGGTCATGGAGCGGGTGGTTGACCAGCGTTCGCCGCACGGCGTGCGGCTGGTCAAGGGCAGCCATATCGTAGTGCCGCAGATTCACCGCGGCAAGGAAGCCTACATCCTGCAGAACGAAGACAAGCGCATCGTGTTTGTGCTGCCCTACGAAGGGCAGTTTTCGCTAATCGGCACCACCGACGTCGACTTTCAGGGTGATCCATCGGTGGTCGAGCCGGATGCGTCTGAGGTCGACTACCTGATCAGCGTGGTCAATGCCCACTTCAAGCGTCAGTTGCGTGCCGAGGATGTGGTGCATAGCTTTGCCGGGGTCCGGCCGCTGATCAGCACCGACACCGCGAAACCCTCGGAAGTCAGTCGCGACTACAGCCTGACATTGGACGGCGAGATCGGCCAGGCGCCGCTGCTCGCTGTTTTTGGTGGCAAGCTGACGACCTATCGGCGGTTGGCCGAGAATGCAATGGATCAGCTGGCCCGCTGGTTTCCGGAGGCCGGCCAGGCCTGGACAGCCGAGCATGCGCTGATTGGTGGTGACTTCGAGTCGCAGGCCAGCCTGCATGCGCAGTTGCGTGCCGAGTTTCGCTGGCTGGCGGAGGAGCAGATTGCGCGTTACGTGCGCAGTTACGGCACCCTGTGCCGGGTGTTCCTGCGTGGCATGCGCTGTGCGCCGGACATGGGCGAGGACTTTGGCGCCGGGTTGACCGAGCGCGAGGTGAAATACCTGCGTGAACACGAGTGGGCGCGGGATGCCGAAACGCTGCTCTGGCGGCGCAGCAAACTGGGCTTGCACCTCAGTGCGGACCAGCAGGCACGACTGGCCGCTTATCTAGAGGAACTCAACACGGCCGAACGGGAAGTCTGCCCGTCCTGAGACGGGCAGAGGGGCTGATCAGTCGGCGATCTTGACCACCAGCTTGCCGAAGTTCTTGCCTTCGAGCAGGCCCATGAAGGCCTCCGGCGCGTTCTCCAGACCGTCTACGCGATCTTCCTTGACCCGCACCTTGCCTTCGGCCACCCAGGGCGTCATCGCCTTGAGGAAGTCCGGGTAGCAATGGCCGTAGTTGTCGAAAATGATGAAACCCTGCATGCGGATACGCTGGCTCAGCATCAGGCGCATCAGTTGCGGCATGCGGTCCGGGCCGTCCGGCAGCGAGGTCATGTTGTACTGGGCAATCAGACCGCACAGCGGGATGCGCGCGTGGGCGTTGAGCAGCGGCATGACGGCGTCAAACACCTTGCCTCCAACGTTCTCGAAGTACACATCGATACCATCCGGGCAGGCGGCCGCCAGCTTCTCGGCCAGCGCCGGGTCCTTGTGGTCGATGCAGGCGTCAAAGCCCAGTTCCTTCACTGCGTAGTCACACTTCTCAGCGCCACCGGCTACGCCCACTGCACGGCAGCCCATCAGCTTGGCAACCTGGCCGACCACGGTGCCGACCGGGCCGGTGGCCGCGCCAACTACGACGGTTTCACCCGGCTTGGGCTGGCCGATGTCGGTCAGGCCCATGTAGCCGGTAAAACCGGGCATGCCCAGCACGCCGAGTGCCAGCGACGGTTCAGCCATGTTCGGATCAAGGCGGAACACCATGCTGCCGTCGGACAGGGTGTAGTCCTGCCAGCCGGAGGCAAAGCACATGACCAGATCGCCGACCTTATAACCGTCGAGTTCCGAGGCGATGACCTCGCTGACCGTGCCGCAGGTCATCACGCCGCCAACCGGCACCGGGTCGGCGTAGGACTTGGCGTCGCTCATGCGCCCGCGCATGTAGGGGTCAAGCGACATCCAGCGGTTGCGCAGCAGCATCTGCCCCGGGCCAGGCGTGGGCACTGGGGATTCAACCATCTGGAAGTTGGCCGCCGTTGGTGCGCCGACTGGGCGGGAGGCAAGAAGGATCTGGCGATTGACGTTTGCTGTCTGGGGCATTGTTGTTTTCCTTTGACCAGGTGGATGCCGGTGTCGTCCGCAGACGACCGTGTCCGGCACAATGCCCCTGTGTACAGGCCGCGGTCAAGCTGACCCCGGCCTGGTTGATAGTGCGCTATAGATGGCTCAGTTTCGCGCTTTGCAACGCTGTCGAAATGCCTGCCGCCAGGCCTGCAGGAAGTCGCTCGCCTGCCCACCCCGATGGGGGTAGGAGGTCTCCCAGATTCGCGCTAGGCTAGCGGGGTCGCAGCGCTCGGGCAGTCGCAGCTGCTGATGCTGGTACACCAGCCAGGCTATCGCGGTGGCGTAAGCCAGGTTGTAGCCGAGCTCCGCATGCGGGTCGCGCAGAAAGCAGTGCTGGCTGGCGAGGCCTCTGATGCGGCTGGCCAGATCGGGTTGCCGGGCCAGATACTCGTCCCACAGGCGGGTGTGCAGTCGGGGGCTGATACCGTAGGGGCCGATAGCCTGCTCGACGCGCTTGGCCTCGGGCAGGCGAGCAGTGCAGAGCAGGGTGCCCAGCAGCAGCTGGCCGGTGTGCTGGCAGCTGATGCCGAGGTAGTCGAGGGTTGGCTGCAGGATGTTTTGCTGCAGAGTGGCCGTATCACCGAGTTGAAAGAGGTTGAAGGCTGCACCCTGTGCGGGCTGCTCATGTGTATGCGGTGCTGCAATGGCGGACATCGGTTTACGTCCTGTAGGTTACCGTCATGTTTTAAAGCATAGCGGCAGTTTTTTCCGGTAATACGTTGTTTTTAAATTATTTTGAATGCTGCGGCTCGTCGCATATAACGGGTCGTCATAACGGCTGTATTCATAACAACAATGGGCTTTGAACCATGCAGGAATCGACCTCCCGGAGCAGTTCTGCTCCGATTGATGAGCCGGCCTTTCTGGCCGAGCAGCGGGGCTTGAGGCGGCTGCGCTTCAGCAAGACGATTGAAGACGCATTTCAGCATTATCTGCATGCCAAGATGGCGAGTCGGGTCGTGGTCGTGGCGACCTCGTCCATCGTGTTCATGTTGCTTTTCATGTGGCTGGATTACGTCTATCTGCCCCCGGAGCTTGCAACGTACACGCTGAGTATTCGCGCTGTTGGCCTGGGCGTGATCTGTTTTGCCATCTGGTATTCCAACCGACCCGGAAGGGTGCCTCCTCGCTATGCCTTTGCGATGGCGACGGTGGGGTACATCTGTGTCGGTATCATGGTGGCCATGGTGATTACCATGGCCCGTGCCGCGGAGGTTTCCATTCGGGTCACCCACGACGGCCTGTATCTGGTTCTGCTGTCCGGGATGTTTCTGCTGGCCCTGCCGATGCGGCATGCCGTGCTGGGTTCCTGGACTATCGTGCTGAGTTATCTGTTTGCCGAGATGATGATGAGTGCGCCGGCAAGGATGCTGATTTCCGATGGCATTTTCCTGTCCAATTTCGCGGTCATGGGCTCGCTCGGCACCTATCTTTACGAGTATATGCAGCGTCGTGCCTATCTCAACGAGCAGTTGCTGGAAGCCGCCCGCCGCCGCGCCGAACGCGAGAGTCAGAGCAAAACGCACTTTCTGGCGACCGCCAGCCATGACCTGCGTCAGCCGCTGCATGCCATGCTTCTGTTCATTCAGCATTTGCAGGAGCAGCCGCTTAATGGCGAGGCACAGCGCACTGTCGGGCGCCTGAGCGACTCGACCCAGTTGCTGCAGGCCATGCTCAACTCGCTGCTGGACATCTCGCGGCTGAGTGTCGGTATGGTGCGCCCCCAGATACGCTCCTTCAACCTGGCGCCCTGGCTGCAGCGGCTGATTGCCAGTCTGGACAGTGTTGCCCTGCGGCGGGGAATTCAACTCGAGTTGCACTGTGCACCTTATCTCGCGGTGCGCAGTGACACGTTGCTGCTTGAGCGGCTGCTGCGCAACTATCTGAACAATGCGCTGCTGCATGCCGATGCCACAGTGGTACGCGTTGAGGTGAGCCGCAATGAGGATCATCTGCGGATCGCGGTAATCGATAACGGCTGCGGCCTGGAGGAGGCCGACCAGGAGCGGATATTCGAGGAGTTCACCCAGTTGCGCAACCCGGCTCGAACGCTCGACAAGGGCGTTGGCCTTGGGCTCAGTATCTGTCGTCAGATATTGCACCTGCTGCAGTACCCCTCCGGGGTGAATTCGCGCCCAGGGGAGGGTGCCTGCTTCTGGGTCGAGGTGCCCGTCGGCGAGTGGCAGGCTCAGCCCGAGGAGCCCATGCAGGCTGTTGTGCCCAATCTGCATGGGCAGGTGGCACTGATTGAGAATGACCGGGTCAGCCGGGAGGCGATGCAGTCGCTGCTGTCGAGCTGGGGCTGTGTGGTCTGGGCGTTTGCCAGCGCCGATGAGGCGCTGGCCGAACTCGGTACAGCAGGTGTGGACGTGGTGCTCAGTGACTATCGACTCGAAGGCGAGCTGAACGGTCTTGAGTTGATCCGGCAGCTGCGTGAACGGGGCATCTTTGGCGGTCCGGCAGCGCTGGTAACGGCCGATACGTCGGATGATCTGGTGGAGTCAGCGCGCCTGGCCGACCTGCATTTGCTCAACAAGCCGGTGCTGCCGGCGCGCCTGCGCCGGCTGGTTCACGAGATGCTGGAGCATGCTGGCCGGTCCGCTGCGGATGCCCGTTCCGGTGCTAGAAACTCACCAGGCCGAGCTTGCGAGCCTGAGTGACACACTCGGTTCGGTTGTGGCAGTCCAGTGAGGAGAACAGCGCCTTGAGGTGGGTTTTGACGGTATCTTCCGACAGTGAAAGGCGCTGGCATATCACCTTGTTCGGCAGCCCCTCGGCGAGCAGGTCCAGTATCTCAAGCTGGCGTGGCGTGATGCCGACTTCTCGGGCACTGGTCTGGCGGTCAATTTTCAGTGCGGTGTCGCCGATCACCACCTGGGCACCGTACAAAAGTTGGGTTACGGCGTCCAGCAGGGTCTTGCCGTCGGTTGTCTTGCTGATGAAGCCGGCCGCGCCCAGCTGCAGGGCAGCCTCCAGATCGCTGGGGCTGTTGCTGGCGCTGAGGATGGCGATAGGCACCATGGCGTCCGCGGCCCGCAACTTCTGCATCAGCGACAGGCCGCTGCTGTCCGGCAGTTGCAGATCGAGCAGGATCAGGTCATAGGGGTATTCCCTGACCAGTTGCAGGGCTTCGGCAGCGTTGCGGGCGTGATCAAGCCTGACTCCCTCACACAGCGAGCCGAGCGTCAGGCTCAGGCCATCCAGGTAGATCTGATGGTCATCAATCAGCAATAACCGGGTGTCCGGTGGCAGGCTGCTCATGGCACGTCCTCGACTCAGGTGCCGCAGATCACCAAGCAGGCGTCGCGGCGTTTGTTATTGTTTGCCGCCTGATGATATGCAAAGCCCGCAGTGAGCACCACCCCGATCATATCGGGGTGGGATCTCAGTCGCGCGGTGGCAGCTGTTTGCGCAGTTCCTGAAGCTCGCTGCGCAGGGCTTGCAGTTCGCTCAGCAGCGCCTGTGTCGAGTGGTGTTCGACCTCTGGCTCGGCGCTGCTGTTGGCTTCCCGCTGATGCTGGATGGCATCCACAATGACCGCAATAAACAGGTTCAGCATCATGAAGGTAGCGATCAGAATGAATGGCACAAAATACAGCCAGGCGTAGGGAAACTCCTCCATCACCGGTCGAACTATGCCCATCGACCAGCTCTCCAGTGTCATCACCTGGAACAGGGTATACAGGCTGGCGCCCAGCGTGCCGAACCACTCTGGAAAGTGGCTGCCGAACAGCTGAGTCGCGATCACGGCCGCGACATAGAAGATCAGGCCCAGCAGCGCAACGATGCTGCCCATGCCCGGCAGGGAAGACAGCAGCGACTGCACCACAATTTTCATGCTGGGGACGATGGAAATCAGGCGCAGCACCCGCAGTACACGCAGGGCGCGCAGAACGGCCAGCGGGCCGCTTGCCGGTACCAGTGCAATGGCAATCACCAGCGTGTCGAACAGACCCCACGGGTCACGCAACAGTCGCCAGCCGTGGGCGATAAAGCGCAGACCGATCTCGATTACGAAGCAGCCGAGGATCAGTTGATCGAGCAGGCGTAGCACATGCCCCCAGCGTTGCATCAGGGCCGGTGCGGTTTCCAGTCCGAGAATCACTGCGTTGATCAGAATCAGGGTGGTGATGAGGTATTGAAAGCGAGGGCGTTCCAGCCAGGCGGCCAGACGCTCGCGCCAGGGCGTGTTGAGTTCCAGGGTTGTGTTCATGGTGGTCTTCGGGAGAGGAGATAATGGCCCGCAGGGCGGGCCCTTGATGTCAGTGCTCGTTTTCTGCAAAGGCGCAGAGTGTGTAAGTCGGGATGCCTGCGTCCTGCATGATCTGCGAGCCACCCAGATCCGGCAGATCAATAATGGCGGCGGCTTCGTAGACGCTGGCACCGCATTGGCGAACCAGGCTGGCCGCCGCGAGGAAGGTGCCGCCGGTGGCAATCAGATCATCCAGCAGCAGTACCTGTTCACCGCCGGCGAGGGCGTCGCGGTGCATCTGCATGGTGGCTTCACCGTATTCGGTGGCATAGCTGGCGCCGATGGTATCGGCTGGCAGCTTGCCGGCCTTGCGCAGCAGCACCAGAGGACGATTGAGTTCATAGGCCAGGATCGAGCCGATCAGAAAGCCGCGCGCGTCGATGGCGCCGATGTGGGTTACTGGGCTGTCGATATAGCGCTGGATCAGGCTGTCGGCCACCATGCGCAGGCCCTTCGGCGACTGAAACAGGGGCGTGATGTCGCGGAAGGTCACGCCTTCCTTGGGAAAGCCGGGCACCGGCCGGATCAGCGATTTGATCGCGTATTCGTCAAAGATCATCGATAGGTCCTGAAAATCAGTCGAGCTGGCCGCCAGCCAGCGCACACAGCTCGCCGTGGTTGAGAATCTCTACTTCCTTGCCCTCGGCGGCGATCAGTCCCTGTTGCTGGAAGCGGGTAAATACGCGGGATACGGTTTCCACCGCCAGACCCAGATAGTTGCCGATATCGTTACGCGACATGGCCAGCCGGAAGGAGCGGGCCGAGTATCCCCGGGCACGGAAACGCGCCGACAGGTTGATCAGCAGCGTAGCAATGCGTTCGTCCGCAGTCTTCTTCGACAGCAGCATCATCATCTGCTGGTCATCACGGATTTCGCGACTCATCAGGCGCATTACCTGGCGGCGCAGGGTTGGCATGCTGGCAGTCAGATCATCCAGGCGCTCGAACGGGATTTCACATACGGATGTGGTTTCCAGTGCTACCGCGGTAACCGGCTGGCGCTCACCGTCCATACCAGAAAGCCCAATCAGCTCACTGGCCAGATGGAAGCCGGTAATCTGTTCGACACCTGCATCATCAACGGTGAAGGTCTTGATGGTGCCGGAGCGCAGTGCATACAGGGAGTCAAATGAATCACCCTGTCGGAAAAGCACCTCACCCTTGCGCAGCGGTCGGCCACGCTTGACGATGCTGTCCAGGCTGTCCAGTTCCTGATCCTGCAGCGCCAGTGGCAGGCACATGGCGGCGAGGCTGCAGTCCTTGCAGTGCGCTTCGGGTAGCGCTTTTAGTTTGATTGCATCGGTCATGACGGTCGTGGCTCTGTTTGTCGATGGACAAAGCGTACAACATGCGCGGCAAGGCTGCCACGCCCGGGTTTGTTGCAACAGGTGTTCAGCCGTGGGCGTGCTGCGCCGCAGTGGGCAGGCTGAGCTGCTCTATCAGCCATTTCTGATGCGGCCCGGGCAGGGTCCAGACGCCGAACAGGATCACCATCAGGGCGGCGCCAATCCGCAGGCTGCGACGTCTGAGCAGGGCAGTCAGGCGTTCAGCAGCAGCGCCGGTTGCGAGTAACGTCGGCAGGGTACCAAGGCCAAAGGCAAGCATCAGCAGTGCCGAGGTGGCTGCATCACCGTGGCTGCTGCTCCAGATCAGGGTGCTGTAGACCAGGCCGCAGGGAAGCCAGCCCCACAGGCCGCCGAGCAGCAGGGCCTGGCCGGGACGCTGCACAGGCAGCAGACGTCTGGCGTGGGGTTCGATTTGCCGCCACAGGCCGCGGCCGATGGTTTCGATGCGGGTCAGGCCCGACCACCAGTTGGCCAGATACAGCCCCATGGCGATCATCAGCAGGCCGGCGACACCCCGCAGGATCAGGTCCAGGCCCAGACCATGCAAGGCCCAGCCGAGGCTGCCAATGATGGCACCGGCCAGGGTATAGCTGGCGATGCGCCCGGCGTTGTAGGCCAGCAACAGGCGCCAGAGCGGCCAGCCGCGTCGTTGCGCCGGCGGGATGGCCATGGTGAGCGCCCCCATCAGACCGCCACACATGCCGATGCAGTGGCCACCGCCGAGCAGCCCCAGAGCCAGTGCAGTCAGTAGCTGGGCGACAAGCAGCTCACTCATTTGTCTTGATCGCTGTCGTCGCGCTCGGCGTCGCCTTCGCGCTTCTGGGCGGCGAGGTGGGCTGGATCGTCGTCATCAAACAGGATGCTGTGGGCAGGGCTGTCCAGGTCATCGTACTGGCCGTTATTGACCGCCCAGTTGAAGATCCAGATCGCGGTAATCACCAGGGCGATGGCAATCGGCACGAGGATGTAGAGAACGGTCATGCACTGGGCTCCGGTTGGGCACTGTGGTGCTGCGCTGCGACGGGCGGGCGGATGCGCGTGAGTCGCAGGGCATTGAGCACCACCAGCAGCGAGCTGAGGGACATGCCAAGGGCGGCGAGCGCCGGTGTAACAAAGCCGAACGCAGCCAGCGGCAGCACCGCGAGATTATACAGCGTAGCCCAGCCCAGATTCTCGATCATGATCGCGCGGGTCTTGCGCGCGATGGTCATAGCCTGCAGCAGCGCGCTGAGATGGCTGCCGAGCAATACCGCATCGGCGTTGGTCTTGGCCAGATCGGAGGCGTTACCCATGGCAATGGAAATGTCGGCGCTGGCCAGCACCGGCACATCGTTGACGCCGTCACCAAGCATCAGCACCTTTTCACCGGCCGCCTGCCGGGCCTGCACGAAGGCCAGCTTGTCATCCGGGGCAGCGTTGCCGATGGCCTCTTCAATACCCAGCTCCCGGGCGACCCGGTCGACCACCCGCTGGTGGTCACCCGACAGCAGCACGATCTGCAATCCACGGGCCTTGAGCCCGTCGATCAGCTCGTGCGCGTCGCTGCGCAGACGATCATTGAGCGCGAACCAGCACAGTGGGCCATCGGCTCCGGCAAGCAGCAACCATTGGCCGTCGCCGACAGGACGCTCGGGCTCTGGCTGACCGGACAGGGCCATGGCGAAGGCGGGTTTGCCAATGCGCAGCGGCCGGCCTTCGCAGCGCCCGTCGAGTCCGTGGCCGGGTTCATTGCTGCAGTGCTCGGCTTGCTCGCTGCTGCGGCCAAAGGCGCGGGCAATCGGGTGTTCAGAATGGCTTTCCAGCATTTGTGCCCAGCGCAACGCCTGGTCAGCGTCGACGCCGGGGAAGGGCTGTATCTGTTCAAGGGTCATGCGCCCCTCGGTCAGGGTGCCGGTCTTATCCAGGATGACTGTCTGAACCTGCGGCAGGCCTTCAAGCACGTGCCCGCGGGTGATCAGCAGGCCGAGCTTGTGCAGGCTGCCTGTAGCGGTAGTCAGCGCAGTAGGCGTAGCCAGCGACAGGGCGCACGGACATGTCGCCACCAGCATCGCCAGCACGATCCAGAATGCGGTGTGCAGGTCGGCAGCCCACCACCATGCGCCACCGACTACAACCGCGGCCAGCAGCACGGTGAGCAGGAAGTACTGGGCCACGTCGTCGGCAAGACGGCCGAGCCTCGGCTTGTCGGACTGGGCACGTTCGAGCAGGCGAACGATGGCAGACAATCGGGTCTGCTCTCCCAGTGCATCGATGCGCAGGCGCAGCGGTCCTTCGACATTCAGCGTGCCGGCGGTCACCGGATCACCGGCAGCCTTGGCAATCGGCAGGTATTCACCGGACAGGGCCGATTCGTCGACACTGCTCTGGCCGCTGATGATGGTGCCGTCAGCCGGGATGCTCTCGCCGGGCTTGACCTCAACCACGTCACCGCAACGCAGCTCTTCAAGCATGATCCGTTGTGTGCTGCCATCGGCCTCGACGCGCAAGGCGCTGGGCGGCAGCAGATTGACCAGCTTTGCGGTACTTTCGACCGTGCGCTGGCGCGCGCGCCGCTCCAGATAGCGGCCGGCCAGCAGGAACAGGGCAAACATGGTGACCGAGTCAAAATACACCTCGCCGCTGCCGATCAGGGTGGCGTAGATGCCGGCCAGGTAGGCGCCGCCAATGGCCAGCGAGACGGAAACGTCCATGCTCAGGCGGCGGTTGCGCAGGTCGCGCCAGGCGCCCTGAAAGAAGGGCGCGCAGCTGTAGAACACTACCGGCGTCGTCATCAGCAGGCTGGCCCAGCGCAGCAGGTCGGCCATGCGTTCGGTGACGTCCTGATTGAACTCCTCGGACAGCGCCATAGTCGCCATCATTACCTGCATGAACAGCAGCCCGGCCAGGCCAAGGCGACGCAGGTAACGGCGGTTTTCCGCGGCAATCTGTTCTGAAGCCTTGTCCGGCTCGTAGGGGTGAGCGGCGTAGCCGATTTTGCGCAGGCTCTTGAGCAGGCCGGAGAGGCGGGTTTGGTTATCCTTCCAGCGCAGGCTAAGGCGCTGATTGCCCATGTTCAGCGCGACGTCGGTGACGCCGGGCTGAGCGCGCAGGTGGCGCTCAATCAGCCAGCCACAGGCAGCGCAGCTGATGCCTTCCACCAGCAGAACGGCTTGGTGCTCTTCTCCATCGCGCTGGGCGAAGCGCTGCTGCACGTCCTCGCGGTCATACAGTTCCAGCTCATCCTGGAGCGCGCGCGGCATGGCCTCGGGGTTGGCGGAGGTTTCGGTGCGGTGGCGGTAGTAGGACTCCAGGCCGGCGCTGCAGATAGCCTGAGCAACAGCCTGACAGCCGGGGCAGCACATGGGGCGCTGCTCACCAAGAATGGTGACATGCCAGGGCGCGCCGGAGGGAACCGGCTCGCCGCAGTGGTAACAGGGGGTAGGGTGGGACATGCCTTACTTTGCAGTCAGCTGGTATTGCTTGCCCTTGGCCAGGTGCACTTCGCCGGTCAGGCGCCAGCCGTCATCGCCTGCATTGGCCGGATCACTGAGTTCGACATAGCGGCGCCCCTCGATACGGTTCTCGAGCTGGCCGGTGTAGGTATTGCCCTGAATCTGGCGCAGCATCACCGTGCGGTCACGGGAGGCGTGTGTCGGTGAAATCAGGTCAAGCTTGAGGCCCGCGGGCAGCGCCTGCAGCTCACCGCTGAGCTGCAGACTGATGTCGCCGGTCACGTCATCAATACCGAACTCGGCCGCAACGCCAATGGCACTGGCGTTGCGGTCCTGGTCCAGGTACAGGTTGATGGCCTTGCCTTCGCTGTAATAGTTGTCGCGGACCAGACTGTCGGGGTTAAGCCCGGCAATCATCAGCAGCCCGATCCCGATCACTACGGCAAAGCCGAGAATGGCAATGATGAACCACGCCCAGAACTGCTTGTACCAGGGTGAGGCTGAGGTGTCGTGCTGCGTCATGCTTGATCCTGTATCTGTCAGCGAACCTGTGGGGCCATAAACCGGCTTTCGGCTTCGGCCTGCACATCTTCATCATCGGTTGCCGTCACGGTGAAGGTGATCGGGATGTTGGTCGCGCCGGCAAGCTCGACCGGATCCATCTGCACGTTCAATGGCAGTTCCAGTTTGCGGCTGGGTGCCACGGTCAGACGGTTATCCGGAAGCTCAAGCTGCAGGCCCGGATGCCCCTGAACCTCGACTCGATAGCTCCGCTCGGTCTGTGCCTTGTTGAAAATTTTGACAATGTACACGTTCTCGATAGCACCGGCACTGGTTTCTCGATACAGAACATTGCGGTCGCGCTCAATGTCCAGCGATACCTGGCTGAGGTTGCCCACGGTGATGATGAACAGGCAGATCATGGCCACCAGGGCGGCACCGTAGCCGATCAGGCGAGGGCGCAGCCAATGGGTGCTCTTGCCTTCCAGCGCGTGCTCGGTGGTATAGCGAATCAGTCCGCGCGGGTATTCCATCTTGTCCATGATCTCGTCACAGGCGTCGACGCAGGCCGCGCAGCCGATGCACTCGTACTGCAGACCGTTGCGGATGTCGATACCGGTCGGGCAGACCTGTACGCAGACGTTGCAGTCGATACAGTCACCCTTGCCGACTTCGGCCGGGTCAACGCCTTTCTTGCGCGAGCCACGCGGTTCGCCGCGTTTGGCATCGTAGGACACGATCAGGGTGTCGGCATCGAACATGACACTCTGAAAGCGTGCATAGGGGCACATGTAGATGCACACCTGCTCGCGCATCCAGCCGGCGTTGATGTAGGTCGCAGCGGTAAAGAAAAACACCCAGAACAGCGCCCAGCCGGCGATTTGCAGGGTGAAGATATCGGCAAACAGGCCACGGATAGGGGTGAAATAGCCAACAAAGGTAATTGCGGTAATCAGTGATACCGCCAGCCAGATACTGTGTTTGGCCGCCTTGCGCATCAGCTTGTTGGCGCTCATCGGCTCCTTGTTGAGCCTGATGCGGGCGTTGCGCTCACCCTCGGTAACACGCTCGGCCCACATGAAGATCCAGGTCCAGACGGTTTGCGGGCAGGTGTAACCGCACCAGACGCGGCCGGCGAACACGGTGATAAAGAACAGGCCGAAGGCGCAGATAATCAGCAAAAACGAGAGCAGGAAGAAATCTTCCGGCTGGAACGTAGCGCCAAAAATGTGGAACTGGCGAGCAGGCAGATCCCAAAGCACGGCCTGACGATCACCCCAGGGCAGCCAGACGGTGCCAAAGTACATGAGAAACAGGAAGCCGACGCCAATCAGGCGAATGTTCTTGAACAGACCCTTGTAGGAGCGGGTCTGGATCTTGTCGCGTTTGGCGTAGAGGTCAATGGTTTCGACCTTGGGAGTTACATCTTCGAGAGGGATCTTGCTCATGGTCAGGCTAACCCTATCAGGCAGGTAGGATGGTTCGGCAGACTGGCCTCGCGTAGGGACAGACTTTGCCTTCAGTACAGAACATAGACTGCTTGGGCTATCAGAACAATGCGACCGGTAGTCGCGCGCAAGGTCTGTTGATCTGGGTCATAAAGCAAAACGGGGAGACAATGTCTCCCCGTTTTGGTCAGCTCAGGCTGCGATTACTGCGCGTCTTTGTGGGACAGGCTGTAAACGTAGGAGGCAAGCATGTGGATCTTGTCCTCGCCCAGGTGGGCCTGGCTGGGCATGTGGCCGTTACGACCGTAACGAATGGTCTGCTGCACCTGCAGGAAGCTGGAGCCGTAGAGCCAGATGTCGTCGGTCAGGTTCGGTGCACCCAGTTGCTGGTTGCCCTTGCCGTCGCCACCGTGACAGACCGCACAGGTGTTGGTGTAGGTGGTCTTGCCTGCGGCCAGATCGACGCCTTCGGTTTCCAGACCAGACAGGCTGCGAACATAACCGGAGACGTTGCGAACACCGTCTTCACCAATAACGGCCAGCCACGCCGGCATTGCAGCCTGGCGGCCTGCACGCAGGGTGGTCTTGATGGTTTCCGGGTCACCGCCGTACAGCCAGTCGTTGTCGGTCAGATTGGGGAAACCGAACGCGCCGCGTGCGTCAGAACCGTGGCAAACCGAGCAGTTGGTGGCGAACAGACGCTGGCCGATGGCAACCGCTTCCGGCACCTTGGCAACTTCCTCAACCGGCATGGCGGTGTACTTGGCGAAGATAGGGGCGAAACGCTCTTCAGCGCGCGCTACTTCCGCTTCGTACTGGCTTTCCTGGGTCCAGTTCAGGTAGCCCGGCCATTTGCCCAGACCCGGGAACAGGAACAGATAGACCGCAGAAAACACCATGGTCAGAAC
>Ga0075011_10000899_pt1 | contig 16009 bp, 13 predicted proteins | sample TARM_MetaG_T_14_FD_72354 | JGI IMG/M metagenome (GOLD analysis project Ga0075011, IMG submission 72354) | Freshwater microbial communities from Pennsylvania, USA, analyzing microbe dynamics in response to fracking - TARM_MetaG_T_14 | ecosystem: Environmental > Aquatic > Freshwater > River... | reverse complement strand
GTCTTCATCGTGTCGGCGCTGATCACCGAGACCGGGCTCGAAGCCGTCAGGTCGGGGCGTTCGATGCGCGAACCGGTCACGATGATCGGCGCGCCGCCATCGGCGCCCAAATCGGCGGAGGGGGCATCGGCCTGGGGAGCGGCTGGGGTCGCGTCCTGGGCGAGGGCCGGGGAGGCCATGCTCGCCAGGGCAAGCGCCATGCCGGCTGCACCCGCGTAGTAGGTGAAAGTCTTGGTCACGGTCGTTCTGTCCCTCATTGGGGGGCGGACGCACACCGTGCGGCCACCAGTAGCGGCAGCCCCGGCACTCCACGTCCGCGCCTGCACAAAGTGCGGGCGACAGGGGCCGTGTTCCACGAGTGCCGGGACCGATGGCGTGTGTTCTTGTGAGAAACCGGGCCGCTTGGAAGCACGTAGTGACGAGTGAAACCAAATCGACTTATTGGTGTGACACTGACACCACAGTATCGGCAAATATCTGAAAAATAGCGTGTTGTTTGCGAAATATTACGGACCTTTCTGCAACTGAAGCTTGCCGCTGAAACCATTCAAAGTTTCATTTGCAATCTCATTCCGGCCGTGCCGCGCAATTCCGCAAGCCATGAGGGCCTGTCGCGACATTTCCGTGCCCAAACAGCCCAAACTCCGGCCGGGCAGAACGTGCGCAGATTTGTGTCAGGGCAACAGCATTCGCGCAGGCCCGCGCAAGGGAGGCTGCGCCGGGCAAGGCACGGCGCAGCAGGACAGACAGAACGGGCCGGAAAGCGGAACTCAGGCCGTGCGGAACCCCTGCGTGATCGGATAGCGGCGATCACGGCCAAAGTTGCGCATGCCCAGCTTCACCCCCGGCGGGGCCTGACGGCGCTTGTATTCGGCCAGATGGAGCAGGCGCTCGATCCGCTCGACGGTGGCCCGCTCAAAGCCCTCGGCGGCGATCTGGTCGACGCTCTTCTCGTGTTCGACGAGGCCCAGCAGGATCGCGTCGAGCACGTCGTAGGGCGGCAGCGAATCCTCGTCCTTCTGGTCTGGGCGCAACTCGGCGCTGGGCGGCTTGGCAATCACCCGCTCGGGCATGACCGGGCCATCGGGACCAAGGCCGATCTTCGGGCGGTGCGCGTTGCGCCAGCGCGAGATGGCAAACACGGTGGTCTTGTAGGCGTCTTTCAGCGGGTTGTAGCCGCCGTTCATGTCGCCATAGATCGTGGCGTAGCCCACGCTCATCTCGCTCTTGTTGCCGGTCGTCACCAGCATCGGCCCGAACTTGTTCGACAGCGCCATCAGCGTGGTGCCGCGAATGCGCGACTGGAGGTTCTCCTCGGTCAGGTCGGGCGCGCGGCCCTCGAACAGGGGGGCGAGCATCTGGGTAAAGCCGTCGACCGCCGGGCTGATCGGCACGGTGTCGAGCCGCACGCCCAGCATCTGCGCGCACCCTGCCGCATCGTCGAGGCTTTCCTGGCTGGTGTAGCGGCTGGGCAGCATCACGCACCATACCCGCTCCGCGCCCAGCGCATCGACCGCAATGGCCGCGCACAGCGCCGAATCGATCCCGCCCGAAAGGCCCAGCAGGACGCCGGGGAAGCGGTTCTTGTTCACATAGTCGCGCAGCGCCATGACCATGGCCGCGTAGATGTCTTCGGGATGCTCGGCCAGATCGGCGACATCGCCCGCCTCGCAGCGCCAGCGATGACCATGGCCAAACGGCACCTTGTTCCACACCGTGTCGACCACCGCCTCTTCCCAGTCGGGAAGCTGGACCCACAGCGCGCCTTCCGGGCCGACCACGAAGCTCGCGCCGTCGAACACGATTTCGTCCTGCCCGCCCACGCGGTTGACATAGGCGAGCGGAATGCCGGTATCGATCGCGCGGCGCTTGGCCACGCCGTCGATGCGCAGCACGTCCTTGTCGATCTCGTAGGGGCTGCCGTTGACGCACACGAAGATTTCGGCGCCCAGTTGCGCCAGATGGCGGCAGACATCGGGGTGCCAGATGTCTTCGCAGATCGGCAGGCCGAGGATGGCGCCGCGAAACGGCACCGGCTCGGGCAGGGGGCCGGGCAGGAACAGGCGTTTTTCGTCGAAGGTGCCGTAATTGGGCAATTCATATTTGAAGCGGGTGGCCACGATGCGGCCCTGATCGAGCAGGGCGACGCCATTGTGAAGCGCCCCGTCGCGCACGAAGACCGAGCCGACGAGCATCGCCGGTCCGCCATCGGCGGTGACTTGCGCCATCTTTTCCAGCTCGACCGCCGCGCGCTCGATCAGCGCGGGCTTGAGGATCAGGTCCTCGGGCGGATAGCCGATCAGCTGCATCTCGGGAAAGACGATCAGGTCGCTGTGCATCGCCTTGCTGCGCGTGGCGAGCATGGCGGCGGCATTGGCGGCAAGATCGCCAACCTTCTGGTTGAGCTGTGCCAGCGTGATGATCAATTTATCAGCCATGACACGACTCTAGGCGGCAATGGCGCCTTGCGGCAAGAGCGGCTGTTGCAGGCCATGGGGTGCAAGGCAGCCTGCAAAAGAGCGCAAACAGCCCGAAATGCGGCGCAATTGGGGCACAATCGGGGCTGGCGGGCGTTGCAAAATCGTCATCTTTGGCTAAGGGCGGCGCAGGATCAGGACCACCCAAAAGACTCGAGGGATTTCTCATGAAGATCATGTCCGGCAACGGCAACCTGCCGCTGGCCCGCGCCATCGCGGCCTATCTGGAAACGCCGTTGACCGACGCGGCCGTGCGCCGGTTCGCCGACGAGGAAGTCTTCGTGGAAATCCACGAGAACGTGCGCGGCGAAGACGTCTTCCTCGTCCAGTCGACCAGCTTCCCCACCAACGACAACCTGATGGAACTGCTGATCTGCATCGACGCGCTGCGTCGTGCCTCGGCCAAGCGCATCACGGCGGTCATCCCCTACTTCGGCTATGCCCGCCAGGACCGCAAGCCCGGCCCGCGCACGCCGATCTCGGCCAAGCTGGTTGCCAACCTGATCACCACGGCAGGCGCCGACCGCGTGCTGGCCGTCGATCTCCACGCCGGGCAGATCCAGGGCTTCTTCGACATCCCGACCGACAACCTGTTTGCCGCCCCCGTCATGGCGGCTGACATCCAGACCCGCTACGGCGGCCAGGAACTGATGGTCGTCTCGCCCGACGTGGGCGGCGTGGTGCGCGCCCGCGCGCTGGCCAAGCGCCTCGACAACGCCCCGCTGGCGATCGTCGACAAGCGTCGCGACCGCCCCGGCCAGTCGGAAGTGATGAACATCATCGGCGACGTGCGTGGCCGCATGTGCATCCTGATCGACGACATCATCGATTCGGGCGGCACCCTGTGCAACGCGGCGCAGGCGCTGATGGACGAAGGCGCGGCGGGCGTTGCCGCCTACATTTCGCACGGCGTGCTTTCGGGCGCGGCGGTGGCCCGCGTGGGTAATTCGGCACTCAAGGAACTGGTGATCACCGACACCATCCTGCCCACCGAAGCGACCAAGGCCTGCGACCGCATCCGCATCCTGACCATCGCCCCGCTGATCGGCGAGGCCATGCGCCGCATCGCCGACGAGGCTTCGGTTTCGAGCCTGTTCGACTGATCAGAAAAGCCCTGCGCGGGGGAGGCTCCCCGCGCAGGGCTTCGTCCGCTTTCAGACAGCCCCTGTCAGACAGCCTTCCCCGCGCGGCCCGCGAGTTCGGCGATATATTGCCAGGCCACACGGCCCGAGCGGCCACCCCGGCGCTTCGACCATTCAAGCGCATCGCCCGCCTCGAACGGCAGGCCCAGCTCCCTGCAATAGCCCTCGATGATCGCCAGATAATCGTCCTGGTTGCAGGCGTGGAAGCCCAGCGAGAGGCCGAAACGGTCGGCCAGCGCCAGACGGTCGTCCACCGCGTCGCGCGGGTTGATCGGGTCGTCCTGCTCGCTCATCGTCCGCTCGACGATGGCGCGGCGGTTTGACGTGACCGCCAGACGCACATTGGCCGGGCGCGCCTCGACCCCGCCTTCGAGCCACGAGCGCAAGAGCCGCGCCCCTTCGGTATCGGCGGCATCGAAGCCCAGATCGTCGAGGAAGACCAGAAAGCGCCGGTCCACCCCGCGCAATTGCCCGAACAGCAGCGGCAGCGTGGCATCGGGCATGGCCTGAACCAGCGCGATCTGTCCCGGATGCGCCACATCAGCGGCCTTGACCGCCGCGCGCAGAACGGCCGATTTTCCCATCCCGCGCGAACCCCACAGCAGCATGTCGTGCGCGGCGGCCCCGCTGGCGAGGCGCTCCACATTGGCGACCACGGCGGCCTTCTGGGCGTCGATCCCGCGCATCAGGCCCAGGGCCGGGGCTTCGAGATGATCGACCCCGCGCGCGCTCTGCCCGGTCCAGACATAGGCGGGCGCGGCCAGCCAGTCGACCGGCGGCGGGGCAGGGGGCGCCATCCGTTCGAGCGCATCGGCGATGCGGGCAAGCAGGCTGGTGGCGGTCTCGCAAGACAGGATCGGATCGGTCATCGGGGCAACTTTGCGAAAAGGGGAGACTTAAGGAATAGGCCGGGAAATACGCTGGGCAAATGTGCTGCGCGCTGCGATAGCGAGCGGGATCATGACCACCAACCCCTTTTCCGCCCCCACGATCCTTCCTGCCGATGCCGACGGCGTGGCCGCCGCCGCCGCCGTTCTCGAACGCGGAGGCACCGTCGCCGTGCCGACCGAGACGGTCTATGGGCTGGCCGCGCGGGCCGACCGGGCCGCGGCGGTGGCGGGGATCTATCGCGCCAAGGGGCGCCCCGATTTCAACCCGCTGATCGTCCATGTGCCCGATCTGGCCGCCGCCGAGAAGCTCGCCACGTTCGACGCGCGCGCCCATGCGCTGGCCGCCGCGTTCTGGCCCGGCGCGCTCACGATGGTCCTGCCCCGCCGGGACGATTGCGGGCTGGCGCAGGCGGTGAGCGCCGGGCTGCCCACGGTGGCGCTGCGGTGCCCGGCCCACCCGGTCATGCAGGATGTCCTGCGGGTTTCCGGCCTGCCGCTGGCAGCGCCTTCGGCCAACCGCAGCGGGGCGATCAGCCCGACGCGCGCGGCCCATGTCGCCGCCTCGCTGGGCGCGCGGGTGGACCTGATTCTGGATGGGGGCGAGACGCGACAGGGCATCGAATCGACCATCGTCGGCCTGCGTGCCAATGGCGGCTGGGCCCTGCTGCGCCCCGGCCCGATCACCCCCGAGGCTATCGCGCAGGTGCTGGGCGAAGGGCCGGAGCAGGGCTCCGCGCAAGGGATCGAGGCGCCCGGCCAGCTGGCCAGCCACTATGCGCCGGGCAAGCCGGTGCGATTGAATGCCACCGATGCGCAGGCCGATGAATTCCTGATCGGGCTGGGCGCGATTGCGGGCGATGTGAACCTGTCACCCGGCGGCGATCTGGCCGAGGCGGCAGCCCGGCTCTATGCCTGCCTCCACGCCGGCGCCGATGCCCCCCAGCCCCGCATCGCCGTGGCCCCCGTGCCCGACGAGGGGATCGGCGCGGCCATCAACGACCGCTTGCGCCGGGCGGCGGCCTAGACGGCTTCAGCTCCTGTTTTTCAGGCCTGCTTTTTCGGGCTGGCCAGCCGGAGGATCGCCTTCTGGGCAGGGCGCTCGATCCAGCGGTGCGAGGCAAAGCCCGCGCCGACGCTGAGAACGAGGAAGAACAGCAGGAAGCCGGGCTGGCGCGCAATGTCGCGGCTGCCCAGCGTGGCATCGATCAGCAGCACGAGCGCCACCTGCAACGGAAAGTGCCACAGGTAGATGCCATAGGACGCATCGCCCAGCTTGCGCCCGATCGCCAGAAGATCACGCTTGTCGGCCAGATCGATGGCCAGCATCGCGAACAGCACCGCAAACGTGCCCGCCAGCGCCGTGGCATCGTAGCGATAGTGATGGGCGAGGGTGAACCACACCAGCCAGCCGCAGCCAAGGCTCGCCCCGATCAGCACCGGCTGGCGCAGCCATCCGCGCAGCGCCGCGCCATAGATCGCCGTGCCGAGGAAGAAATAGCCGATGCAGGTAAGCACCGGCCCATCGGGCCAGCCCTTGAAGAACAGCCGCAGCATGATCACGCCCACGGGCAGCGCCACGCTGAGCGGCGCGCGGCGCAGCGCGGGCAGCAGCACCCAGAACACCGCATAGGCCAGAATCTCGGTCGAGAGCGACCACGAGGGGCCATTGTACGACTGGTTGTTCTGCCAGCCCCAATATTGCGCGAGGGGGAGCGAGAGCAGGAAATGCTTCCAGTCCTGCTCGTGATAGATGAAGGCCGTGCCGTTGATGCGGGTATAGGCCGCCTGAAGCCCCGCGACGAGGACCAGCGTGAGCAGGTGCAGCGGCCACAGCCGCGCCACCCGCGCCAGCCAGAAACGCCGCATCGCGCTGCTGTCGGCCAGATAGACATGGGCAAAGACAAAGCCCGAGACCGCCCAGAAATACTGGACCGCGCTGTGGCCATAATCGAACAGCCAGCGCAGCGGGTGATAGAGCGGCAGCACGGCCGGGCGGTCGACCTGAAAGCCATAGTCGACCGGCGGCACGAAGAAATGCTGGTAATGCCAGAACAGCACCGCAAAGGCCGCCACCAGCCGCGAGAGGTCAAGCGCGTTGAAATGGCGCTTGGCCACCCGCAGGCCGGGCAGCAGGACAGGGCGCTGAACCGGGCGCTGGGCCGCACTCACGGATGGGCGGGCCACGCGTCCTGATGCGCCATGACGGCGTCATCATGATGGGCGTCATGATGGGCAAGGGCCTGAAACCCGAACACGGCCGCAGCGCCCAGCGCCGCCGCGAGGATCATGCGCGGCCAGCCGCTGGCGCGATTCCTGCCCTCGCCCGTGTCGCGCTTGCGGCGGTCCCACATCAGCGGGACATCGGGCAAGGGCGGGGCTTCGGGGGCAGCGCCCTTGGCCGGGAAACGTTCCTCGATGCGGCGGATCAGCTCGGGCACGCGCATCAGCGTGGCGGTGTCCTCGCGCAGGCGCTCGGCAATCGCGGCCTCGGGGCCCAGTTCGTCGCGCAGCCAGTTGCGCACGAAGGGGGCGGCGGTGTCCCACATGTTGATGTCGGGATCGAGCTGCTGGGCAATGCCCTCGACCATGACCATCGTCTTTTGCAGCAGCAGCAGGTGCGGCTGGGTCTGCATGTCAAAGTCGCGGGTGATCGCGAACAGCCCGTCGAGCATCTGCCCGACCGACAGATCCTTGACCGGGCGCCCGCGCATGGGCTCGCCCACCGCGCGCAGCGCCGTGGCGAATTCGTCGACCGAGTGATAGCTGGGCACGTATTGCGCCTCGAAATGGATTTCGGCCACGCGGCGATAGTTGCCGGTGGTCAGCCCATAGAGGATTTCGGCCAGCCAGAGCCGGGCGCGGCGGTCGATCCGGCCCATGATGCCAAAGTCGATGGCCGCAATCGTGCCATCGGGTTCGACGAAGAGATTGCCCTGGTGCATGTCGGCATGGAAATAGCCGCCGCTGATCGCCTGCGTCAGGAAGGCGAGCACGAGGCGGCTGGCCATTTCCTTGCGGTCGTGCCCGGCCGCGTCAATGGCGGCCAGATCGCTGATCTTGACCCCGTCGATCCAGTCGAGCGTCATCACCTTGCCGTTGGTGCGGTCCCAGTCGATGCCCGGCACGCGATAGCCGGCAAAGGCATGCATCGAATCGGCCAGTTCCGAGGCGCTGGCCGCCTCGCGGCGCAAGTCCAGCTCGCGCAGGGTCCAGCGGCGGAAATTGGCGATGATCAGGCGCGGACGCAGGCGCCCGGCCTCGCCGCCCAGCGCTTCGAGGTGCGCGGCGGCCCATTCATAGGTCTCGATGTCGCGCGCGAACTTTTCGCGCACACCCGGCCTGAGCACCTTGACCGCCACCTTGCGCCCGTCGAGCGTCCAGGCCTGATGGACCTGTGCGATCGAGGCCGCCCCCACCGGATCTTCGTCGAAACGCGAAAACAGGCTTTCGAGCGGGCGCTCGAAGCTCGTCTCGATCTCGCGGCGGATCAGCGCGAAATCGACCGGGGGGAGCTTGTCCTGAAGCGCGAGCAGGTTGCGCGCGGCTTCCTCGCCCACGAGGTCGGGGCGGGTGGCGAGCGTCTGCCCGAGCTTGATCGCAGCCGGGCCGATGGCGCGGAACGCCCCGGCATAGTCGGGCACGACCGGCTGGCTGGTGCCGAAGCGGGCGAGACGGCACAGGCGGCGCACCGGGGCGGGCGTGTGCGGGCTCTCTTCGAGCAGGCGCAGCGCACCATGGCGCGCGAGCGTGCGGCCCCAGCCGAGCAGGCGGCGGATATGGGTGGCAGGACGGGTCAAGATGGGCTGCCCTTAAACCTTCCAGCCGGAATGGATCGCGACCAGCCCACCCAGGATCGGTTCGACCTTGGTGTGGCGGAACCCTGCGTTTTTGATCATCTGCTCGAACTCACCCATCTTGGGGAAGCGGCGGATGGATTCGATCAGGTAGCGATAGGAATCGGCGTCGCCCGCGATGGCCTGGCCGATCCTGGGCACCAGCTTGTGCGAATAGACGTCGTAGATCTCGGCAAAACCGGGCCATTCCGTCGTCGAGAATTCGAGGCAGTAGAAGCGCCCGCCGAACTTGAGCACGCGATAGGCCTCGGCCAGGGCCTTGTCGATGTGGGTCACGTTGCGGATGCCGAAGGCGATCGTGTAGGCATCGAAGAAACGGTTGCCGAAGCTCAGTTCCTCGGCGTTCTGGCGCGACCAGACGAGGCCGTCGATGCCGCGCTTCATCGCCCGCTCGATGCCCACGTCGAGCATGTCCTGGTTGATGTCCGAAACGGTGATCGAGGCGCCTTGCGCGGCCATGCGAAACGCGATGTCGCCGGTGCCGCCGGCCATGTCGAGGATCTGCTCGCCCTCGCGCGGCTTGACGCGCGCGACGAAGCGATCCTTCCACAGCCGGTGCATCCCCACCGACATGGCATCGTTCATCACGTCGTACTTCTTGGCGACGCTGGAAAACACCGCGCCCACACGGGCGACTTTTTCCTCGGGGGTGACGTCCTCGTAGCCGAAGGACACGCTTTCGGAGCTGGTCATGGGAAGGGCCTTTAATGAGGAATTGCCGCGGGCGCAAAGCATGATAACGGGGTGAATGGCTGGAACACACGATGCCCGAACTTCCCGAGGTTGAAACCACCGTTCGCGGTCTGGCGAGCGTGCTGGACGGCCAGACGATCACCCGCCTGACCTTGCGCCGCGAGGGGTTGCGCCGTCCGTTCCCGCAAGACCTCGCCCAGGCGATGATCGGCGCACGGGTCAGCGGCCTGTCGCGCCGGGCCAAATATGGCCTGATCCACACCGACCGGGGCCGCACGATGGTCTTCCATTTGGGCATGTCGGGGCGCTGGCGGATCGATCCCGAGGCGCTGGGCAAGCACGACCACCTGCTGATCGAAACCGGCCATGGCCATACCCTCGCGCTCAACGACGCGCGCCGGTTCGGCTCGGTCGATCTGGTGGAGACCGACGCGCTGGAACAGTGGGGCCCGTTCGCCGCGCTGGGCCCCGAGCCGCTGGGCCCCGGCCTGACCGCGCAGCATCTGGCCCAGGCGTTCCGGGGGCGCATTGCGGCGGTCAAGCTGCTGCTGCTCGACCAGTCCATCGTGGCCGGCCTTGGCAATATCTATGTCTGCGAGGCGCTCCACCGCGCGCGCATCGCCCCCACCCGCGAGGGGGGCGCGATCAGCCTGCCCGCACTCAGGCGGCTGGTGCCCGAGATCCGCGCGGTTCTGGAAGAAGCCATCGCGGCGGGCGGCTCGACCTTGCGCGACTATGCCCGGCCCGATGGCGAACTGGGCTATTTCGCCAAGGACTGGCGCGTCTATGGCCGCGAGGGGGAGCCTTGCGGATGCGGAACACCGGTCGCGCGGATCGTGCAGGGCGGCCGCTCCACATTCTTTTGCCCCAAATGCCAAAAACAGTGAGGGCCCGTTAAGGAATTTTGCGTATACTTTTCCTATCGCTACAGTCGGCGATCCTGCAAACGCCTGCCTGGAGCCCCCTTTGATCGGGTCGTTGTCCCATCGCATTCTCATGCTGTGCACCCTGCTGGGCATCCTGACGACAGGGCTGGCCGGCGCGCTGGTGGGCGTGACCATGGAAATGCACGACAGCCTGACCTGGGTCGACCATTCCTCGCAAGTCTTGCGCTCGGCCAACCGCGTGGTGAGCACCCTGCGCGAGGCGGAATCGGGCCAGCGCGGTTTCATCCTCACGCAGAACCCCGAATTTGCCGAGTCGGTCGAGCGGGCTCTGGGCTCGGCCCGCCGGGAAGCGGCAACGCTGGCCCGCCTGACCGCCGACAACCCCACGCAGAACACCCGCGCCCGCCAGATAGAGACCCTCGTGGGCGAGCGGATCGCGATTTTGCAAGCCTCGGCCCGGCTGACCGGCAACGGCAGTTTCGTCGCCGCGCGCGATTTCGTGGCGACCGGGCGCGGGCTCATGCTGATGCAGTTGGTCGATGGCAAGATCGGCGATCTCGTACTCGATGAACGCGATCTGGCCGCCACGCGGATGAGCAAGGTCGAACGCCTGCTCCGGGTGATCCTGTGGCTCGCGGCGGTGGGAACCCCGCTCACGCTGCTCTTCCTGGTCATGATGGCCCGCTCGCTGATCCGGCGCATCCGCCAGCCGGCAGGCGCGATGATCGAGGTCATGGGCCAACTGGGCGCGGGCGAGCGCAAGGCGCGCATCACCGGCGACATGGGATCGAGTGAATTCAGCCAGTTGGCCCAGGGCTACAATGCCATGGCCGACGAACTGGAGCTGGCCCTGGCCGATCAGGTCAAGGCGCACGACAACCTCGAAGCGGCCAACGACGCCCTGAGCCACAACGCGCAGACCTTGCGCGAACGCGGCGAAGTGATCGAAATTCTGGGCGGCATGGCCCATCGCATGCAGGCTGCCCGCACCGACGAGGAACTGGCCGCGATCATTCGCGTCTTCGTGCCGCGCGTCCTGCCCCATATTCCCGGCGCGTTGTACGTCCACAACAATTCGCGCAACCTGCTGGTGGCCACGGCCACCTGGGGCGGGCTCGAACTGGCCCAGGGCAATTTCGCGCCCGAGGAATGCTGGGCCCTGCGCCGCGGCCAAAGCCATTTCGTCGACGAGCCGGGCTCGGACATCGTCTGCCCGCATGTCGGTTCCCAGACCGACCATTACCACTGCGAACCGCTGCTGGCCGGGGGCGAAGTGATCGGCGTGCTCTATCTCAAGGGCACGATCGACACCGAAAACCGCTTCCGCCTCGCGGTGCTGAGCGAAAACATCGCCTCGGCCCTGGTCAATCACCGGCTTCAGCGGGGCCTGCGCGAACAGACCATCCGCGATCCCCTCACCGGGCTGTTCAACCGCCGCTACCTGGAAGAGACGCTGTCGCTCGAAATCGCGCGCGCCTCGCGCTCGGGCGCGCCGCTCAGCCTGGTCATGTGCGATGTCGACCACTTCAAGCGCTTCAACGACGAATTCGGCCACGACGCAGGCGATCAGGTCTTGCAGACCGTGGCCGCCGAACTGCGCCGCCGCTTCCGCGATGGCGATGTGGTCTGCCGCTTTGGCGGGGAAGAATTCGTGATCATCGCCCCGGCCACCGATGCCAGCGTATTGCAGGCGCGCGTGGAGGAAGTGCGCGAAGCGATCAGCCTGGTCACCGTGCGTCAGGGCGGGCGCACGCTGGGCTCGGTCACGATGTCGTTTGGCGTGGCCACCTGGTCCGACGGGATGGACCGCGAGGGCGCGATGCTGGTCAAGACCGCCGACGCGGCGCTCTATGCCGCCAAGCGCAATGGCCGCAACCGCGTGGTGGTGGACGCAACCGCGCTGGCCGCCTGATTTCGGGATCTGACAGGAAGACTGGTGCCGGCCCGGCACACACAATTGCCAATTCCCTTGGAATTGGCGCACCCGACAGGATTCGAACCTGTGGCCTTTGCCTTCGGAGGGCAACGCTCTATCCAGCTGAGCTACGGGTGCCTGAAATGGCGCCCTAGCAGTGGTGGGCAGGGCTTGCCAGCGGTTTTTGCATGAGGCTGGATGCTTTACGCGTTCGCTCTATGTTCCTATTCTGGCGTCATGGACGATTCGCCGCTTTCTCCGCTCTCTCCTGCCGGGCCTGATTCCGGGCCCGGTGAAGACACCGTTTTCGCGCGCGAGGCGCTGGCCGTGGCGCGGGGAATCGGCAGGCTGTTTGCCCGCAACGGCATCTGGTGCCTGCCCGAAATGCCGTTGCGCAATGGCCGCCGGGCCGACCTGATGGGGGTCGACGCAAAGGGGCGGGTGGTAATCGTGGAGATCAAGGTCAGCCGCGCCGATCTGCTGGGCGACGCCAAGTGGACCGACTATCTCGATCATTGCGACCGGTTCTACTGGGGGCTGGCGCCCCATCTCGACCGCGCGGTGCTCGAAGACGCGGCCTTCCGGCCCGAGGCCTGCGGGATCATCGTGGCCGATGGCTATGACGCGGAAATCCTGCGGCCCGCGCCCAGCCTGCCGCTCGCGGCGGCGCGGCGCAAGGTCGAGGTGGAACGCCTTGCCCGTGCCGCGCTGCGCCGTCTTGTCGTGAACGGGGACCCGGCCTGTTCAGCCTGGGGCTGAAGAAGGCGGGCCGGTCAGTCGCCCGCCACGCTCATCCCGTCGACGCGCAAGGTGGGAACATCGATCCCGCGCTGGATTTCGAGGTCATCGGCGGCAACCATCGCCGCGAACATGTCGATCAGGTTGCCCGCCACGGTGAATTCGGCAATCGGCCCGGCCAGTTCGCCGTTGACGATGCGGAAGCCTGCCGCGCCCCGGCTGTAATCGCCGGTTACGCCATTGACGCCATTGCCGATCAGTTCGGTCACATAGACCCCGTCGACAATGTCGGCGAGCAGGGCCTCGCGGCTGACGCGGCCCGGTTCGAGGACGATATTGCCCGTCGTGACATGCGGCGCGCCCGAGCCCCCGCGCGAGGCGTGGCCGGTGGGGGCCAGGCCAAGCTGGCGGGCCGAAGCCGATTCCATCAGCCAGCCGGTCAGCCGTCCACCCTCGACCAGCTTGCGCGGCGCGGTGGGCAGGCCTTCGCCATCGAACGGGCGCGAGCGCAACCCGCGCGGGCGCAGCGGATCATCGGAAATGGAGATCGATGAATCGAACAGTTGCGCGCCGTCGCGGTCGAGCAGGAAGCTCGCGCGGCGGGCAATCGCCGCCCCGGTGATCGCGCCCAGCAGGTGCCCGACCAGCGAACTGCCCACGCGCGGATCGAACACGACCGGCATGGCCCCGCTCTTCACCCGCCCCGGATTGACGCGGGCCACCGTGCGCAGGCCCGCCTCGCGGCCGATCAGGGCCGGATCGGGCAGGTCAGCGGCAAAGCGCGCGCTGCGCCACGCGTGGTCGCGCTGGAGCGCGCCGTCTTCCCCCGCGATCACGCTTGCCGAAATGCTGTGGCTGGTGGCGGCATAGGCCCCCGAAAAGCCATGGCTCGTGGCCAGCGCCACGACCCCGCGCCCGGCGCCTGCGCCCGCGCCCTCGCTGTTGGTGACACCGGGCACCGCGCGGGCGGCATCCTCGGCCTCCTGCGCAAGGCGGCGCAGATCCTGCGGGCGCGGCTCGGCCGGATCGTCGAGATCGAGATCGGGGAACGGGGCATGGGCCAGCAGGGCAGCGTCGGCCAGCCCGGCAAAGCGGTCGACCGGCGCGGCACGGGCCATCGCCACGGCCCGCGCGGCCAGTTCGTCGAGCGCGGCATCGCCCATGTCGGTCGATCCGATCGAGGCCGAAGCCCCGCCGACGAAGACACGCAGCCCGATATGCTCGGCTTCCGAACGCTCGACATCCTCCAGCGCGCCCAGCCGCACGCTCACGCTTTCCGAGGCATTGGCCAGATAGACCACGTCGCCCGCCTCGGCCCCGGCCCGTCGGGCACGGTCGATCAGGGCCTCGCAACGCTCCTGGGCTTGGGCGGGGGTCAACATCGGGGTGCTCCACTTCGTCCCCGCCGGGGTGGCCGGGGTGCCACGGCGCTTAGCCGCTGTGTCCGGTTGGGGCAATCAAGTCAGGGCAGGTCGGGGGTATCAGGCAAAAGCGGCGATGGCCTTGATCAGCGCGGTGACCAGCAGCGGCAGGCCGATCGAGACGGTCCAGATTCCCGCAAGCGTGCGGCGCAAGACCGCCTCGAAATGGTCGGGTGTCTCGATCAGCAGGGGCGCGCGCGTTTCCCAGCGCTTTTCGAAACGGCGGTAGAGCGGGATGATCGCGGCCACCAGCACGACCAGCGCGAAGGTCGGCAGCATCGTGTCCTCTTCGGACTCGACCGCGTGCATCGTCATGAAGATCTGGAGCGCGGTATAGACGAGCAGGCCATAGGCCACCGCATCGCTGACACGCTTGTACCCGCGTTCGAGGCGAACATGACGCTCGGCCTCGGCCATGGAGCCATCCTTGTTCATGGCGCTGCTCACGGCCTCGTTCATGGTGCCCATGGCCCGTCTGCCCTTCATCAACCCGTCTCCCGGCCATAAGACCATGCATGCCCGGCAGGCGCAAGGCAAGGACGGCCCGGCCCCAGGCGCCAGCACGGAAAGAACTGACGTTGAGAGAACCGGCGCTGAAAGAACCGGCGTTGAAAAGAACCGGCAGGGATCGCGCCAGATTCGCGCATATGGGCACGCACACGGGGTTTGCCCGAAGGCCCGACCGGGCTATGAACGCAGCCATGACTGGCTCTCCCTCCGTTCTTGCCGCCCATCCTGAAACAGGTGCGTCCCCTGCCATCCCCCAGGGCGGGCTGGAGGTGGTTTCCATCGCCAAGTCCTACGACAAGCGCGCGGTGCTGACCGACATCTCGCTTTCGGTCGGCAAGGGCGAGGTGCTCGGCCTGCTCGGCCCCAATGGCGCGGGCAAGACGACGTGCTTCTATTCGATCATGGGCCTGGTTCGCCCGGATTCGGGGCGCATCCTGCTCGATGGCGTCGATATCACCCGCCTGCCGATGTATCGCCGCGCGATCCTCGGGCTGGGCTACCTGCCGCAGGAAACCTCGATTTTCCGCGGAATGACGGTCGAACAGAACATCGCCACCGTGCTCGAACTGGTCGAGCCCGACAAGGCCACCCGCGAGGAGGAACTCGACCGCCTGCTCGACGAATTCGGCCTCCAGCGCCTGCGCAACAGCCCGTCGATGGCGCTTTCGGGCGGGGAACGCCGCCGCTGCGAGATCGCCCGCGCGCTGGCCGCGCGGCCCTCGATCATCCTGCTCGACGAACCTTTCGCGGGGATCGACCCGCTCTCGATCAGCGACATCCGCGATCTGGTGAAAGACCTCAAAAAGCGCGGAATCGGCGTCCTGATCACCGACCACAACGTGCGCGAGACGCTCGACATCGTGGACCGCGCCTGCATCATCTATGGCGGGCAGGTGCTGTTCTCGGGCAGCCCCGAGGCGCTCGTGGCCGATCCCAATGTGCGCCGCCTCTATCTGGGTGAGGGTTTCACGCTGTGAGCAGCGCGCGCGCGCGTCCTTTCTTTACCATCGGCGGCTAGTCCCGGTTCATGGCACTGGGCCCCCGCCTCGACATCCGCCAGTCGCAATCGCTGGTGATGACCCCGCAGCTCCAGCAGGCGATCAAGCTGCTGGCGCTGTCCAACCTCGAGGTGGAAACCTTCATCGGCGAGGCGATCGAGGCCAACCCCCTGCTCGAAATCGCCGAGCGTGCGCCATTCGAGGACATCCACGGCGAGGCCTTCGGGAACGGGGATGAGGGCACGCGCCGCACCCATCTCGAAACCAGCCCCGTCGACCAGCTTGTCGGCGAGGGCATGGCCGCGCAGGACCGCCCGCTCGACATCGACGTGTCCGCGCTCGACACCGACCGCGACACCGGGGATGGCCTGCATGCAGGAGCGCATGCAGCGGCCCATACCGCAACCCTGCCCGGTGATGCCGGCATCGATGGGCCCGGCGAAGAGGCCGCCTTCGCCGATCCGGGGATCGGGGGGATGGGCAG
>Ga0075011_10000898_pt1 | contig 16009 bp, 18 predicted proteins | sample TARM_MetaG_T_14_FD_72354 | JGI IMG/M metagenome (GOLD analysis project Ga0075011, IMG submission 72354) | Freshwater microbial communities from Pennsylvania, USA, analyzing microbe dynamics in response to fracking - TARM_MetaG_T_14 | ecosystem: Environmental > Aquatic > Freshwater > River... | reverse complement strand
AGGAGGACGCCATTATGGCTGTTGAAATCAAATATGTTGTCGTGCGTGGGGGAGTGGAAAAGATGACCTTTGCCAGCAAGAAAGAGGCGGATGCCTATGACAAGCTGCTGGATACCGCCGACGAGTTGATGACCTTGCTGGCGGGGGCACCTGTCAATCTGGAACCCGAACAGCAAGAGACCCTGGCCTTCTACCTGGCCGAACAGCGTGACGTACTGCAAAACGTACTGCGCGGTGGCAAGGCGCAGGGGAGTACCAAAGAGGATCCCCAGCCAATGGAAGAGAAGGCTGACGCTGACAAACCCAAGGGAAAATCCCTCAAGAGCGTGGCGTGAAGGCAAGGGGAGTAGGGCGCTAGGTTGAAACAGTGAAACAGTGAAACAGCAAGCTCAAACACCCCAAGATATTCACAATTTAAGAATTTACAGTCAATTTTACGGATATTTACCCCGAGAAATTTCGAACAAGGGTGCATATCCATTGAATAAACATAGAAAGTCGCCCAAACGGGTTACAACAGCCGATGCAGCATCGCACACAGCTGGATTTTTTGTCACATCATGATGCCGATAACCCCATTTATCGGCATCAGCTTTGAACAGAGCACACGGCTCCCATCCTGTAGACCAAACAAGCACCACCATGACCTCAATGTTACTTCCACCCGCCATGCCGCTGTTTGACGGCCTTGCTCACCTGGAGACGGGCAATCCCCAGGTCAATCAGTATCTGGCCAACCTCAGCCTGAACGACGTGCCCGATGCAGGCCTCGTCTACGAACTGGCGGTCGACTGGCTGCTGGAGCAACGCCATAACGAGAACAACTACAAAACGTACCGTAGCGAGCTGACGACATTTCTGCACTGGTGTTTCAGCGAGCTGGCCATCAGCCCGAAAGACCTGACCCGGCGCATCATGATGCGCTATCTCGACTATTGCCAGGCGCCACCAGACCAGCTGATTGCTTACCGCAATGTGGCGCAGTTCATCCTAGACAAAGAGTGGGGAGAACGGCTGCCCAATCCGTTGTGGCGGCCATTCCTCGGCAAACGGGAGCTGGGCCGCGAGCTGCCATACCGTCTGAGCGAACAGGCAATGAAGACCAAGCTCGCCATTCTGTCGGCCTTCTTCCAGTTTCTGATCCAGGAAGAGTACATGGACAGAAATCCGGCTCTGCTGCTGCAACGAGTCAAGCGACCGGTCCAGCAGGAACCAGATGATCAGGGCCAGGCCTTCACCGAGCTGCAGTGGTCCTATGTCATGCAAGCGGCCGAGCGACTGGCAACCGAACAGCCAGAACAGCATGAACGCAGCCGCTTTCTGATAAGCCTGATGTATGCCTGCTATCTGCGCATCTCGGAAGTGGCAGCCAGACCGGGTTTTACGCCCGTCATGGGCCAGTTTCGCCGTGACGGTAAAACCGGCGTCTGGGGCTATTACATTCCACGCAGCAAGGGCGGAAAACGACGTACTGTGGCGGTGTCTCAGGCCTTGCTGGAAGCGCTCAAGCGCTATCGCACTTTCTTGGGGTTAGCGCCATTGCCGGCCCCCAATGAACAAACACCACTCTTTGTACGCCATAAAGCCGCCGCGCATGGCCGTGAACAGGGAGAGCTCAATGCCAATCTCGGTATCCGTCAACTACGTGAACTGGTGATGACGGTGATCCAGACTGCCGCCAATCTGGCCGAACAGGACGGCTTTACCCAGGACGCCGCCGAGATGTGCAATCTGACACCGCACTCCATTCGCCACACCGGCATTACCCATGACATCAATCTCAATGGCAGACCCTTATCCCATGTTCAAGCTGACGCGGGTCATGACAGCATAGACACCACCTCCAAATATCTGCACACCGGCAACAGTGAACGGCACGAAAGCGCCAACCATAAACCGCTTGATAGGTTGCATGAATGAACGTGTGTTGGTGTGTCGATGAAGAATGAGAGATAACAAATCAATGTGAGCGATACAGTGGCCAACCGAACACGCGCGCTGATAGGAACAAGAGCGACCGTCACGAACCAGATGAGTGCCAACTCGGTAGCGTGTTTCATCTCATAAACAAAACCGCGCATAATGTGGCCGCGGTATTATGTTGAGGGTTTTCCCCCTGCGATAATCCCGAAGGGGCAGGGGGACGCGACTAGGCAGGGACGTGGGACAGCTTGCTGGCATCGTCCCAACGCCGGAGCGCCCGTAACATAATCCGCATTTATGCGCAGTGACCATCAACATATAGCAAAAAGGGCCGCTGCGGCCCTTCCCATCATTTATTGTCCCACCACCACTTCAACGCATACCCCAGCGCAATTACCCCCACGGTCATCAGAATTTGCCAGCCATCCTTTCCGTACCAAGCTGGCTCAATAAACAGCGGGTCGCCAAATCGTCCCCCTGCCCAGTGCTTTAAGATCGGGGAGAGGACGATCACTGAGGTACCCAGGAAAATGGGCCAGCTGTCTTGTATCCTCCCTGGGTAATCTTGTGCCTGAAGGTAGAACGCACCGATCATCAATAGCGCCCATATGACCATTCTATACAACGCTTCCAAGGCTACCGACCATGGCACTTCAAATGTGGACATAACCCACCATGTCGCCAAGATCACCAGCCCGCCGCATATCACCAATGCCATTCCAATCGAGTCATCTGATTTTGAACTCATAACTAATTGCCTCTTAGTAGTTAAAACAAGTGAGCTGTACATGCATACAGGTTCCTCACAGGTCTCATAATACACACAGATGACACGATGTAAACACCCGAAATATTTGTTTTAATTAGATTTTTTATTAAAAAATCGGCAGCCAATTAATAATAAATTTCCCGCCTTTTAAAAAAGAAAAGGGGGCTATAAAAGCCCCCCTGGTGGTGATGACTACTCATCGCCTTCACTATCTTTTAGCTCCCTGAGCTTCTCTAAGTCTTTCAGGAAAAACCGCTCACTTACCCTCATAGCTTGGAGACCGGCAATCAGTTTCGCAATGACGATAATCTCGTCATCCTTCAGCGTTCTGATGTTGTAGAGGCTAAACATGGCCGCTTCTGCAACTTTGTTCCTTCGGCCATCGAACATGAGCTTCCCTTTTTTCACCATGTCCTTGTCTTCGCCAAACATGAGATAGACGGGGGATTCTTGGGTTGCTTCCGCGATCTTCTCCAGCTCGCTCGCGTAAACGTCCCTTTTGCCAGATGCGATACGCTTGAGTGTCGTTATGTTGACCCCAGTCATCTCCTCAATGCGTTCATATGTAGAGTGGGTTGTTATGGCCGTTTTGATGCGCTCAGCCCTTTGTAGGTCGGTCATAGTCTCTTCATCATGTTGCTGGTTGGGTACACCAGTCATTCTACCCTCCTGTTTTTTCCATACTCGCCAAAGGATCTTATTTGACACTTTCCAGTGTCATTTACCTTGATTCTAGCACAGGCTCTCACGTAACATATGTGACACCCTTTAGTGTCTATATTGGTATTGCCAAGGTTTCTCGTGATAGACCTCCTCAAGCTCGATTTACCCTTCAAAAGCGAATGGCAGTTGGTATCTCCAACGGCCGATCATCGCTCGGGGGTCTATATCGATCTGGAGCAGGTCGCTAAGCAGGGGAGGCTAAAGCTCTCCGCTATGGCCGTTGAGTATGAGATTGATGGGGATTTGACCGTTTCCGGCCTGTCCCATCCCTTCGAGTCACTGCCCAGTCACTTCGGCAGCCTTGCAATGAAGATCCATCAAGGGGGTAGCAACCGCCTTCCAGGTGTCGAACTCAAAGCCTCTCCAGCAAAACTTCTGCAAGGCCACAACGTGTTCGGCCCAACGAGCATCGAGCTTTGCTCGACCGAACTGCTGGCAACACTGGCGTGCGCCTGCCCTGAACTGTTTGAAATGCTGGACATCCCAAACACCACCCTTGAATGGATCGATGTAACGTTCTCCGCCCGGGTGAATACAGAAGAGCAGGGGAAACAGGTCATTTCTGCACTCAAGAACATCCGTTCCGGACAGACCAAGCAGAGCCGGATGAACCGTGATCATGAAACCACTGCCGAGTGGAACACCGGCAGCCGTCATCGCTCCCTGAAAGCCTATTTGAAGGGCCCAGAGTTCCAGCGTCAGCTGGCCGAATACATGAAACGCCTTCAAAAACAGCCGAAAAATGAATCACTGCGCCGCTGTGTTGAGGTCATGAAAAACCCAGCATTGCAGCTCTATGCGAGCCTCTGTGTTCGCTTTGAAGCCCGATTGAAACAACGGGCGCTGACCAAGCATGGCGTCCCGTTCAGATTGTTTGACGCCATCCAGTACCAAAAAGACTACGAGCAAGACGGCCGCTGTTTGATTGCCGATCTATGGAAAGCCGCATTTAAAGAACTGTTTGATGCCCTGGGGGAACAGCCCATGAAGGTCTACACCGACGACGAGATCCGTAACGCGCTCTACACCAGTTATCAGCGCATCACCCCGAAGGGGAACACCAGCTATGCCAAGGCCCAAAGGGTTCATGGCTTTTATCGCCGGCTGCTCAATGAAGGGTATGAAACGGTTTATCGCAGCATGAGCAGAGAGACATTTCGCCGTCATTTGGCCGACCTGATGGCTGTAGGCCTCACCAAGGCACAGTTGCAAAATCTCTCTGGCGAAGCCTCCAACGTGGTACCGCTGATCCAGGTGATCAATATCGATTTTGGTCGGCAGCACCCCGACTGGTATGTCGAACCAGTCAGCACACTAGACCGCATGGCCGCAGCAGCACAACCAACAGAAGTCGTCACCATCGAACGTGACCCGTCCGGTGTTCCTATGGTCACCCGAACTCTTGTCGAACCCATACCAGGGGCAATGCCGCCTCGTTCTTATCCATCATCACCTGGGCACCGCCTCAGGGCCGTCAGTTAAGGAGTGTCATTTATGCATCAAGGTGTTCTCATCCGTGGCCGTATGCTCGGCTCTCGTCAGCAAAACACACAGGGGCGGAACGGCCCAATCACTCGCCATGAAATCGGCATTGCGGTGAGCCGTTCGAATGGCTTTGGCGGCTTCCAGGAAGAACAAATCGTGATCCGTGTTCCCAACGCCCTTGCCCAAGCAGGCATCCCGCTGCAGGCCAACAGCATGATCGACAAAGTTGTCGAGATCCCTGTTTGGCTTGAAGCATGGTCTGGTCAGCGTGGAGCCAACGTGACCTACCACATGAGCAATGATGCGGCTGTTCGCGAAGTCACCTCACTTTCGCATGAGAAAAACAAGGTGTGATCGATGGCGCTCAAATTTCTCAAAAGACATATCCATTGTGAGGAGGGGACAACCCCTGTTCTAGAGGCTCTTTCAAGCGATAAACGACATTACTTCACCAGTTCGATACCTGGGATCATATTTCACTACGTTGATGATGACTTGGTATATGTCGGCAATACAGTTTTCAACACTGAGCAAGAATTGAAAAAGGTAATGAAGACTCTTTATCGCTCATGGGAATAACACCATAGGCAAAAATGGCTTATTGCATCGCTGTTAATGAACAGGGGTTTCTGTATCAGACAGATATCCCTGTAAAAGAATGTTCCTCTATGATTATCCAAACCGTAGAGGAATATAAACAATCCACCGTTGATATAGCACCGTCAGATATTGCCATTATGTTTTCATGGGCGTTTGGCGCAGTTGTTGTTCTCGGTTGGTTTCCTGGCTTCGCTATCGGTGTAGCGAAAAAAGTAATTAATCTCTTGTGAGGTACTTATGTCTATTATCAAAAAAGCTATTCCTGTAATCATCGTTGCAGCTTCTGCACCGGCTTTTGCTGCCGGAGAAACATCGGCTCTTGACCAGATGTTTGCTGCTGTCAATTTGGGAACGGTTGTAACCTTCGTTGCAAGTGCCGGTGTCACTATTGTTGGCATCGCGCTGGCAACCAAGGGGATCTCCTTGGCCAAACGCTTGGTCAGCAAAGCCTAATGACCGCTTCCTTTGCCTATATCGTCTTCATGTCGTCAATTATTACGATAGGGGGACTATCAGGAATGGCGTTTGTTATGGGAATGAAGGGGGCATAAGCCCCCTTTTCTAACGGAAAGTTTCTCATGCGAAACTTTTAGCCACGCAAGCCAACTGTAATATGTTGTAGCGTTTTACAACATACAACATATTACAGCGCCATTTTCTCATGCGAAAAATTTAGCCGCTAAATTTCTTGGAGCACCATATGTGGCGCAGACTCCTTGTTTACTCATTGTGCTTTCTCACCGCCTGGCTGCCTGTCAACCAAGCACGCGCGTTCTTACCGGCATTTGCCCCCGTGGTGATGGCTATGGCCGAACAAGCCGCCATCTGGACGGGCAGAACCCTAGCTACTCGTCTGGCCGTCCAGTACGCCGCGGGCGCTGCTGCTGTTACTGCTGTTGCAATATCAACTCCGCCGTTGCTTAAGAACTTCGCAAAGGAGGATTTGAAGATCGATCCCTACGGTATGCTTTCTTTCCAGCTCAAACGTTATGGCATCACTTTGAATGGCGATAGTTTGGATAATGTCAAACGTTGTGATTTTTCTCAGAGTGGTTATTTAGATTGTGACCTCATGAAGGAATTTAGTTATTCCCCTTATGCAGATTCCACACCTGTTTCAAGCTGTATTCTCCCAAATCGCATGACTGGCCTCCCTGACCCATCTCAAAATAAATATAACGAACCTTATTGGAAGCAAGGTGACAGAGCTCTTGATATGGCTACCTGTGTAGCTTCTATCACCGAGGAAGCTAAGGCTGTTCTTTTAATCCGTACTAGAGAGTATTTGGACACCAATGCTACTTGTAAGTTTTATCGGGAGGATATAGTTCCTCCTGACAATACAAGAGTTGTTTTTGCTAATCGTTGTGAGGCTAACCCATTATCTAAGGTTTTTTTTGGTATTTCTGGCACCAATTACCGCTTTGCCTATGACGTGGATATTGTTGTTAATGAGTTTAGAAATGACACTATGCTTAAATCTTCTGTTGTCACTTCTGCTATTTCTTATGACTATCAAACCGACCTTCTCAAGGTTCAATCAACAAACAAAGAAGAGGTTTTGGAGGAGTCTGTAGCTAGCGTTCTCGATGGTGTTAGTGTTGACGGTACTATTCCTGATCACTACTTGCAGGATATGAACAATCCTGGCGCCCGCCTTCCCAAGCCTCACCTGGTAGACAACTCGGTTGTCATTCCGGTTAAACCTGATAACCGCCCAGACTTCGATATTATTGGGACACCTCCCGTTGTATTACCATCGGGTAAGCCACTGCCTCCCGTCACTGACCCCATATATGGTGATGCCATTAATTCCGTTATCACCGGCAAACCAACTACAGACCCAGATACTGGCGCAATTGCAGGCGGTGTAATTCGCCCTGTTATCACCGGCCCGAAACCAACCGTTCCAGGTGAAGGTAGCAATACTGGATCAGGCTCTGGGACGGGTACGGGGTCAGGAACGGGTTCTGGGACTGGCTCGGGAACCGGCACAGGCTCCGGTTCTGGCACTGGCACTGGCACTGGCACTGGCACTGGCAGCATACCCAGCTCTGTTACCGTCTCCAACCTTGGCGGCCTGGAATCTCGTCTCGACCGCACCAATGAGCTATTGGCTACGACCAACGCCGTTGACCTTCATGGCGTAGAAACGCGGATTGATGAAACTAACAGGCTGCTTTCCGACACCTTAACAACCAGTGTCCCCGCGCAAACCCTGCCCGATACCGCGCAGGGAACCTCTTGGTGGAAGTCTCGTTATCCCGCAGGGGTGGCAGGTGTATGGAGCGGATTCACGCAAGAACTGCAACATACCGCGCTTTTTGACTGGCTTAATGGCTTCCGCCTACAGCTGTCAGGGGGAGGGGAATACCCTACCTGGACAATCTGTTTTGACATGGGGTTCGCTGACTTCGGTTGCCATCAACTGACCGTGCCGCCGAATGTCTGGATAGCTATTCGTGCTTTCGTCATCTTCTGCTCCGGCTTGCTGGCCAGACGTTTAGTGTTCGGCGGCTAAGTCCGCGCTGCTTGATTTTCTCATGCGAAAAATGAGGTGCTCTCATGCTTGATTGGTTTGCTCACCGCTGGAATGACTTCCTGAACCTGCTCTATTCACTGCTGCTCTCGCTCTTTGACATGCTCAAGGATTTGGCCTGCTTCCTCTTTGAAGCGATCTTGTCGATTGTTCACCTGGCTATCTCCGGCCTTGGCTCGATGCTAGGGGCCATGAACATCATTCAATACTTCTCCATGCTCCCCGCTGATGTGCAGAACATCATGGCGATCGCGGGGGTGAATGATGCCTCAGCCATCATTGTGACAGCGATTGGCGTTCGCCTGCTCCTCCAGTTGGTTCCCTTCACCAGACTCGGTTCATAAGGAGACAACATGGCACTAAACATCATTGTTGGCCGTCCCGGCTCTGGCAAATCGTATGAAGCAGTCGCATTTCACGTGATCCCAGCCATCAAGGAAGGGCGTCGGGTGGTCACCAACCTGCCGTTGATGATGGATCATCTGATCGCCGTATTTGGCGAGGAGGTGAGGGATCTCGTTGAGGTTCGTCAGGATGGCTTTAGTCGGGAGCACGGCGCTATCAAGGCCTTCTCTGACCCCGAGCACTTCACCCAAGAGGAGTGGCGCAACGAGCAGGGGCAAGGCCCGCTGTTTGTCATTGATGAATGTCACTTCCAATACCCCCGAGCTGGGCGTAACAAGAAGGCGAGCGATGACCTCATCAACTGCCTGGAATACTTCTCCATGCACCGTCATTACGGCCATGACATTCTGTTCATGACCCAGTCCCTGGGGAAGGTGCACAAGGATCTGCGTGACATGATCGAGATCCAGTTCTTGGTCAGCAAACACGCCGCTGCGGGCTCTGATAAAACCTACACCCGCAAAGTGCTCGATGGGGCTGGGGCTCGCGCAACCTGCCTCTCTGAATCTGTTCGCCGGTACGACAAGACGTTCTTCCCGTTCTACAAGTCCCATACCCAAACAGAAGGCAGTGTTCAGGAGGCCAAGGCCTCCGACATTGTGCCGCTGTGGAAAAGATGGTGGTTGTGGTTGGCGGTGATCCTCATCTTCATCGGTGTCCCGATGAGCGTAAAGTCCCTGTTCAATATGCTGGGCAGTGATGACCCAGCGCCGGTATCTGTACCGGTAGAGCAGGCAGCAGCATCACCAGCGCCTTCTGACCCAGAAGTGAAGGCGGCGGCACCAGTCATGCCGACCACCCCCGCTAAAAGCGTGCAGGAAGCCCCATTCTCCAATTTTGATATCACCATCACCGGCTGGGCGGATACATCCTATAAGGACAATACCGGTAAGTTTCATGCCCAGTTCGAGTACTACCTGGAGGCCAGGGGCAACAATGCCTATTCCTTCTCAATGAAACTGAGCGACTTAATGATGGCCGGTTATCAGGTCTATTCCCTTGGGCCTTGTCTGCTGCGCTTGGTATATGATGAACGGGAGCATTTTCTGTACTGTCAGGGCAACAAGCCCCAGCAAGAAAGTTCGGCAACGATGGCACTCGCTGCGCTTCCCCTGAACTAGCGCCACCACGTATTCCAGGAACAACCTTGAGAAGGGGCCCCCGCTTGCGGGGTAGTGTCTCAAGGTTGGTCATGGGCCCCGAGTTTCGCATGAGAAACTTTTGCGCATGCGCAATTTCTCGTTAGCCCCATCCATTCGCAGCCAAGCTGTCATTTTCGGCTAGGGGGGGTGATTATGCGTAGGTCATCCCTCTTGGTGTTCATCGGCGATGCGGCTCGGCTGAGCAACTTGTTGCTCTGATGAGACGTATCCAGCAAGCGCGCACGCTGCTTTTGTGAATCACATCGGCTCTTGCGCGCGCTAGATGCCCCGCGCTGACCCTGGGGGGAGGGGGCATCCGTGGCCCCAGAGTCCACTGTCTTTAATAGTGGACTCTTGTCTCAAAATGGGACATTTGTGGTTTCTGGAAATCAGCTAAAGGGGAGGCTTTAACTTGGCATCGTGGGCTGTGTATGCAGGTGTCACAGTGACTCTTATCCCATAGTGGACAAATTAATCAATAAACACTTTCCCCTACATAACGTACTGTTTATTCTGGTTTTGCCCAACAGAAGAGGAGGGGAGAAATGCCAAAGTATTATGTAAACAGCAATGCCCAGTCTAATGGCGATCATGAGGTTCATGTTGAGACATGCTCTCATCTACCAAGTGTACTTAATCGGGTTGACCTGGGTTTCCATCAAAACTGCTCCACCGCAGTACAAGCAGCCAAGAAGTTCTATACAAAGTCGAACGGTTGCTATTACTGCTGCAATGCTTGCCACACTAGCTAATCCGTTATCTCTCACCATTATGCCGATAACCCCATTTATCGGCATATAACTACTTCACTGCCTGAAGGTACTAGATGGACAATCAAGCATTAATCATTCTTCTGGGAGTCGTCGGCTTACCGTTATGCTTTTATCTTCTTGCTATCATGCCAAACGCTACGCATTGCTACTCATGTAAAGCACCCTTATCAATGCACCGGCAGAAGACATTTCATCGAACGATAGATGGGCAGGAGCACGAGATATGCAAAAAATGTTATGGCGGTAAATCATCTTACAATCCGCGGATCAGATAACCGTAGTTACTCAAAACGTTCCAATCCAACATCTGAACCCCAATCAATCTCACTTGCTGCGGTGGCGCTGGGGTCACACTGAGCCAGCAGTTCTTCCAGCGTGTAGCGCGGCTGGCCACCCAGTTTGGCGCAAGCACGTTCCACATCGTCAAGCGCCGCAGTTAGCAGCGCCGGATCACCATCTTCAAGAGCTGCCAGCAGATAGGCAAGCATGTCGGCCTCAGTGGTCAAGCCGTCAGCCGCATCAAAGCGGCTCCATCGTTCAGTTATCTTCATTCCGTCCTCCTGCATTCGTCATTGCGCATAATGTATATTATGTTAAATTGAGTATCTTGTTTTCTGTTCCCGTAAATTGAACTGTGTATAATGGAAACAAATGATCCTATCTCCGACCGGATATCTTAAGTGGCTGAATTAACATCAGAACAACTAAAACCCGCTTTCGCGATTGAACAGTTCCCTGCACTTAGTGAGCTAGAACCCATTCCCTTCGCCGCCTTGCAACCCAGAGTGATTTCCGGCATCAAGCGCCTCGCCAGTTTTGATGGTGATTGCCCGGTCATGCTGCTCAACGGTTTCCCCGGCGCTGACTATGAAGGTGTGTGTCAGACATTGATCGCCGCCTCCAATGGCAAGGATGGTGACCTGTTTGATCTCTGTTATACGGAAAACTTGAACAACCCGTTCAAACCGATCTGGTTGCGTCTGCAACCAGGTACCGGCATCGAGTTTTGTGAAATGGTTGGCGAACTGCTCAAACTGATGAGCCACCATCTGGATGCCGAGCGTCTGGTCACTCGCATCATGCGCAAGCAGAACAACGATCCCAAGATCGATGACTTTCTTTCCGATCTGGCGGCCCATGTGGCTCAAGGACTCGAATTCCAGCACCCTGTGCTCATCAACCTGCTGATCCACCATGAAGATCAGGAAGCTCCGGTGATTTATGGCCGGGATCTGAACTGGGATACCCTGTTCGGCTCCATCAACTATCAGACCGAACAAGGCTCTGTTTACGCCAACCAGCATCTGCTGGAGCCGGGTCTGTTGCGTCAGGCCAATGGTGGTTATCTGATATTGCAACTCGACGAGCTGCTGGATCAGCCTCATCTCTGGTTCAAGCTCAAGAATGCCATTCAGAAAGGCGAACTGGACTGGAATGCCTATCAGGAAGGCAAGACCCTGACTCCCTTCTTTACCCCGGAAGCGACCCCCATCAAGCTCAAGCTGATCCTGGTCGGTGACCGCCTCGAGGTATCCGAGTTCCAGATGCTGGACAGGGACATGTCCGAGCGCATCTTCCTTCGTGCGGATCTGGTATCAGAGGTCAACATTGATGAAGACCTGCCTGAATTTCTGCAGTATCTGGCATGGTTACGCGAGCGTTGGACACTGCTGGACTTCACCCCGGCCGCCCTCGCCGCCCTCTGTCGCCATGCCAGTCGCCTGTGTGACCATCAGGAGTGGCTCTCTCTGTCCGAGATACAGCTCAGTGCCATCATGCGCATGGCAGACAGCCTGGCTCACGAAATGGAAGCCGAAACCGTGACTGATGAGCATATCCGGTTGGCCCTTGAAGAGCAGGACTACCGCCTAAATTATCTGGTTGAACAGTCTGATCAGGGCGTCATTGACGGCCAGATCCTGTTGCAAACCGATGGTGAGGAGATCGGCCAGATCAATGGTCTGTCCGTCATTCAGGTCTCGGGTCATCCCTATGATTTTGGCGAACCAGTACGTCTCACCGCGACCGTGCATCTGGGCGATGGCGACATTGCGGATGTCGAACGAAAAGCTGAGCTGGCTGGCCATATCCACGCCAAGGCGATGATGATCATTCATGGTTATCTCTCCAACAAATTTGGTGCAGAAACCCCCTCTCCGCTCTCTGCCAATCTGGTGTTCGAGCAGTCCTACCATGAGATCGATGGTGACAGCGCCTCTCTGACCGGCCTGTGCGCCCTCCTCTCTGCCCTCGCCCGCCAGCCCATCTATCAACACTTTGCCGTCACCGGCGCGGTCGATCAGTTCGGCAATGTGCAGGCGGTAGGTGGTGTGAACGAGAAGATTGAAGGCTTCTTCCGGGTGTGCAAGATCCATGGCATCACAGGTAAGCAAGGCATCATTCTGCCGGGCACCAACATCCAGCAGTTGAACCTATCCGACGAGGTGATTGCCGCCGTCGAAGCAGGTCAGTTCCATATTCATCCCGTGGATCACGTGGAAGAGGCCATCGAGCTGCTGACTGGCTGTGTAGCGGGTGAGCCGGACATGCCGGATACCCTGTTTGGCCGGATCCAGCAGCGACTGGATGAACTGAATGGCACCGCGTTCAAGGGGGGCTTGATCCGCCGCCTGCTGGGCCGGTTGTTCAGCCTGTAATAAAGAAGAGATCGGAGTTGTTTAGCGCACAAGTGTACGCTAAATTGGCCCGGCTTTGACCCATATGAAGGATAAACAGCGTGACCGTAGACAATACCACCATTGATCCCCGCCTTTCCCTGTGTGAACAAGGCAAAGACTCGTTTACCCGTGAAGAGCTGCTCGCCTGCAGCCGTGGCGAATTATTTGGTGAGGGTAACAGTCAGCTGCCCGCCCCCAACATGTTGATGATGGATCGCATCGTCAAGATCAACGACAACGGTGGTGAGCATGGCAAGGGCGAGATCCTGGCAGAGCTCGACATTACACCGGACCTCTGGTTCTTTGACTGCCATTTCCCAGGTGACCCCGTTATGCCAGGCTGTCTGGGTCTGGATGCAATGTGGCAACTGGTCGGCTTCTTCCTCGGCTGGAAAGGCGGTCCGGGTAAAGGTCGCGCACTGGGTGTGGGTGAAGTGAAATTCACTGGCCAGATCCTGCCGACCGCCAAGAAAGTGACCTACAAGATCACCTTCAAGCGCGTCATCAACCGCAAGCTGGTCATGGGGATCGCCGATGGCGTCGTGGAAGTCGATGGCCGTCCCATCTATAGCGCCAGCGATCTGAAAGTGGGTCTGTTCAAAGATACCACTGCATTCTGATCGACTGATTTAGTGGTAACGTAAAGGGGCCTCAATGGCCCCTTTCCTTTTGTAATGAGTGATGAAGTACCAATTACTTCATGAAGAGGCCTGAACCCCGCCCTTCCATGGCGTCTCGCCAACCACCAAGCCAATGCCCTCGGGCATCCAGGCATTGGTACGGACACGCTTCTTTCTGTTTGCCGACCACGCCAGCCTGATAACCACGAGCGCGAGCTCTTTCCAGACGGTCCCGTTTTTGTCTCTTCATCATCTACGACCCTCTTCGTGGAACAAAAAAAGCGACCAATTTTTCATCGGTCGCTTTCATCTTTACCCCACGAGATGGGCAGGGTCAAACAAAAAATGTCATGCTATCCGGTCATTGTGACACAAGACACTGAACCACATTAATTTTTAGTGACATCCCATTTTATCGTTGGTAACGGCGCAGCCAAGTAAACGGCAGGGCCAGCAGAGTCAACCAGAACAGGCTGCCACCACCACTGCCACCATCCTGACCAGTCTGGTTATTGACCGGCGCATTCGCGACCACATAGCTGGCGGGTTCATTGTTCTTGTAGTCTGCGATAGCGGGCTCCAGCTTGACACTGACCACGGTGGCATTGCTGCGGTTATTCAGATCGCTCTCGCTGTTATAGCGAAAAGCCGTCGCAGCGACAGTACCGTCAGTGCTGATGCCGCTGGCATACGCGATGTGATAGTAGTAGCCTTTCTGATCGCATTTTTTGGCACCTGCATCATCCAGCCCGCAGATGAGGTCGTTCAGATACCAATTTTTACCGGTCGCGGCGTTGAGCAGGAAACCTTCCTGCATGCGGTTGGTGCCATTGACCACAGGTTGGGTCTGGTGACGAGAGTCACGCCAGCCCACGACCATGTTGTGGTTGTTGATGGCGGCAGCTTCCGAGCCTGCACCGCTGATTGGGCTGTCTTGCAATGGCACACTCGCCGTCTGCTTGGTGTTCAAGTTGAAGACGAACATCTCGACCGGGCGGTTTTGACCCTTGTTGATGCGATAGCGCTGGTTGCCAATCACATAACCGTTGTCGTTGACCCCCACAGCCCAGCTGTGTTGCAGCTTGGCGTCATCCTTGCCCGGCTCGCCTTCGGCCAGCGGTATGGTCTGGGTGGTACCGACCTTGCCACCAGCCAGATCCAGCGTCCAGTATGCGGCCAGATTGCGGCCATCCAGATAGTTGCTGCCAATTTCACCGGTAGAGGAGTAGCCCACACCGTACAAGCTGCCATTGACGTTGCCAACCCCGAGGGCAGACGCCGTCTGGATCACTTCGTTACGGCCACGGGAATACTCGTTGGCCTGGATCAGCTTGTTGAAGGTACCAGTGCTGTTGAGCAACCAGAAGCTGGCCTGGGTGTTGAGGCCCGGGCAGTAGCGGTAGTCACCATACTGGCCGTCGTTACCGGCGAAGCACCAGTTGTAAGTCTCGGAATTGACGGCAATGGTCTTGCCGGTAGCGGCAGTGCCGGTCACCAGATACTGGTCATCGTCCAGTTTTTTGATGCTGGTCGGCACGCTCAGGCTGTGGGTAGTCGCGCCATCCTTGAGCTCAACTTTGGCCACACCTGCAACTTCAGCAAACGCAGTGCGCAGCTTGCCATCCATCTTGTAGCCGACACTGGTACCTGCGACGTCGCCCAAGGCGGTGATCAAACCATCAGTTTCGTTGCTGACTACGTCACCCACGTTGCTGCGCTGATCGGTTTTGGCCAGGAAGTCGGCACGCCACTGATACGCAAAGTTGCTCTTGTCGTTCCAGAAGGCGTTGCAAACCGAGTTGGAGAGCATGCAGCCCTGCTCAAAACGGAAACGATCGACCAGGAAGTCGGCGAAACGTACGGTCGAAAAGTGCTCGGCCATGTCGTTTTTGGTGTTGAACCCGATGAGCCCGTTGCCATCGGCACTGATCCCGCTGGCATAGCCTTTGACTTCATCATCAATGATTTTGAAAAAGGGGTCTTGTGCCGCCTGGGCATGCAGGCTAGCGCTGACCAGAATGGCCAGCATGGATAATTGCTTTTTCATCTACTTCCTTAGTCCTGATGTTTCAACGCTTCCAACTCCTCCCAACGGGAGAAGGCTTGTTCCAATGCAGCCTCTGCTGCATTCAGGGCATCCAGTTTGAGCTGGGTTTGATCGCTCGGCAACGCGAAGAAACCGGGGTGGTTTACCTCTGCCTGCAGGGCATTCAGCTCAGTCTCCAGCTGTTCCAGTCGGGCTGGTAGATTATCCAGCTCCAGCTGCAACTTGTAAGAGAGTTTTTTGACTTTAGAGGCAGCAGGGCTTGCCACAGCGACAGGCTCTGGCGTTTTGACCTGAGCCGCTTTTGC
>Ga0075011_10000897_pt1 | contig 16019 bp, 24 predicted proteins | sample TARM_MetaG_T_14_FD_72354 | JGI IMG/M metagenome (GOLD analysis project Ga0075011, IMG submission 72354) | Freshwater microbial communities from Pennsylvania, USA, analyzing microbe dynamics in response to fracking - TARM_MetaG_T_14 | ecosystem: Environmental > Aquatic > Freshwater > River... | reverse complement strand
ATGCTGACACATTTTTTCGCACTGATCGAACAGGGTGAACATAAAGTCCACATCGGCGTGCTCGAAGTTATAGGTCGATTGCTCGACTTCGTTTTGATGGAACACATCGCCATAGGTGATGCGCCCCAGTGGACCATCGGTCCAAACGAGATCATAAACGCTATCAACACCTTGGATATACATAGCCAGACGCTCTAGGCCATAGGTGATTTCACCTGTGACTGGGCTGCATTCGATGCCGCCAACCTGTTGGAAGTAAGTAAACTGAGTTACTTCCATACCATTAAGCCAGATTTCCCAGCCTAAGCCCCAAGCACCTAGTGTTGGTGATTCCCAGTTATCTTCTACAAAGCGGATATCGTGGATTTGAGTATCGATACCCAGCGCTTGCAGTGAGCCTAAATACAGCTCTTGAATATTGTCAGGTGAAGGCTTCAACACGACTTGGAATTGGTAGTAGTGCTGCAGACGGTTAGGGTTTTCACCGTAACGACCGTCCGTAGGGCGGCGCGATGGCTGCACATAGGCACTGCTCATAGGTTCTGGCCCTAGAGAACGTAGGAAAGTTTGTGGGTGGAATGTTCCCGCGCCGACTTCCATATCTAGAGGTTGAACGATTGCACAGCCTTGCTGTGCCCAATATTCCTGCAGGGTGAGAATGAAACCCTGAAATGTTTTTACGTCGTGTTTTGTCGTCATGTCTACTTGTCTACTGCCGTCAGCCTGAATAGAAAATGGGTTCGATTATACCTTGTAGATATCTGCTTATGTAGGTTATTTTTTACCTTCTTAATTAAAACAATAAGGTTATATACCATGGTAGAGATCCGTTGTGGCTGGGTAAGTGATGATCCCTTATATCGTGAGTATCATGACAAAGTGTGGGGGCGGCCGGTTTATGATCCTAAGGAGCTGTTTGCTAAGTTGTGTTTAGACGGTCAACAGGCCGGATTATCTTGGATTACGATCCTGAAGAAACAACAAAACTATGAGCAGGCCTTTGCAAATTTTGAACCAGAAGTGATTGCTGGCTTTGATGAGGCGAAAGTGGAGGAACTTATGTTGAATCCCGGCATAGTGCGCAATCGCTTGAAGGTGAACTCTATCATCAAGAATGCCAAAGGATATTTGGCCTATACTGCCGATGGGAAGGATTTCTCTGCATTCTTATGGAGCTTTGTTGGGGGTAAGCCCATAGTGAATCAGTTTACTGCTATGTCGCAGGTTCCAGCGCAAACGCCAGAATCTGAAGCCATGTCAAAAGCGTTAAAGAAGCTTGGATTTAATTTCGTCGGCCCAACAATTTGTTATGCTTTTATGCAGGCGGTGGGTATGGTGAATGACCACCTTGTAGAGTGTATTTCCTACCAGGCCTGTGTTGATTCCTGTGCCGGTCAGCATAACTGCGAACATCAGTAATCGCTCATCTTGCTGATGTGATGTAGGACAGTACTCATAGCAATATTCGAGTTCTTGTCCATATACACAATAAACAATGCACAAAATGTAAAAAAGCATGTTCCACGTGGAACATGCTTTTATCTTCATTAGTGATATCTGGTTAAACCAAATAATTAAAACAGGAAAGCAACTCTCCCATTCTAGCCTTGAGGATAGAGTTTAGATTTTCTCAAAGAAAAATGGCTTACGTTTTTCCTTATCCCCATTAAGCTCATTCATCGTCTCAGCATCAAAAAGCTTACCGTTGACCATGGTATAAGTGACTTTATCTGTAACGCGAATATCGGCTAATGGATCACCATCAATAACGATTAAGTCTGCGAGCTTACCTTCTTTAATCGAGCCTAGCTGTTGTTCCATACCAAAGGTCGTCGCCGGATTAATGGTGGCCGTTTTCAATACTTCCATATTGCTCATGCCGCCTTGGGCGAACATCCACATTTCCCAATGTGCCGCTAAACCTTCACGCTGACCGTGGGCGCCAATATTAGGGTGAACCCCTAACTTATTGAGCTCGTTAGCGACTTTTGCAACATTGAAATGATTATAGTGGCCATCTGGAGCATGGGGGCGTCGCATTGATCTCGCCTGTAATATATCGGCGGGGACATACATGGACAGGCGTGGATGCGCCCACACATCGGTTTTATCGTACCAGTAATTTTCGCCTGAAATACCGCCATAGGCGACCACTAAGGTTGGGGTGTAACCGACTTTAGTTTGGCTCCAGAATTGTTTGATATCGCTATAAATCGCTGCCACTGGCAGAGAGTGCTCAACCGTTGTGTGGCCATCGGCGACCATAGTGAGATTGTGTTGCAGCAAGCTGCCACCCTCAGGCACGACCATCATTTCAAGTTCACGTGCGGCAGCGATGACTTGCTGCCTCTGGTTACGTCGCGGCTGGTTGTAGCTTTTTACGCTAAACGCCCCGACTTTTTTCAGACGTTCAAGATGAAACTTGGCATCATCGAGTGAGTCTATGTGCGATGTGTAACCTGGCGCATTGGCACCATACAATATGGTACCAGTAGAGAAAATACGCGGGCCAACTATGTGTCCTGCTTTTTGTTGTTCGGAAGCGGCAAAAATCTCTGTCGTGTCATTCGAGGGATCGTGAATAGTGGTGACACCCAAAGATAAACCAGAATAAAGTGCCCAGTTCTGTTGTGGCACAATTTCATCATCTGCTTGCGGTCCATGGGCGTGGGCATCGAATAGCCCTGGCATGATCGATTTTCCTTTGATGTCGATGATCTGTGCATCTTTTGGAATCGCGATATTGGCATCACCTACGGCGACAATATGATTGTCTTTGACTATGACCACGCCATTATCGATGACTTGGTCATTTTCCATCGTAATCACTTTGCCACCGACGAAGGCGATTGTTCCACGTGGAACATCGGCCTTTTCGGTAAAGCCTAAATTGATAATACTTGGTTGAGCCTTTTCATCTTTATTGAGATATTGAGTATCAACCTTGGCTTGATAAAGTTCGGGGCCAAGCGTCCAATACAGTTGGTTGCTTTTACTGTTCCAACTGATACTTTCACCGGCGCGGACACTCAATTGACTTACGGGTAGATTGTTGGCATTGGGTCCAATCTCAACGGTTTCACCGTGTTTAGCAAAAGGCGTCACCCAAACCTTAAAGCGTTCTGCGAAGGCGAGCTGCTCACCATCGGGTGAAACCCTAAACTCAGTCGCATGCTTACTGCTGTAATGAACTCGCTTATCGAAGCCATCTAAGTTGATAGATGATAACTGTGGCGTTTCATCTTCGGCGCTATTCATAAAAAAGACGCGTTTGCCATTGGCACCAAATTGAGCTTGGTAGCCATCGGCACTGATTTTCTTATTTTGTTTGCCTTTGATATCGACTTTATATAGTCCAGGCTCCTGCGACCAAGTTCTTGGTGTGAGGTTACCGCCTTGGGTTTTGCGATACACCACAAGTTCACCATCCGGTGAAAAGGTGGGTTCAACGTACTTTCCAGGCTCAGATGTTAGCTGCTTAGGTTTGCCACCTTTAGCGCTAATGACTTGCACTGTTCCTTGGTCTTGGTCATTCCAAGTGGTGAAAACAATATTTTTGCCATCGCGGGACCATTGGGGATACAGTTCTTCTATCCCATTATTGAGTTCAGTTAAGCGCGACATTTTTCCATCGGGTAATGATTTTAACCAAATCTTCCCTAGTGCTTCGAAGGCGACTTTACTGCCATCGGGAGAGACCTGCGCCATACGTAGCATTTTGACATCGAAAACATCTTTATCTATATCTTGCTTAAAGCGCACTGAGGGTTGTACAGCTAACTCAGTTTTTACGCTGAAGGGGATATCTGTGAGTGTTTTACTGGCAACATTCAGACGATTAATCTTTCCCTTCGCCCAGAAGAAAATATCCTTGTTATCTTGAGTCCACGCCATTGTCGGATAGACGCCATGAATCGCCCAAGTCTCTTGCATATCACGGTCTAGTTCGCCAAACAGTTTAGTGGTTTCACCAGACTTGAGGTCGAGCAAGTAGAGTGATGAATTAAAATCATCGCGCTTTATATAGGCGAGCTTAGTGCCATCAGGACTTGGTGTTGGTCGAATTGCGCCACCGGTACCTTCAATCAAAATTTCAATGTCACCGGTTTGGGTATCATAACGTTTGATTTTGTAGATACCGTTAACTGAGTCCTTTGAATAGTGGAATGTTTTGCCTGGCGTATCATCTTGGCTAAAGTAGATATAACGACCATCGGGCGAGTACGCGGGTTCGCCTAAATCTTTCTGATCATTTGGGCGTTCAGTTAGTTTGACGCCTTCGCCGCCCGCTACGTGGTATAGCCACACTTCACCCGCACCTAAACTGCGGCTGGCGGTAAAATGCTTACGGGCAACAAGATACTGAGAGTCAGGGCTCCAAGCGGGACTGTTTAGCAGCCTGAATGTTTCTTGGGTGACAGTTCGTGGATTGCTGCCATCAGCATCCATGATCCAAATGTTATCGCCACCATCGCCATCCGAGGTAAATGCGATGTGTTTGCCATCTGGGCTATAGACGGGCTGCATCTGCCAAGCAATGCCTTGGGCTAATGGCTTAGCTTCACCGCCGGTTACTGGAATTTGATAAATGTCGCCGAGCAAGTCGAAGACGATATGCTTGCCATCTGGACTGACATTAAGGTTCATCCAAGTGCCTTCATTAACATCAATTTTTACTTGCTCTAAGGGAGCATTTGCTGGAGCGTTAACATTCCATTCGGTCTCCTTAGTTTCTGCTGCGTTAACGGCGAGGGTATTCATCCCTAGAGCGAGGGCGATATAAAGCGGAGTAAGTTTAGATTTCAACATGTCACTTCCTGTTATCGTTCTTATGGACTGCTTGAGTGGTATTTATTTTAAGATGAACTTTTGTTAATACTTAGTCTAGTTATCGCATAAATAGGGAAGAAGGAAAACGTAAATACTGTTTCAATTGATGACCGAGCGAAGGATAAGTCATGGCGATATGGATAAGAGAGTTGGCATAGCAGAAATAGAACCAAGTTACAGAGGAGTATGGATAATTAATTAAGAGAGCCGACTAGCGGGGAATAAAATTAGCTTGGATTCACCAGAGTGATCTCATCGCCTAAGTGGATCATGGCATCATTTAATACTCGGCAGGTTACACCACCTCGCCAATCTGGCGTGAGCGCGGCCTCTAAACCGACATGCGCTATTTCCATCTTTTTACAGGGATCGGTTTCACCCGTGATTTCAAGTCGTAACTCACCGATATGTAAATGTTTACCAACATCGGCACAGCTAAATACGAGATCATCCACCAGCAGATTTGCTCTGCGAGTCGTCCAAGGTAAATCTGCCTCGATACTATGGCAGGCCTGTTGCCACTGAATTTTAGAAAGCACAGTGACTTGGCGTTTGCCTGGGCGACCAAACACATCTTTCTCTACGCCACTTAGTTGGGTGACATTGGCACAGAGAACTTCATTCATTGGGCCGCGTTTTACAGTTTTATAGGCAATCGCCAGCAGTTTTGGCATAGTTTCTCACATCCTTTGTTTTATGAGTAAGTCGTTAACGATACGACTTAAAGTCCTTTTTTGATCAAATATTGATATGGTGTTTGCGTGGTTTCACTGGCAATTAAGGTGTGATCCATAAACTCACAAAAGCTTGGAATATCGCGCGTCGTCGCAGGGTCATCGGCAATGATCAGCAGTGTCTCGCCAGCAGCCATTTGTCTTACCGTTTTACGAACCATCATTACAGGCTCTGGGCAGCGTAAACCAAGAGCATCGAGTCTATGCTGTGCGGTTGAGAAAGCGTCGTTCATATTACCTCTACTGAACGGTTAAGCAGAATTAGCTAATGTTACTCCAGCCCCCATGATAAACCAAGTTGGCGGTTTCAATTTGTGATCTATAACTTATAAGCATGCGTAAAAACAGTAACTTACAGTTATATCAATCATTTAGAGGCGTTATGTTGTGGTATGTTATGGCATGTTGTATTTAAACGTCGCCACTTTGTCGCCACTTTCTATCAAGATTTGCCAGCGGATTTTTAGTGATAGCATCGTCTAAATGCTCAGGTGCAAAATGGGCATAGCGCATCGTTAACTCAATATTTGTATGTCCCAAGATATCGCGTAAAACAATAATATTTCCGCCGTTCATCATAAAATGTGATGCAAAAGTGTGGCGTAAAATATGCGTCATCTGCCCTTTGGGGAACGTGAGCCCAGCCCGTTTGACTGCCGATGCAAAATCGTGGCGAGGAACACTAAATAATGGGCCGTTTTTCTTGGGTATCTTATTAAACAATTCATCACTGATCGGCACTGTTCGATTGCGTTTGCCTTTCGTTTTGATAAACGTAATCCGCCCATTCTTAACTTGTGATCCTTTTAAGTTTGCCGCCTCAGACCAACGGCATCCAGTGGATAGGCAAATCTCAACAATTAAGATTAAGTGCGGGTTAATCGCTTGTTCGCACTCATGCAATAATCTCGGTAAATCTTCAGTGTGCAAATAACTCAGTTCTAATTCATCAGTGCGCCACGGCTTAACATCAGCCAACGGGTTGGGATACTTCCACTCACCCAGTCGGCGCAATTCATTAAACATGGCTTTAAGGTAAGATAAATCAGTATTAAGCGAAGACGGGCTCACCATGCGAGAGCGATTGCGCTCGTCTACAAAGTCGCCATTCATGCGTAAATTTCGGAAGTTAGCAAAGTCATTTGCCGTGATGCAGTTCGCGATAGGATCTTCGAGCACTTTGCAAAAAATCTGCATTCGCCGCATACGGCCATACGTCGAGTTCAACTGCCTGCCGTGCAAGTCATGCCAACGCTGTATCAACTCAGACAAACGGCGGTTATCCGCCTTTTCACCCAACCAAGGCTTATCGTTCACCGCTTTCATGGTGAACAACTCGAACGCCGTGGCCTCGCCCTTAGTCGCAAATTTCTTGCGCACCCGCCGACCTTCACGCCCGTTCGGGTAGCACTCACATAGCCAAGGTTTATCGGTGCCGTCTTTTAGATTGCGAACTGACATAGATAGCCTAGGTGTTAGCTAATATTTTTTGTTTTTCAGATGCGAACTCTTCCTCAGTGATAAAGCCTTTTTCTTTTAATTCACCAAGTTTTAACAGTTTTTCATATGGATCTTGAGAACTAGATAATGGAGCTGGGGATTCGGTAGATCTTGAGTTTGTTGATTGTTTATTGGCAGATATCTGCACTTCAATTAGGTTGGTTAAATTTTTTGCGGCAGCCTTAGGAACTTGATCAATCTTATGGCTTTTTGAACCTAAAGAAATTTCGATTTTACCAAATAACATGCCAGTTGAATAAGTTACAGATGCAATCTTATCAAGCGCCATGACTGATTGCTTCAGTCCATATAACATCCCTTTATCCAAAAAAATAAGTCTAGAATCTGTTAAGCATATCAACCAACTATTTCCATCCATAAAACCAGATGAAAAACCGATAACCATCTCTCCATTTTTAAGCACTTCAGGTAAGTACAACAATTCCTTCTTAGTTGCACACATATCATCACCAACAGACTTAGCGATTTCTTTAGCCATTACTTTACGTTGATGATCTGTAGCATTTTTATAATCAAACATAAGAACTCCATGTAATTTTATTTAAACCGTTTCTAGCACACTCACAACCTTGCCGTGGATCTTGGTGGTGTTTGGGTCGACTTGATACTTATCACCTTCATGAAAAAGGTAGACATGGCCATCTGGAAGCATACGCAAATCACCGATTTGATAAGTTTGATTGATAGCAAATAAATAACGGCCATTTGAAACCGCAGTTTCATTTGAGTTGATAAAAAGCAGCACATGACCATCTTTGATCACCATATCGGTGTCAACACCATCCACACCAGCCATTCGCATGAAAGATTTATCTGTGTAAATTTCAGAATTTTGTTTCAAATGACCATTTTCAATTGAAAATATTTTCAGTGAAGGTAAGCGATAAGTAGCGAGACGCTCCTCAACAGTAATCACTTTCCCATCTTTATATTCTGAAATATTAGAAACAGCATGAGCCATCACATCTACAGATGAATCATCACCGCCAAAACAGAGGTAATCCATTGATACACCAGTAGCTAAATGGATTCTTACCAATAGTTCAAAGGGTATCGTATCGCGGGTTTGCCAAGTGGCAATTGTGCCAGTAGTCATGCCCAAAATATCAGCAAGTTCAACTCTATTTCTAACTTTAAACAATGTAATTAAACGTTCAATAATCGTCTTGCCACCTTCAAACGAGCAAGGCTTGTCTAATGGGTAACGAAAAGTTGACCGTTTGATATTGACTAGCTCAGACATTTGATCAATCATAGCCTCACCAAATGAAAACACCTAAACAAGTAACATGCGCCAACATGCTACAGGTACACATAAACAGAAGGATACCAGCAAATGAGTGAACTTGTCCTGCACATCGGTGCGCCGTTTATCACTTATCAACAGTACGCCGCAATGTCTGGTCTATCGCTTAACAAGATCCAAGACATGGCGCGCCAAGGTCAATTACCTATCGCGCCTAAAGTTCGCCCAAAAGATACCCCTCTCATCAATATGGTCGCGCTGACTAAACAGGCAAACCAACTGGCCGAACAAGCCGGTTATTAACCAGACGTATTCAGCAATACGAGAATAGCAAAACGGAGATTTGCGGCCATGTATAGCACCAGCCCATGCACACAACCAGCCAAAGCAGCGCACCAGCCACATATCGCGGGTGCGCTGAGGCAGTTTGCCGACGGCGAGCAATTGAGCGAAATCGCCAAAGCGGCGCACTTCAATAAGCCGCAAATGCTGCGCAATAAATTGCTACTGAGCCAGCCACATCAGCTCAGCATCCACGAAGCCGTGGACATCGCTAAAGCCAGCGGCAATCGCTGCATTATCGACGGCATGTTGCTCGAACTGGGCTGCGCGCCCTCAATGTCGATTGATGATTTAAACCAGTGCGAACGCATGTCACTGACAGACCGCGCGCTAGAAATCAGCGCCAACGCGGGATGGCTGGGCAACATGGCATTAGATGTTAAAGCGCGGCGCGGTGGCATCACCGAACGCATGCGCCATGAGGCAGTAAAACGCGCAAATGTAGCCATGTCGCAACTCGCGTTATTTGTGCATGACGTTGAACAGAAATTCCAAGCGATACCCGTGTTGTCCGTCGCTTTTGATGCAGTGCAAACCATGCCCATGCCGGGCGTAATGTAAGGATTAATGATGATGAAGCAACTAGCCACTAAGCCAGCGCCAACCGCATTACCACTGCACGCCGCCAACGAGCACCACGGCGAAGCGGGGCAAGCCGCGATAGCCGCCATTCGCAGCATGTTAGGTAAAAGCAGCGCGGCCAGTCAGTACGACAAACTTAACCAACAGCAGCGCGCGATGATCTTATTTGCCGCCCGTTTACGCCCCGCTAAATACATCAACCTGCCATTGCTCAGCCTGACTTTAGAAGAACGCGAAGCCATTCGCGTGGCGATTATCGCGCTGCTCGATCTCGGCAAAGCCTTTGGCTGTGTGCCGTTATCGCGTGACCAGTTTTTCCCGCCACGCGCACTTAAACCAGTCGCCCGCAGTCAAGCCGCGCCAATAGAACGTGAGGTCAATAGCGATGTGGATAACACACTTGCAGAAATTAACAGGCTGGCCGCCTCGCTCAGCGCTGACATTAACGAGATTGAAAAACACTAGAAAGCAAAAAGCCACAACCGCGGTAACGGTTATGGCCCAATCATTCAATGAGGACACACTAAATGATGAAACCAAGCATAGCAGCACACATCACCACAGCGCAAGCCATCACTAACGAGGCCAACCGCGTTATCGCCACCCTCAAACTACCCACGCCAGCCGACCGCGAAATGGTCGAAGCAGTGCTCGAATCACTCAAGGCCGTGGCCGACATTCTCGCGCCAGCCGTCGGTAAAACCATTGGCATTCGCTTAATCGCCATCCGCAACAACATCGCAGTTCAACAAATACAGGCGGCTTGATCATGAGCACACAAACCACAGCGGCCAACGGGCCGCAATTTGACTTAAGCAATCCGCAGCATTTAGCCATGCGCAAACTCATGGCCGATGTGTATTCACGCCACGCCAACGCGCTAGAACGTGGTTTACCAACCAGCGCAGCAACCTATCGCGGTATGGGCATGGGGTTAGAGAGTGTTGCGCTGTTTGCATTAGCAGATCCCACATTATCGGACCTTTGCAATGCATTAAATAACGCCATGTTTGATTTTAACTATTTATACCTGTCGAGGGCAGCAGCATGAGCCAACACAGCCAAATCTTAGCCGAGTTCGGCTACAAGCGCGGAAATCCAAGACGCGCCGATGTCGTTAACGGCATTTGCAGCGACGGCCAGCCGTTCGCCACTCGTGTCAACGTCAGCGCACAAAAGCGTGCTAGTCGTGAAACCTGTCGCCGCATCGAAGACATTGCCCTCGCCAAAGAACTTGGCATTAGCCTGCAAGAGTTAAGGGGTGCGCTATGAGCCATCAAACAGTCGCTATCAAAATCAAAACACCGTCAGGTGATCGTTATTTTTACGGATTTGGAAAAGGCAAGAGTGTGCAATCGGCGTGGTCATTAGCTGGCGCAAAATTGTTTTTAATCGGTTCAAACAGCGAAGCAAAATTGAATGAAATCACTGAATACCTCAAAGCCAAGAGAAAACGATTTGAAATTGTAGAGGTCAGCGAAACTAAACAAGAACATTTTAGCTATGAAGCAGCGCAGGCATTAAGCAATTTAAGCGTCAGGCACTTAGGCAGAATCCTAGAACATGTCTTTCACAGAAACCAAGAACTTAAGCGTTACATACTAGAGGTAGAGGCGCATTTAGAAGATATCGATTACGGGCATTATGAGACGATGAAAAAAGACGCCTTAGCGTTCGATCAGCTATCACTTGTTTTATCAAACGAAGTTGATCGGGTGGTAGGCATATGAGCGACCATCAATCAATTATCGAATTTAAACAGCTTATCAAATCTGAAATCAGCGACTTTTTCGCGGTTCTTGGACTTTTCGGCGACCCGCGTTCGCCAGGCAAAATGCAACAGGACTTGCTGGAAAATATCGAGCGCTGTTTTGCTGAAATAGAAAAGAAGTGGTTTCTATTCCCAAGCCAAGACCTCGTTTGGATGACGCGCGATGAGTTTAATCACTATTGCGCCATCAATAAAATGAAGCCAGTTAACTTGGACTACATTAAAAATTTTGCAGATCTAGAGCGTGAGCGTTCAAAAGAAGTTTTGAAGATGGCAAAAATTGCAGGTATTCAAGACGATGAAATATTTTTCCGTCAAGACGCCATCGAGTGGGCTTTGTTATCACGAGGATTATCACGCGAAATTAAAAAGCTGGGTGGCTTATGAGCACTCGCGTTTTAACCACAGAATCACAGTCACAAATCACCCCATATGCCCAAGAGCTGATCGATTATGTTTGCGCACATGGGCGCATGGGTGAACTTGCAAGCCAAATGTTTTTAGACGACTGCCTAGAACCGAACTGGCGACAAATGACAGCCCCGCCAACAGCCGAGTGCATTTGTATCGGTATCGATATAAATGACTTTGCAGACGATGAAGGCGACGACGCCTAATGACTCACGATGATTTGGTCCGTAAATCAGCCGTCAATGTGACGGCTATTTTTACCACGCCGCACGCGATTACCGACCTAAAATGGTCGGTAAAAGAGCTTATCGACTTACCCGAAGATGTCGCAGTAACCTTATTTCGTGAATACTGCCGCAAGCGCCGTGCGCTCAATCTTGGCCGTAGCGCTAACATTTGGCTGCGTAAACGCTGCAAGTCGCTGCGCCTCATTATGCAGCAATTCCCTATCCCCATTTATCACCTAAAAACCGACGACCGCCGCGCCAGCATTGGCACCGAATGGGCCGACCGTTGCGCCAGCATACTCAACAACATGACGCAGTTTGGCACAGTGCAAGTTGATGCCCTCGAACTGCTCAAAGGCGTAAAGCAACCCGCCGACCAATGGCAGTTTTGCCCCATGTTGCCCAGCTTTAAAGACTACGGCGATAAAAAAGCCAGCGGCTTATTTGATGAATCGCCCGCCATGTACGACATGATCGCGGGCGCGATTGCACGCCTAACCGACGAGGCTTGGTGGCAACGCAAACTCGACAAAGCCTATACCCATTACGAAGAGCACGTCGCCATCATCGTCGGTAAAGTGCGCGGCGGGGTATCGCCTTACGTCAGCCATCACGCCTTTAAACAGTACAAAGCCCGCAAGCGCGCTAACGCCGCATGGCTAAATAGCATGATGGTGGTCAACGAAGAACACGGCATCGAGTTAAGCCTTGCCGATGCCGTTGCCGCATCTATTGCTAACCCAGAAGTGCGCCGCGCTGAACTCATGGTCCGCATGCGCGGCTTTGAAGATTTAGCGGTTGAACAAGGCTGCGTAGGCGAGTTTTACACATGGACCGCCCCAAGCCGTTATCACTCATGGGGTAAAAGCAAAAAGGGCAAAACCTACTCCAACAAGCGTTACGACGGCGCAACCCCAAAGCAAACCCAAGCCTATCTTTGCCACCAATGGGCCAAAGCTCGCAGCAAATTAGCCCGCGAAGATATTGAAGTATTTGGCTTTCGCGTGGTCGAGCCGCACCACGACGCCACGCCGCATTGGCATCTATTGCTATTTTTCAAGCCGGAACAACTGCGCCAAGCCCGTTCGATCATGCGCCGTTATGCGCTTGAGCATCACAAAGAAGAACTCGCACCACCTAAGGGCAAGCGCGGTACAAACTTCCAAGGCTACCGCCCACGCTTTGACTTTAAAACTATTGATCCATCCAAGGGCAGCGCCACGGGTTACATCGCTAAATACATCGCCAAAAATATCGACGGCTTTCAAGTCGATGACGACTACGAAGCCGAAACCAGCGGCGAGCATGGCGCGCAAAATGTCGCGGCGTGGGCCAGCACATGGAATATTCGTCAGTTTCAACAAATCGGTGGCCCTAGCGTCACAGTTTGGCGCGAGCTGCGCCGTCTGCGTGAGGCTATAGATTTTGACGACATTATCGAACTGGCACGCCACGCCGCAGACAATAGCAACTGGTCGCGCTATGTCGAAGTCATGGGCGGCACATTCTGTAAACGTGCCGAAAGGCCAGTGCAACTCGCCAAAGTTACCCACGACGGCGCCAACACCTACGGCGAAGACGTGCAAAAAATCATGGGCGTGATGTCGCTCGAAAACCACACTCCAATCAATACCCGCCTCGACGGCTGGGAAATCCGCTCGCCAGAGTCAGCCACAGAGTCAGCCACAGAGCCACCCAGCGCCGAGGAACGGGCTTTTGATTTGGCTTTTGATTGTGCTTTTGATTTGGCTCCTGCTCTTGACGTTAGAAGCGGTGACAACCGCGCCACTTGGAGCACTGGCAATAACTGTACGCAGTCGATCAAAACCGATGAAAAGATCGCAAAAGGGGATCGCCTCTTAATTCAAGAGGGCAAAAAGTTGGGACTCGACGCGGATGATCTTAAACGCCTACGTGCGGGGGCTGTCATTGATTCCGTGGTTAATGGCTCGCATCAGTTCATTCGGCTGCGCAGCGGCATGCTTATCGTCAGTCGTCAGCCATTTAATCCGCGAGACGCCAGCGATTACGACGATGCCGGATTAAATCATCAGTTCGATGCCTATCAACGCGCCAGCGATAAAGCACTCGATAAGCAGCTGCGCCAGCAAGCATGGCAGCTAATCGACACAGGCCGCGACGTTGAACAGTGGATCTCAGGCATGACGTCAGCCACAGCAAAACGCGCCCTTAAGCAGTTGGGCGAAATTGTTGAGTTGCACCGCAAAGACAAATACGCCTCACCAGGTATTTACGAACCCACTCAGCAACCCGTATCAGCCTATGACGAAGGGGACTACGACGATGAACCTTTTTAACCTGATCACAACCGACGAACGCCAAAAAATCGAAACGGCCTATGAAAAAACAGGCGAGTGCCTTGCCCGTTATCAACGCTGCCAGGCGGTACTCACCCAATTTAGCAGCCAAGCGAACGGCAAACAGCCATTACGTCAACTAATAGGTCAGTGGCTAGACAGCCAACCAGATACCGAGCGCGAGCTATGCCGCGCCGTGCTCAACGGCATCGTCGCCGCCAAGCGCCACTATGCCGCAGTCAAAGCCAGTGGCCAACCAACTAAACCAAGCACGGCAAAAGATGCGCCAGCCATGCCAACACCAGCCGAACGCGAAGCACTGCGCCAATCGTTAGCCAATAGAACAGGGGGAAGATAGCCATGCAACTGACTAAAGATGATCTCACTCAAGCAGACCACGACACGATATTAGCCTATTTCGCCGCAACACAAAGGGCAGCAGGTTATAACGGCACATGTTTGATTTGTGTATCACGGCTGGCAGAACTTCACCTTGATAACAGCATCGCGTTTGCTGATCTGGCTATCGACACCATGAGGGCAAGTGCATGAAAACACTCGTGCAAGGCTGCGAAAGCGCGCAGCAGTTCGACATCTTGCTAATGCTAACCAGCATCAGCAGCCAAGCCAAAAAGGATGCGCTACGGGCGCACCTTGTCGACGGTTTACCCGCAAAGCGCGCCTATGCCCGTTATGGGGTAACACAGCAGCACTTTAGCGCCGCATTAAACGCATTAAACAAAAAAGCGGATCTTGCCATGCAGTACGCGGCAGTGAATAACACCAAAGCATAAAAACAACACTAGAAAAGTAGTGTTAAAAGGCGGATATATGAGTTTTGAAAGGTTAAAAGAGTTATGCGAAAAAAACGGCAATGCACTTGCTGCATCATTTAAAAATAATGGCGATGTTTATGTTTATATAAGTAAAAATGCGGACGACAAAGAAATAGAAAAATCTTTAATAATTTTAGTAACTCAAATATCAACATTAAGAAAGCAAAAAAATATAACAACGGCAGGGTATCAGCCAATCAGAGGGTTTGATGATGTAACGCCGCCGGGTGATGACTAAACAAAAAGCCCTCATTTGAGGGCTTTGTTTTACCAGCAGTAAACCTCACTTTTGCAACAGCGCCTTAATCGCCTGCAAGTGCTGCTCAATCTCATGCACATTAGCCTCAGTCAGTGCCGAACGCGAGCCACTCAACTGCAACAGCTCGGCCGCATCAGCCCCAAGCGCATCAGATATCGCCAAAAAAAGACTTAGCTTAATATCAAACCCGTTTTCAACTTTAGACAAGGTTCGAGTGCTAATGCCAACATTTTCAGATAATTGTGTTTGCGTCATACCGCGCATTTTCCTTTGATCAACAATCCGTTGCCCAATCATTTTCAGGCTTATTGTCATTGAGTAGACTTATTGTTCTAGATCACATTTATAAAAAACCAGCACAAAGCTGCTGCAAAACATAGCTCAACTAGCAACAAATTGCCTAAGCATCATCACTAAAGTCGATATTATACCGTACGTAACAAAAGGGATTTAGGTTCGCTAATCGTCAGCGATAAGTTAAAAAAAAGTTAAAATAACAAGGAGTACGCGCAAAATGTGCGATTTGATTAGAGTCAAACAAATGGAATTGGTCATTAGATCAGTAGAATGCAACAGCACAGCAATAGATAAGGAAATCGCGATATCGTTACTCGCCGAACTCGTCAACAACTGCCTACAAGAGCACGGCATCCACCCAAGCGAAACTCCGCAAGCAGCCTAAAAAGCCAGTTCTCGTTGTAATTCGCGGCGCTGATCGGGGGACAGCGCTTTTGCTAACGCGGTAATGATCTCAGTGGTATTTTTTGCAGACGGGTTTAACGTATGGCTAAACGACACATTAGTCACAAATGTGTGACCACATTCGGGGTCAGTGCAAGAGCAGTATAAATTAGCGTGGGCAGAGCTTAGGCGGTCAGTTTTACCGATAACGGCTTTCTTGTGGCAAGTGGGGCATAGAATCCGCATACCGATCTCCCAATC
>Ga0075011_10000895_pt1 | contig 16028 bp, 8 predicted proteins | sample TARM_MetaG_T_14_FD_72354 | JGI IMG/M metagenome (GOLD analysis project Ga0075011, IMG submission 72354) | Freshwater microbial communities from Pennsylvania, USA, analyzing microbe dynamics in response to fracking - TARM_MetaG_T_14 | ecosystem: Environmental > Aquatic > Freshwater > River... | reverse complement strand
TGTCCTGCAGTATCTGCAGCTGGACAAGTACAAAGTTCCGGACGACATCTCGCTGATCAGCTTCAACAATTCCGTCTTTGCGACCCTGTCCCACCCGTTCCTGACGACCATCGACATCCATGTCCAGGAACTGGCCAGACAAGCCGCCGCCCTCCTGATCCGCCAACTCAACGAACCGAGCGCCTTGCTGCCGAAAATGATCGTGCCGCATGAAGTGATTGAGCGGGAGACGGTTATGCGGGTGCGGGGGGAATAAATTCTATACGACTGCACAAAAGGGCCTTATCCAAAGTGATAAAGGCCTTTTTTATGTGGTTTTTAAGAATTGTTTTATGGATCGAATCAGGTTCTTGTTTATGATAAAAGTTATAATCCAGTTCTGTCTTTAATATTAAAATCTTCTATGGACGGGTCAGGAAATATTTCGTTAATGAGCAACACTAGAGCTTCATTTAATTCATATCGTTCAATTTTGTCTTGATAATCTAAATTACGCTTGAAATCAATTGCTCTATCCAAGTTTTCGAATTCACGATTATATTCTTTTGGTGATATAGAGGTTTGATAAAGCGCATTTAACCCCTCGAAAAAATCAGGAAATCCCTTTGCTGAAAGAACTTTGTTAAAAGTTTCTCTTCTGTATTTGCGTAAGATGCTCTCCTTATTTTCAGGTCTTGTAATTTCTCTTATAGCTTTTATCGCTTCTCCATTCAAACCCATATAAGAACATGCCTTGTTTAATGAGAACGTATCTTCATCTGTTTCACCAGTGAGATAGCCAACATCTACATTAAAAAAATCTGCAATCAGAACCATAGTGTCGTATTTCGCAAAGCCAACTTCACCTTTTTTAATTTTGTCTCCTGTATGCAACCATCGGCTGACATCTTTTTGACTATAAGAAGTTTCATATTTATTATTTAAGGCTTCAGCAAAGGAGGCTTGAGTATATTTACCTGCATCCATACACTCTTTTAAGCGAATTTTCCAGTACATCGCTTTTCTTATCGATAGGTCATGCATGGTATAATGAGCCTCCGTTTTAGATATAATATATCCCTTTTGTAAGTCTCGTGCAACATAAGTTTTCGTGCTATTATTTTATTGAAAAGGATGGGAAGAGTAGCAGAACATCAAGGAGGGAACGACATGGAAACCAGATTTATGTCCAAACAGAATATGGCCGGAGACGTAGGCGATAGTAAGAAGAAAGGCTTTTTTGAAAAAGTTAAAGAGCATAATAAGGAAATAGCTATCAGTGCAGTTATTGTGATTGCAACGGTGTTGGTTGTTAAAAATAAAGGAGCTTTCCAATCATCAATCAAGTCAGTCCGCATGGAAGAAGCTTTGACTAGTAGCTTAGAAACTCCAGATAATGTCGGCTCTCTAATCTCAGAATCGATTTCAACGAGTGTCTCGAGTAATTTTCCAATAGATAACATCAATGTCAGAGGGCATGTTCGAAACCTTCCTGAAGGTTGGAAACCATCGAGTGGTAGGGGTGAGTTAGCAGCGGAATATGGATATTCTTTAGGAGAAAACCAAACTTTTGTAAGCCCTCACAAAAAGGTTGCTGCCTAAGGTTAAAAAATGGTGTGCGCATAAATTATTATTAGCCACATTGATGGCAGAAAGGAACAATTAAATGAATAGAGAAGAAGTTTTAGATGCCCTTAAAGCAGGAGATTTTGATGGTATAAGGCATACGTATGAACCGTATAGTGGCTACGGGAAAAATAGTCATCAAATGGAGATGAATGTATCCTTTGGGAGTATTGAGGTAACGAAAATTACAACAGGCAAATTCTTTGACGGCAAAGAAAATGAACGATTTGAAAAAAGGACAGCTGAAATATTGAGTGATTCTGAAGCGGTTAATTTTATAGAAAGTCATCCGTATTATTTCTCACAAAGAAGAGCAGATTTGTTTTAGTCTAAGACTTGGAATCTTTAAATGAAACAAAACAGTTCGCCTGAAGGGTCTGCTGAGAAAGTAGCTTATATAATGTAGAGACCACCCATCATCCCTTGCTACAGATTGTTTACTTGATCTATGGAATTTCCTACAAACCAATATGAATTCAAAGAAGCTAAACAGTATCCTTGTTTAGCTTTTTTGATGCAAATATTTTTATTCTGGCTCTAATGAGTCTTTTATTTGAGTAGATTGAATGAGATAATAATAGAGTATATCAAAAAATTTCATTTAGTATATTAACCAGTAAATAATGCTCAGCCAAAGCTTGTACTAGAGGGGACCAGTGTTTGGACAGTTAAAATATCTGTGCACGTAGTCATCCTAAAATAGTATTCGCAATCACACCAATTTAAATTTTGTAATATATGCATTCTCTTCATGGAATTCTTTAATTAATGGTGATTGGAGGTCTTGTAGTGGAAATATTTGATAATGTAAACAGAATTGTAAAAGATGACTTGGAAAAGGAAATTAAAAAAAATAGCCGCGTGTCGATCACAGCAGCCTGTTTTTCAATCTATGCGTTTCAAGAGCTGCGTGAACAATTGGAGGATATCGATGAATTGCGTTTTATTTTTACTTCGCCTACGTTTACAACTGAAAAAGCTCCCAAAACAAAAAGGGAATTTTTTATCCCAAGGCTGAACAGGGAGCGTAGTATTTACGGAACCGAGTTTGAAGTGAAACTCCGCAATGAATTGACTCAAAAGAGGATAGCGAAAGAGTGTGCTGAATGGATTCGGAATAAAGTGACATTCAAATCGAACGTTACCAATGAAAATATGAGTGGTTTTATTAACGTTGAAACGGAAGATGAAGCATTAACTTATATGCCCTTGAATGGCTTTACAACAGTCGACATTGGATGCGAACGAGGGAACAACAGTTACAATATGGTCACCAAGTTTGAATCCCCGCACAGTAAGAACTTCCTTCAATTATTTGATGGCATATGGAATGATAAGCAGATGTTGCAGGATGTAACGGATGAGGTCATTGATAGCATAACTGCTGCCTATAAGGAAAATTCGCCGGATTTCATTTACTTCGTGATGCTTTACAATATCTTCAACGAATTCCTTGAGGATCTTTCCGAAGACGTTTTGCCAAATGAGGCTAGTGGATTTAAGGAAAGCAAGATCTGGAATATGCTGTATGACTTTCAACAAGATGCATCTTTAGCCATCATAAATAAGCTTGAGCAATACAATGGCTGTATTTTAGCCGATAGTGTGGGGCTTGGTAAGACATTTACGGCATTGGCTGTCATCAAATATTATGAGAATAGGAACAAATCTGTTTTGGTTCTATGCCCCAAAAAATTGGCGGAAAACTGGAATACCTATAAAGACAATTATATCAATAATCCCATTGCTTCAGATCGGCTTGGATATGATGTGCTTTTTCATACAGACTTATCAAGGGAACGGGGAAAGTCAAATGGGTTGGATTTGGACCGTTTGAATTGGGGGAACTACGACCTAGTTGTCATTGATGAATCGCACAATTTCAGGAACGGAGGGCAACTATCCGGAGAAGAGGGAACGAAAGAAAACCGTTACCTCAAATTACTCAATAAAGTGATGCGTTCAGGAGTGAAAACCAAAGTCCTGATGTTATCGGCCACGCCAGTAAATAATCGATTCAATGATTTGAAAAACCAGTTGGCCTTGGCTTACGAAGGTGACTCGGACCAAATCAATCAGAAACTGAATGTAAATCGCTCAGTTGAAGAGATATTCAGGTCAGCACAAACTGTTTTTAACAGTTGGAGTAAATTGGAGTCTAGTGAAAGAAAGACAGAAAGACTCCTGCAAATGCTGGACTTTGATTTTTTTGAATTATTGGACAGCGTAACGATAGCGCGATCAAGAAAGCATATTGAAAAATACTACAATATGAACGATGTGGGGCGTTTTCCAACGCGATTGAAACCAATTTCTTTAAGACCTGATTTAACTGACTTGGACGATGCCATCAACTACAATGAGATTTACGACAATCTAATATCGCTGAATCTAAACATTTACACGCCATCCTATTATATTTTTCCTAGTAAAATGGATAAATATCTTGATAAGAGCCGTGATAAAGGGATCGGATTGACTCAAATCGGACGTGAGCAAGGTATCCGTAGGTTGATGAGCATTAATTTATTGAAAAGGTTGGAGAGTTCCGTATACTCTTTCAAATTGACGTTGCTGCGCATCAAGGAGTTAATAACCAGCACCATCGATATTGTTGATCACTATAACCATCAAAGTACAATAGTGGAATTAATGGAAATCAGGGATGATAGTGAGTTTGATTGGGATGACCAGAATACAGATTACTTTTCCGTTGGCAAAAAAGTCAAAATCGATTTGGCCGACATGGACTACAAAACATGGCGAGAAAATCTGGTTCAGGATGCGGAAACATTAGAGTTGCTGGTACTTATGGTTGAAGACATTACTCCGGAACATGACAGCAAGTTGCAGGAGTTATTGACTGTTGTTAAGGAGAAAATTGAAAATCCAATAAATGAAGGCAACAAGAAAATTATCATTTTTACAGCTTTTGCAGATACCGCTCAATACTTGTATGACCACGTAAGTAATTATGCTAAGAAACGCTTCGGCTTAGAAACGGCTATAGTTACAGGTTCTGTAGAGGGTAGAACTACGATTCAAAAATTAAGAGTTGATCTGAATACAGTTTTGACATGTTTCTCGCCGCGTTCGAAAGGAAGGGATTTGTTGATGCCTAATTCCTCAGACAACATAGATATCCTTATTGCAACAGACTGCATTTCAGAGGGGCAGAATCTACAGGACTGTGATTTCTTGATAAACTACGACATCCATTGGAATCCAGTTAGGATTATTCAAAGATTTGGTCGTATCGATCGGATTGGCAGCATAAACGAGAGGATACAGTTGGTTAATTTTTGGCCGGATCTTACTCTGGATGAATATATAAATCTGAAGGCTCGGGTAGAGACACGGATGAAAATTTCAGTCATGACATCAACTGGGGATGATGACTTGCTGGATGATGGCGAAAAAGGAGACTTGGAATATCGTAAAGAGCAGCTGAAGAGGCTCCAGGAAGAAGTTGTCGATCTTGAAGATATGGCATCGGGCATTTCCATCATGGACTTGGGGCTAAATGAATTCCGATTGGATTTGTTGGAATACATAAAATCCAATCCGGATGCAGAGAAATCACCTTTCGGACTGCATGCGATTGTTCCAGCTACCGAAGAAGCTCCACCAGGGGTTGTTTTTGTTTTGAAGAATATAACGAATGATGTGAACATAGATAACCAGAACCAGCTGCATCCCTTTTATATGGTCTACATTTCAGAGTGTGGTGAGGTGATCTCTAACCACCTTTCCCCTAAAAAGTTGCTGGATTCTTTAAGACTGCTATGCCGCGGGAAAACAGAGCCGAACATTCAATTATGCCAAAGTTTTAACGCTGAAACGAAAGACGGTAAAAATATGGCTATATATTCTGAATTACTTTCGGATGCGATAGATTCCATCATAGATGTGAAGGAAGAGAATGACATCGATAGTCTTTTCTCGCCTGGTGGAACATCCGCATTGCTTTCAGATGTTAACGGCATAGATGATTTTGAGTTGATCTGTTTCTTGATAATTAAGTAAGGAGGAGAAGCATTGTTACTGTTCCCGAAAACTACGGAATTCAATAGACGTATTCCTAAACAGAAATTCTATAACCATCTGTCAGTCTCTCCGCAAATAAAAAAAATATTTGTGGAGCAGATAGCGGCTATTAACTGGACTAACAAGCTTGCGCCAACAACGTTAAATGTTAAAAGCGGAGAGCGCGTTACGGAAATTGAAGTGTTCCATCTGCTTCTGAATCAAAAAGGTCTGGATGAAAGAGTACTCCAATTGATTGATAAGGAAATCCCTTATCATATACTTTTTGAGTTGGAATACGAAGGTCAGATTCAAGTTTGGATTGGCTACAAGGAAGAAAGCCAAACGAGAGCAGAGACTTTCAAAGTAAATCGCTATTACCAAACAGATTGGATGACAAAAGATGAAATCCACTTCGAAATAGCTGGATTAAACATGGATGCACTCTATGACGGACTCATCAAACAGGCAGCTGGAGACAGCCTGAGGATAGAAGCGAACGAGTCGGTGGGAGTAGCTATCCAGAGGACGGAAGAGAAAGAGAAATTGGAGAAACAAATCTTGGCTCTAGAGAAGAAATTATACAAAGAAAAGCAGTTCAACAGACAAGTACAGCTGAATACCGAGCTCAAAATACTGCACAAACAAATGGAGGAATTAATAAGTGGATAAAATGAGAATGGAATCCGTGGATCTCACTCAAAAAAATATAGAAAAAATTTATGAGCTATTTCCCAGTGTGGTAACCGAAAAAAGAGGAATAGATGGAAAAATAAAAAAAGCCGTAAACTTTGAATTACTGAAGCAAATACTCGCGGATGAGGTTGTTGAAGGAGACGAAGCATACGAGTTTACATGGGTAGGCAAAAAAGAGGCAATTGCGGAGGCGGGGCGTCCAATAAAGAAGACACTAAGACCTTGTAAGGAAGATAGTAAAGAATGGGATACTACAGAAAATATTTACATTGAGGGAGACAATTTACAAGTTTTGAAATTGCTTCAAGAGAGTTATCTAAAGTCGATTAATTTAATTTATATTGATCCCCCTTACAACACAGGCAAAGACTTTATTTATCCAGACAATTTTTTAATGAATAAGGAAACGTATGATGAAAGCAGTAATTATTTTAATGAGAATGGAGAAATAAATTTCTCTAGACTAAATAATAATTTACGTCCGCGGTTTCATTCAGATTGGTGTTCCATGATTTATTCGCGTTTATTATTAGCTAGAAATCTCTTAACAGATGATGGTGCAATTTTTATTAGTATTGATGAGAATGAAGATTATAATCTAAGGGAAATGTGTGACGAGGTTTTTGGTGAAGATAATTTTGTTGCGGAATTCGTTTGGTCAGGCGGAAGAAAAAATGACTCACAGTTAGTTTCTGTGTCACATGAATACATGATTTGTTATGCAAAGAACAAATCATATTTAAAAGAAAATAATATATCTTGGCGTGAAAGAAAAGAAGGTATTGAGGAAATCTATGCCGAATATGCCCGACTTAAAAAAATATATCAGGAAGATTATGCTACACTTCAAAATGAATTAAAGCAGTGGTATAAGAATTTGGCTGACAATCACCCCGCAAAAAATCACTCGCACTATTCAAGTGTAGATGCAAGAGGTATCTATTTCCCTGCGGATATTAGCTGGCCAGGTGGTGGGGGTCCGAAATATGAAGTACTTCACCCAATTACAAACAACCCTGTTAAACTTCCTTCTAGAGGATGGATATATGGTTCTACAAAAATGAATGAAATGATGAATAGTGATATGATTCATTTTGGAAAAGATGAAAATAGTGTTCCTTGTATAAAAACATATCTTAGAGATAAGGAGACTGCAGCTCCGTATAGTGTTTTTTATAAAGATGGAAGAGGGGCAACAAAAAGATTACGGACATTGATGAGTGATGATGTATTTCAGAATCCAAAAGACGAAGAGATTATTCAAAAAATTATTCAGTTTGCAAATATGGGTGGAGGAAGAGTGCTAGACTTTTTCAGCGGATCAGGTACGACTGCCCATTCTGTATTCCTTCAAAATATTCAAGATAATAAGAATAGAAACTTTATTATGGTCCAATTACCAGAAGACTTGGATGAACAGTTTAAAAATGCAAATGAGAAGGCAAAGAAGACTCTTTCAAAAGCAATACGACTATTAGATAAATTACATAAACCACATTTATTGACTGAATTAGGGAAAGAGCGAATTCGGCGCGCAGGAGATAAAATCATTGATGAAAATAAGGAGACAGAAGGAATTGGGAATTTGGATTTTGGATTTCGTGTTTTCAAATTAGATGATAGCAATATGAAAGATATCTATTATTCTGCTGGAGAATATACACAAGCTACGCTAGAAGAATTTATTTCTAATATAAAAGAAGACAGAACTGATTTAGACTTACTATATGGTTGTTTGCTGGAATGGGGTCTACCTTTATCGTTACCACATATTAGCGAAGAGTACCAAGGGGTTACTATTCATACCGTGAACAGCGGAGATTTAATTGCTTGTTTTGATCCTGAAATCAATGAAGACATTGTGCGGGAAATTGCCAAGAGGCAGCCTTTACGTGTTGTTTTCAGAGACAGTTCGTTTGAGAATAGTCCAGCCAAAATAAACGTGGGAGAGATATTCAAGCTTCTGGCACCAAATACCAGAGTTAAGGTGATATAAGGGGGAACTTACGGATGAAATTACAATTTAAGAACCAAAAGTTCCAGGCAGATGCGGCTAAAGCGGTTTGCGATGTTTTTGCTGGTCAGCCATATATGACCTCGAGTTATATGATAGACAAAGGAATTTCGGAACAAGAAGCGCAGGGGCAAGTGTCCATTCTTGAATTTACAGGATTCAATAACCATAAAATTATTCCAGAGCTAAATGATTCCATCATGTTGGAGAACATCAACAAGATTCAAAGAGCAGGGCAAATTGAACCTTCAAAGAAACTGGAAGGGAGATACAATCTGACGGTTGAGATGGAGACCGGCGTAGGGAAGACATACACATACATCAAGTCGATGTATGAGTTGAACAAACGTTATGGTTGGAGCAAATTCATCATTGTTGTTCCCTCGGTTGCCATCCGTGAGGGCGTTTATAAATCCTTTCAGATTACCCAAGATCATTTTGCAGAGGAATATGGTAAGAAAATTCGATATTTTATCTATAATTCTGCTCAGCTACCGGAAATAGATCAATTTGCTTCCGACAGTGCCATGAATGTCATGATCATCAATTCCCAAGCATTCAATGCTAAAGGAAAGGATGCTCGGCGGATATACATGAAATTGGATTCATTCAGGAGCAGACGACCAATAGATATTATTGCCAAGACAAATCCAATTCTGATTATTGATGAACCCCAATCGGTGGAGGGGAAGCAGACAAAGGAGCGACTGAAGGAATTCAAGCCATTATTCACTCTGCGATATTCAGCTACCCATAAAAAAGACAGTATGTATAACATGGTTTACCGTTTGGATGCCATGGAGGCTTACAACAAGAAGTTAGTCAAAAAGATTGCGGTAAAGGGTATCAGCATAACAGGAAGCACAGCCACAGAAGGTTATGTCTATCTGGAAGGATTGCAGCTTTCGAAAGATAAGGCGCCTACAGCCAATTTGGAATTTGATGTTAAAGGGAAAAACGGCATACGGAAAGTAACGCGTAAAGTATCGGAAGGCTATAATTTGTATGCTCAGTCAGGCGAATTGGACGAGTATAAAGAGGGATATACGGTTTCAAAAATTGATGGGCGGGATAATTCCGTTACGTTCATTAATGGGAAGAAACTCTTTGCCGGTGATGTCCTAGGAGAGCTCAGCGAAGTGCATATGCGAAGGATCCAAATTCGCGAGACGATTCTCTCGCATTTTGAAAAGGAAAGACAACTATATTATAAGGGTATTAAGGTATTGTCTTTATTCTTCATTGATGAAGTGGCCAAGTATAAACAGTACGATGACCAAGGCAATCCATCAAATGGAATCTATGCAGACATGTTCGAAGAAGAGTACAATGCAATCCTCAGCAATATGCAACTTGCGCTGGGTGATGATGAATTTATGCATTACTTAGATACTATGAGTGCGAATAATACGCATAGTGGGTATTTTTCTATTGATAAGAATAAAAAGTCTGGCAAAGAAAAATTTGTGGATAGTAAGTTGGAGCGAGGAACAACTGAATCGTCAGACAGTGAAGCCTATGATTTGATCATGAAGAATAAAGAGCGACTGCTGGACCGGAAAGAGCCGGTCCGATTTATCTTCTCTCATTCGGCATTGAGAGAGGGGTGGGATAATCCAAACGTATTCCAGATTTGTACGCTCAAGCAAAGTGGCTCGGATGTCCGCAAACGACAAGAAGTGGGCCGAGGTTTGAGACTCTCTGTAAATCAAAGCGGCGAACGCATGGATGCTGGTCTGTTGGGTGAAGAGGTGCATAACGTAAATGTTCTGACAGTCATAGCCAGCGAGAGCTACGATAGTTTTGCCAAGGGATTACAAACGGAAATAGCGGAGGCCGTTTCTGAGCGACCTAAGATGATTACAGTAGAATTATTCAAGGGCAAAGTTATTCAAGATGCAGCAGGTGCTGAACAAGTGATTGATGATAATATAGCCCAAGCTATTTATGAAAATTTGATCGTCAACGGCTATATCAAAAAGGGTTTGCTTACTGAAAAATATCATGAAGAAAAGCAGAACGGTACTTTGAAAGTTGCTGAAGAAGTAGAAGATTCGGCAGCTGACATTGTTGCAATCATCGATTCCATCTACGATCCAAAGGTTATGCAACCTGAAGATGCGCGTTCCAATAACGTGGATTTGCATATTGACGAAGAAAAATTAAGGCGCAAAGAATTCCAGGAGTTATGGAGCCGCATCAATACAAAGTCGGCGTATACGGTAAATTTTGATACGGATGAGCTGATCCAAAACGCAATTGGCGAGCTGAATCGAAATTTAAGGGTAGCGCAAATATTTGTTAAGATCGAATCAGGTGAAATGAAAGAAATAAAATCCAGAGAGGCCTTGGAATCCGGTGGTTCCTTTGTAATGGATTCATCGGCCCATCATGCGTTAGCTGCTGTAGCGAATAGCCATGTCAAATATGATCTGGTAGGGAAAATAGTAGCCGAAACGGGATTAACACGCCGCGCGGTAGTCAACATCCTAAAGGGCATCAATAAAGAAGTATTTGATCAGTTCAAAAATAATCCGGAAGAATTCATTATCAAGGCATCAAATCTTATCAACGAACAAAAAGCGACGGTCATCATCCAACACATCACATACAATAAATTGGATGAGACGTATGATGCTGACTTATTTACGGAACCAACGATGAAGGGCAAGCTGGGCGACAACGCCATGCCTGCGAAGAAACATTTATATGATTATATCCTTTTTGATTCCACTAACGAACAGCACTTTGCTGAGCAACTGGATACAAGTAATGAAGTGGCTGTTTACGTGAAATTACCAAAAGGATTCTACATTTCAACCCCAGTAGGGAAGTATAATCCGGATTGGGCAATAGCCTTTAATGAGAAAGAAGTTAAGCATGTTTATTTTGTTGCAGAAACGAAAGGATCTCTTTCCTCGATGCAGTTACGTCTAATCGAGGAAGCAAAAATCCATTGTGCGCGAGAACATTTCAAAGCCATCAGCACAGAAGATGTGAAGTATGACGTCGTTGATGATTACGAAACACTGATGGAGATGGTGATGAAGTAAGCTACTGAACAATTTGTTTGTAATTGATTATTTGACAAGGAATCCTCGTAGACAAAAAACATCGCCAGTTTTATTGCAGTTTTTACATGCTTGACAGTTTATTACAAATAGCTGAACTAAAGAAACGTAAAAAATAGAACAATATATGACTGCAAGTTTATTGTTTTCCTATACCGATGAGGGTATTTGAGGTTCTAGAGATTTTTTGATAAAAGTTGTTGTCTTAGCCGGGTACTTGATATGTTTTTTTAATCATGTCAAAGGATCTTCTTAAGGCTACCTTTAACATCTTAGGAATAGTCGTTATTTCAGGGAAAATGATGAGGCGCAAAGGAGTAGGTTTATAAATGGGAAATTTTGAAAAGGGTTCAGAATGGAGAATTTGGGATTTGCATGTTCACACATCAGCTTCTTATGATTACCAGTATAAGAGTACAGATGCTGATGAGAAAATGGTTGAGGCTTGGAAATCCCATAATATTAAAGCAGTGGCAATTACAGATCACTTTTTAATTAATAGTGAACGCATTAAAAATTTACGTGAGTTAGCACCAGAGATGTTAATTTTACCTGGGGTAGAGTTAAGAACCGATAAGGGTGGGGCTAATATTCATGTTATCGGTATCTTCCCTGAAAATAATGAGAATTTAGATAGATTAAATCAGAGCTTTACTTATAACCTTCTTCCCAAAGCAAAATCAAAAGACAATGTAGAATCTATATATTGGGATTTTAAAGATATTGTTGAGTTTATTGGATCAGAAAATGGAATATTGACTACACATGCTGGGAGCAAAAGTAATGGTATTGACAGTGAGATACACACATCAACTGAAGATCCTTATAAGTATATTAAGTATGCAATAAAAGATGAATACGCTCAAAATGTCCATATTTTTGAAGTTGGAAATATGAAGAGTTACAGGGCTTATCAGGAAAGAATTTTCCCCCGGATTGGAGTCCGTCCGCTTATTATTTGTTCTGATAACCATAACCCCAATAATTATACGCGCAATGAGAATCTGTGGATTAAAGGAGATTTATCTTTTAATGGACTTATGCAAGCTATAGAGCATCCGGAAGAAAGAATATTTGTTGGTAACAAGCCCCCCAAAGTGTTACACGAAGAAACACAAGCTCAATACATTATTGACAGTATTGAAATAAGAAAGAATGAAAACCCTAAGAATACAGCAAAGTGGTTCGATACAAGACTAGAATTAAATTCTAGTCTTGTGGCAATCATAGGCAATAAGGGAAGCGGGAAAAGTGCTCTTTCTGATGTATTTGGATTAATAGGGGATTCAAATAATATTGTGGAATGTTCTTTTTTAACAAAAGATAGATTTAATAAGTCTCCAGAGAAATATGGAGAAGATTACAATGTTGAAATCAGTTGGTTAGACGGACACGAGGAGAAGAAGAATTCACTAGTGTGTGAGTTTAATCCACAAGAAAAGCCTGATAAAATCCAGTACTTACCCCAAAAGTACATTGAGAAGGTATGTTCTAATTTGGGTGATACATTTCAAGAGGAAATTAATAGGGTACTATATTCATACATTAATTTAGAAACCCGAGGTGTAGCTAAGAATTTTAATGAGCTAATAGAAATAAAGACTAGGCCAATTAAGGTAGAAATCAATCGCTTAAAAGAGCGCTTGGATAGTATAAACACTAAAATTATCAGCTTAGAAGATAAAATGAAAAATAGTTATAGAATCAGTGTTAACAATGCATTTGAGTCTTTAAATGATACACTAGAACGTCATATACAGTCCATCCCCAAAGAAATATCCAAGCCTAATACTGAAGAGGATTTAGAAAAAGAAAAAGAAATTCAGGAATTTGACAGACGTATAGAACAAATTGCCAGTCTTATTCAAGGAAAGAAAAATGAAATTTATGATTTTAATAGAAGGATTGATACATTTAATGAGTTGAGAGCGCTAGTTAATAAAGAAGTTAGAAATATTGATAGCTTAAATAGCGCAATAACTTCTTCTCTTGAAATGGAAGGAGCAGTCGAAGACTTTCAATTATCGTATACAAGTCCTCTAGAAAAATATAATGAAATAATAATACAATTAGAAGCGCTGAAAAATGTAGCGGCGAATTATCTGGTTTCTGGAATAACTGATTCACTTGTTGATGAATTAGATAAAGTTAAAAGTAACAAATCTTTGCTAGTAGAGGAAAGTAGTAAAAATATAAGAGAGTATCAAGAATATTTAGTACTGTTAGAAACATGGACTAAGCAACGCGATGATATTATAGGAGATGAGCAAAAGGAAGGATCCATAGAATATTTAACTAAGGAAAGAGACTATCTGAATTCTATAATAGGAAATGATATGCAAATATTAATTCAACAACGTGAAGATACAATTAAAGAAATATATTCGAAGAAAAATGAAACGGTTGAAGTATTTAATGAATTATATAGGCCGGTACATATTGAGCTAAAAAGAATTTTAGAAGCTATTGATGATAATATAGAATTTAGTGCTATATTGAATATCGATATGAAAATTGGGGATGGAATACTGGAACTGGTTAATAAACAATATACTGGTATTTTTAACGGGAAAGAAGAGTCTTATAAACTTGTTCGAGGATTAATAACAGATCTTGATGCAACGGATTCAGACAACATTATTGAGTTTATTAATAAAATATTGCGTTGTGGTATACCAGATGGAATAGATAAGTTTGATAAAATGGAAAAAATTATCAAGAATAAGGATATTTTCTATAATAAATTATGTTCTTTAGATTATATAGATGTGGAATTCGGCTTAACTCTCCAAGGAAGGCCTTTGGAAGAATTATCTCCTGGAGAGCGAGGTTTAGTCTTGTTAATATTCTATTTAGCCTTAAGTAATAACAAACAGCCAATTATTATAGACCAACCTGAAGACAATTTAGATAATCAGTCTATTTACACAAAACTAGTTCCTTGTATATTAGAAGCGAAAAAAAATAGACAGGTAATAATTGTTACTCACAATCCAAATATAGCGATTGCCTGCGATGCGGAACAAATAATAATCGCTAATATTAATAAAAGTTCATTGGAAATTTCATATAAGTCTGGAAGCATAGAGAACGAAGATATTAATAAAGACATTGTGGATATCCTTGAGGGAACTGTTCCTGCGTTTAATCTGCGTGAGAGAAAATATCTTTTTCCTGTGAGTTGAGTGTAGCACCATAACTTACCTTCTGTAGGGGTTGATATACATCTGGCAGAAAACAGCTGAGTTCGAAGGGAAGTGTGTATGCTATGGCAGAAGATTTGATTTTGACGGGATTGAACGGAAAGCAGTTGGAGGCTGTGAAGACGACGGAAGGCTATGTGCGCGTGGTGGCGGGGGCCGGTTCGGGTAAGACCAAGGCGCTCGCGCATCGCTATGCCTACATCGTGGAATATCTGGGGATCGATCCCGCCAATATTCTCTGCGTCACCTTTACGAATAAGGCGGCCGGGGAGATGAAGAAGCGGGTTGTTTCCTTGTTGGGGCAAGGGTACGACACTGGGCTGATTGCGACCTATCATGGTTTCTGCGTCCGGGTGCTTCGGGAAGACATCCATCGCTTCCAGTATCCGCGCCAGTTCATCATCCTCGATGAAGAGGACCAGAAGGCGATCCTGCGGGAAATATACGACGAGATGGGAATGCGGCTGGAAAATCGCACCTTCAACAGTCTGCTGAACCGGATTGGTTTATATAAGATGAATTTGGAGTATGTGCATCTGCTGACGGATGTGGAGAGCCGCATCGTAGTGGAAGAAACCGATACGCTGGAACAACAGGTCATCAAGCGCTATTTGTTGAAGCAGCGCAAAGTCTTTGGGATCGATTTTGACGACCTGATTAACTTCACCTTGGTGCTGTTCTATGATTTCGCGGAAGTGCTGCAGAAATGGCAGCAGAAACTGCATTATGTGCAGGTCGATGAATTCCAGGACAGCAGCTCTCGCCAGATCGAGCTGATCGACTTGGTGACGCGGCGCAACAGGAACCTGTTCGTCGTCGGCGATCCGGATCAGACCATCTACGAGTGGCGCGGCGCGAAGCCGGAGTATTTCGTGGACTTCAACCTGCATTATCCCAGCTGCGAGACGATCATCCTTGATGAAAATTACCGATCCACGCCGGAAATCCTGGACTTGGGCAATGCCCTTATCAAGCATAACCAGCTCCGGGTGGACAAGGATATGTTCACGCGCAACCCTTCCGGTATCAAGGTCATCCACTACCACGGCAAGAGCGAAGCGGATGAAGTGAAATGGATCACCGACCGCATCAGTTATCTGGTGGAAGAGAGGCAGGCTAGCCTGAACGATATCGCCATCCTCTACCGTTCCAACTTCCTGTCTCGCTACATCGAACAAGGGCTCATCAATGAGGGCATCGATTACACGATCTACGGCGGTTTCAAGTTCTTCCAGCGCAAGGAAATCAAGGACGCATTGGCCTATCTGCGGCTTATTTCCGCCGGCGATGATTTGGCATTCCTGCGCGTCATCAATACGCCGCGCAGGGGGATGGGGCCGAAGAAGCTGAAGGCGCTGCGTGATTTCGCCGAAGCCGAGCGTCAGTCTTATCTGGAAACGATGCAGGAGAACC